>Ga0247809_1000099_pt1 | contig 49447 bp, 37 predicted proteins | sample UWRJL104311B1_FD_180951 | JGI IMG/M metagenome (GOLD analysis project Ga0247809, IMG submission 180951) | Plant litter microbial communities from Arlington Agricultural Research Station in Wisconsin, United States - UWRJ-L104-311B-1 | ecosystem: Environmental > Terrestrial > Plant litter >... | reverse complement strand
TGAAAAAGCCAAGAAGTCAAAAGTAAATTTCGAATCTATAATACTTTCAAATGGGGATACCCTTAAACAATTACTAGCCAGAAGCCGCTATTTCTTGTACAAAACCAAATCAAAATGGACTCAAAATTAAACAGAACGTGCTGCGTTACTATTTGAATTATATCCTGATATTCAAAAAGGATATAATCTAACTCAAGAGCTCCGTAGCATCTTTGATGATACAAAAGACAAAATAATTGGTTTTGCAAAATTAGCCAAATGGCACGAAAAAGTAAATCAATCTGGATTTAAATCTTTTGGTACAATATCCCGAACAATTATAATTCACTATCAAACGATATTGAATTATTTTGACAACAGAAGCACAAATGCTTCGGCTAGAATCATTCAATGCTAAAATAAAAGCTTTTAGATCCAAATTCAGAGGTGTCAGGAATGTAGAATTCTTCCTCTTTAGGCTAACCAATATTTATGCTTAATTTTTGCTGCTCCACAGATTTTCGTGTTGATCCTTAAAAATGCGCCACGAATGCGCCACAAAGTTTTTGTTTGATTTTATAAATATTGAAAAACGGTATAAAAAAAACCCTGCAAATCATTCGATTGCAGGGTTTTTCGCTCTTTTTGGCCTTTTTTTAAAAACTTTGAAAATCTTATTTTTTCTTTTGTTTTCGGACCTTCGCGGAGAAAGAGGGATTCGAACCTTAAGGCCGCAGCCCGCTTTTATACTGCATTTTTAATATTTTTTTTCTGTCGCGCCACGAATGTACCACAAATTTCAAACTGTTAAGTGTATGTATTTAACTTGTTGTTTATTAATGTGTTATAGTTCGTAATTAATTATAATTGCAAAAATATACCTTTTTATTATAATGAGAAAAATTTTAAACACAATATGCTTATTTTTTTAAATTATTAAAAGACTCAGCTAATAATCGGTGAATAGTTTTATTATAGAATAATTATCAGTAAAATGTTCTGAGTACTCAATAAGTGTATTTTTAAATGTTTCATTGTTTAGATGTGCTAATTTTTCTATTTGTAAGGGAAGGTTTTTCCATAGACCATCTGAGCAAATTAAAAATATATCTCCTTGTAGTATATTAAGTTCTGCAATAGATAGTTTTTCTATAGTTTTTCCAGATACTGAAGCTGTGGTGATATTAATATAATTATTGGATTTGAGAAAAGTTGTTGAAGATTCTGTTTTTATATAATTACTGAGTGAATGATCTTCTGATTGAAATATAATTTGGTCATTTCGTATTTGATATATTCGTACATCACCAATCCAAAATGCATAGATTGATTTTTTGTCTTTATGTAATATCCCTGCAAGTGAAGCTCCAAATTTTGATTTGAGTTCTTTTCTTTTATTCCATATAGATTCATTTGCATTATGTACAGCACCTTTTATAAGGCTTTCTGATTGTAATTCCTTATAATTTTTGTTGATATAATTTATGATTTCCGTTGTAATAACTCTTGCTGCTAATTCGCCATGTCCATAATTACTTGTTCCATCACAAATGAAATATAAACCAAGATTTTCAAGTAAAAGTATTCCAATATGATCTTCATTTATATCTTGTTTACCTTTATCAGAAAAATTAAAATGCTTAATGTCAATCATATATTTGTCGATGTAAGTTATTCTTTTTTAAGTTCATTTGTGATACTTAATAAGGCTCTATATATTTGATCGTAGTTTAAAATAATGTTAGATTTCATGATTTGTGAGATTAAAAGGCTTTGTTCTTCTGTTTCTAATTCTCGTTCAATAATTGTAAGTGCTTCGTTTTTGATTTCTGGTTGGCCTGTAAATAATTTTTTTAGATCTCTTCCTATTAATATAGCTCCGGCATTATATGTATCGTACTTGTCATCGTCATATATATCATAATTTTTTTCTTCCAAATTATCCTCATTTATTTCTAGGTAGCTATCTATAATAAAAGATATATCATCTGCATCTTTACCTGTTTTGTTATGACGGTCTTTCCATGCAATTAGTTTTAAAATGAAGATACCAGGAAGAGAAGCTACATTAACTGTAAATTCTTCATCGACGTTTAAAGCTATGGTGTTTTTTGCTACTTCTGAGAAGCCTTTAACTGACATAGCATGGTCTTCTTCGGGAGGCCAATATATATTTTGATCTTCTTTTGCAATTTCTCCAAAGGGAACAATATCGAGTTCGTATATACCTTTATAATGGAAACGCTGTTTTTGATCTGTTGACTTTTTGAAATCATCCAAATTAGAAAGGTCTGCGGATATTTTTTCAAAATCATCCCAATTTGGAATAGCGATGGCAATATCAAGATCAAAAGTCTTGCGACCTGGTTCCTGATTATGAATTGCGCTAAAAATAATATCTCTTGCTGTTGCGCCTATTATGTAGAATTTAGTATCAATAGAATCGAAATATACTGTCAATTTCTGAAGTAATTCTTTTAATAATGGATTGTCAAATTTATTACTGGATATGGGATAACTCATTTTCTAAAATTATTTTTGCGGTTTCTATATTTCTGTCGTTTCCACTTCCTATTAGATCTGCATATATAAGCAAGGGCGGAACTATTAAATTATTTCTAAAATTATCTTCTTCCATCCAAAATATTTTCATTACTTCGATTTCCCCGTTTTCGGACGGTGCGAGATCTAAATCGTGAATTAATGTCTTCCAAGGTATGTCAGTATATAGAGTGAAAGCTTCAGGATACAAGTATCTAGTTAAAATCGCGCCAGCAGGTTCTCCGCCCCATAGCACACTTCCTTGTACATCTTGTAGAGGCAATTTGTCCCACTCTTTTTTCTCATTTTTTGTAAAGCGCATTTTTTTTAGTAAAAGCCTTGGACGTAATACGTCATGATAAGCTAGTACCCATCTATTAAGTAGTTCCTTTTTGTTTTTTAAGAAATTCCCCTTTTGGGTTTTCATAAAAAAATTGAGCTCCGTAAGTTCCTGAATGACATATCCCACCGATGCAAGAGATACACCAGATTTTTTAGCAATTATGCGATAAGTCGAGTTTATTTGTTCAGGATTATTCAGTAGCCAAAATATTATTTTTAATCCAGCTTCCTGAAATGCTCTAGATTGATTTGTTTTTTCTATCTTTTCTCTCCTTTTTCCTTGAATAAGAATAACAAAAGTATTAGTTCTGATGAAACAGTTTCCATTAAGATCTAAATAATTTATTTGGTATTTTCTACTATATTCTTGTGCTATGTCATTTGGGATATATTTTGAAATTAATATAAATGGAGAAGTTTTATCAATAAACTCTGTCTGTAATAAGTGTACTATTACTCCTTGTGTTGCTTTAGTTACCTCATTTACATAAGCAAGTCTGAATTTAATTCCATTTATTACTATATAATTTTCATTATTAATAGTATCGCTATGAATAATAAATCCTGAAATTGCTTGTAATTTTGAAGTAGCTTCTTCAATTATATTTGTATCGATTGCCATTTGTTCATTATTTTACGTTGTTCATTTTAAATGAACAGTCAAATATAGTGAACAATATTTAACAGAACAAATTTTTACAACAGTAATAATATGTTGTTAATCAATGTTGTAGTAGTACAATGTTGAAAAATATTCCTTACTGTGAACAGTTCAAAATATAATGTTTTGCTAAGGTTGATATATGCTGGATTTTTTGAATACAGAATGGCCAAAATTCCGATAGTTCTTCATCCAAAGACTTAAGTCTTTGGATGAAGAACTATCGGTCACTCAATGGGCTTATTAAGATACCTTATTTACTTATTTATAGGATTATAAGTCTTGTCTGTTTAAATAAGGTATCTTAATAAGCCCATTGAGGCAAAGTTAGTCTTTTTTTTTGACAAAGTCAAGTGATAATACATAAGTTTGTTAGTTAGATATCTGATTATTAAATCATTGTCAATCTTCAAGCTAAGTAAATTCATATGGTAATCACATTTCTGAGGACCACGTAAATAGAGCATTTATTTATGAGATTATTTGTAATAGGAATTGGTGCAAAATGCACCAATTCCTATTACAAACGATTTGGATATGATAAAGTAAAATAGAGGTTGAGAAAGATAAATTAAGTACCTTAATATAAATTTGAATATTCATTATTTATGAAGAATAATAAATTAGCGATAAAGTAAGAGCGAACAATTAATGCAACTTGAAAATAGAAAAAGCTACATTCATAAAATGATCAGCTGCAGATTCGAACCTAAATTCTCTAATGCCTATTTTTGCTAGATTTCTGGTTTTCTATAATAACTTGTGCCTCGACTCTGCCACAAAACTTTAGCTGGTGAATAACGATAAAAAAACCGCCTTAACTTTTTGTGGCAGAAAACGTATCCTTTTCATTCTTAAATGAAATTAAAGTTTACTTCATAAAATCTTTAAATGATACTAAGTAAGTAATAACTATCATTATATTTAATTTATCAAATAGATATTTAATGCTTCGTTATTAATTTGCTCTGATCCCTGAAATCGCTTGGGGTAAAACCCATTTTTCGTTTAAAGGTTCTGTTAAAGTTGGATATGTTATTGAAACCGCTGTCATAACATATTTCCTTTATGGATTGTTCCGATTCAAATAATAATCTGGCAGCTAATCCTAATCTTAAATCTGTAATATAATCTGAAAAAGAACTATTAGTGCACTTTTTAAAATAATGACTAAAAGCAGATTCCGACATGTTTACAAGATCAGCAACTTCTTTTAGCTGTATTTTGTTTTGAAGATTTTCCTTTATAAAATCATTTACCTTTTCAATTCGCTGGCTTTCCGGAAAGCTATAGTGATCCACATAAGAATGGGATGCCAGAGTTTTGGTGTTTTTTGCAATTGCTAAATCATGAAGAATTGATAAAAAATTTAAAAGCGAATCAAAATCCTGTGAATCTGATAACTGTAGTATTTTAGGTTTTAATATTTCAATAGTATCTTTAGAAAAAGCAATTCCTCTTTTGGAACGCTCCAATAACTCCCGTATCGGAATAGCAAGTTTCCTGTTTAATGTTTTGTCAGAAAATAAATCTTCATGAAATTGAACAGTAATAACATGTGCATTACTGTTTTCTTTTATTCCTGTCCATAAATGAGGAGTATTTGGTCCCACGAGTGCTAAGTCGCAATCGGTATATTCTGATACCGAATCTCCTATGATTCTTTTGCCTGAAGAATTCAAAACTAAATTCAATTCAATTTCAGGATGAAAGTGCAGTGGAAAATCAAATTTTGCGCCAATGTGATTTAGCACTATAAAGAAGTCATCATCTGAAATTGGTACTAATTCTCTTAGGATATTGCGTTTTTCGCTCATAATAGTATCACTTAAATTCATTATATGATAATAAACTTGTCCAAAAATAGGGAATATTTTTCTGTTATACGTAATTTTAAATATATTTTAAAAACATTTATTCATATAAAGACTATAAAATTCGATGAAAGTATTATTAAATATTCATTAAAGTATTATCATTCGATTGTATTTACAAAATCGTTACGAAAACGAAGTAGTTAATTTGTCATGAAACTAATAACTAATCCTTAACCACAAAACAAATGAAAAAAAAATGGACAAAAAGTATTCTTTTTTGTATTCTATTAGTTACTTCGATAACTGCTTACAGCCAGAATACAATTAAAGGTACAGTAGCTGACGAAAGTGGGCTAACTATACCAGGCGTAAATATTACAGTAGTAGGTTCAGCCAAAACCTCTTCTACTGATTTTGACGGAAAATATGAAATTACAGCACCTGCTAATGCTGTTTTATCATTTTCTTTCATAGGATTCGATACTCAAAAGATTAATGTGAACGGAAGTTCAACAATTAATGTAGTAATGAAATCTGCTGCTGAAAATCTTAAAGAAATAGTCGTAGTAGGTTATGGATCGGTTAGCAAGGCAAATTTAACAGGTTCTATAAGTACAATTAAAACAAAAGCTTTAGAAGATATCCCTGCAAATTCAGTTGAACAGGTTTTACAAGGGCGTGTTGCAGGTTTGCAGGTTACGACTTCTCAGGAACCGGGTTCATCATCTACAGTTCGGGTAAGAGGAGGCAGTTCTTTAAGAGGTTCAAATTCTCCACTTGTAGTAGTAGATGGTTTTCCATTAGGAGATGCAGGTGATCTAAAACAGATTAATGTAGCTGATATTGAAAAAGTTGATATTCTAAAAGATGCATCAGCTTCGGCTATTTATGGATCCAGAGGTGCGAATGGAGTTATTATTGTAACGACTAAAATGGCAAAAAAGGGAAAAACACAAATTTTCGTGCAGCAACAGTCTACAATTTCTCACTTTAATTCGGAATTAAATCTATGGAGAGATCCTGTCTTAATGGCTCAGTTAAGTAATGAAGGAAGAACTAATGCAGGTTTGCAGCCTATTTATATAGGGGCAGAAAATGCTAATGGAGTTTATTATCCATCAGTAAAAGAACTGCAGTCTGGCGCCTGGCCATACTATACGAATTGGGATGATTATGCTTTTAATGAAAACCCATTATCCAATAATACTTTAATCAGTTTAACTAGCGGAACAGATAAAACAAGTTTCAATTTAACGGGTAATTACTACACGGAAAAAGGAGTTAATAAAGAAGATACTTATGCAAAAGGAGGATACAATCTTCGTGTAAAACATGATGTGTATGATAATTTGACTGTAAGATTTTCTAATATAGTAAGTAAAGGAAAAAGAAATAACAATGGCGGATTAGCGTATTGGAGAAACCCTATTTTCCCGGTTTATAACACTGAAGGAGATTATTTTTTGATTGGAGCTAATGATTATTCACATCCGGTTGCTATTACAAAATTGCGCCAAAACGAAACTAAAACTATTGATATAATTACATCTGCAGCAATAGAATGGCAGGTTATTCCGTCTCTGAAATTAACTACACGTTTGAATTATAAATATGGTTCATCTATTAATGACCAATATTTTCCAAGCATTTATACAGAAGCCGGAGATTTTAATAATGGTGCAGGTTATATCAACAACTGGGAAGGACAAAATTTTGTTTCAGAAACTTTTGCGAATTACAACAAGATTTTTGGAAAGCACGATTTCGGAGTTACAGCAGGTTATACCTATGAAAATTATTTGTCCAGATCTTCAGGACTTGGTGCTTTTGACTTTGTCAATGAAACACTAGGAAACGAAAATATGGGTGCTGGGAATCCGCAACGTAATACGGTTTCAAATGGAAAAATTGAAACACAATTAGTTTCAGGAATTTTCAGATTGAACTACGGCTATGATGATAAATATCTATTGACCTTAACAGGACGTTCTGATGGTTCTTCAAAATTTGGTAAAAATAATCAATGGGCATTTTTTCCTTCAGGAGCTGTCAGCTGGAAAGCACATAATGAGGAATTTATTAAAAATTTGAAAACTTTTGATGAATTGAAATTCCGTATGAGTTATGGTATATCAGGGAATCAGGGAATCAGTCCTTATCAGACTCTTAGCCGTTATGGTGTAAGTCAGTATTATGATAATGGAAACTGGGTTTCAGCAATCGGTCCAGGTTATCAGGTAGGAACTACAGGACAAGATGGTATTGAAAAACTTTGGGGAGGAATTCCGAATCCGGACTTAAAATGGGAAACTACAGCACAAACTGACTTTGGTGTTGATGCAGCATTTCTTAAGGATCGTCTTCGTATTGTTTTTGATTACTACAATAAGGATACGAAAGATTTATTACGCGAAAGAATTTTGCCTCTGTCTTCAGGATACGACAGAATCTGGGTAAATGATGGTGAATTGACTAATAAAGGATTTGAAATTTCAGTTGATGGTGACATTATCAAAAATAAGGATTGGACATTAAGTACTGCCGTAATTTTTTCTAAGAATAAAAATGAAGTAGTAAACTTAGGTACGGTACAGCAATCCGGATTAAATGTAGATCCAAATACCGGAATGCAATATGAGTACTCAGGAAACAGCTTAGAGCAATTCAGACAATTTCCAAACATTTTAGCTATAGGTCAGCCTATCAATGTTTTTTACGGATATAAAACACAAGGTATTGTACAAAATCTTCAGGAAGGTGTTGCTGCTGGTTTGGATGGTGATTTGGCTCAGGCCGGTGAATTCAAATATGTAGATATCAATAAAGACGGAGTGGTCGATACCAAAGATCAGACGATCATTGGAAATCCAAATCCTGATTTTATGGCCAGTTTAAACCTGAGCTTAAAATACAAACAATTTGATTTCAATCTATTCTTTAATGGTGTTTTTGGTCAGGATGTCTTGGATACACAGGCTTTCAATCAGCCAAATAATGCGCCTTTGAGATGGACACTTGATAATCCAACCAATGAATATCCAAGTTTAAGAGACGGAAGAACACTTAAGTTTTCTGACTGGTGGGTTAAAGACGGTTCTTTTGTCAGAATTCAGAATATTACGGTTGGTTATACTTTAAAACCTGTAAAAAGCTCCATACAAAGTTTACGTCTGTATGTAAATGCCAATAACGTGTACACTTTTACCAATTTCGACGGATATGATCCTGAAGTAGGCATGGATGGAATTTACTGGGGTGGATATCCAAGACTTAGCAAGTGGACTGTAGGTTTGGATTTAACTTTTTAAAAAATTAGTATGAAATAGGCATAGCCAAAAATTGGTTTTTTAAAAATCAGTAAGGATGTGCAATTACATATGACAACTAAAAAATAATAAATATCTCTATATGAAAACAAGATATAAAATAGTAACACTGGCGCTTTTAATAAGTGTGTTTGCGTGTGATTTAAACGAAGAGCCTTACGGGTTTTACTCGGAACAAAATTTTTACAAAACAGCTTCTGATGCAGAGTCAGCGGTAGATTATGCTTATGATGCCTTGACTTTTCTGGAATATTCCCGTGCGATATTTTTCGTAGGCGATCTTCCAACAGAAGAATGCGGTCCTAAAAGCGACGAGGCAGCAGATAATCAAAATTTGGATAAATGGGTAGTGTCAAGTTTTAGCACTAACAGAATGTTGTCTAATTATTTTAAATACGGATATATCGCCATCAACAGAGCCAATGCCGTTATTAAAAATGTGCCGGCTGGAAATTTTGAACAGGAATTAAAAGACAAGTTTTTAGGTGAAGCTTATTTTTTAAGAGCATGGAATTACTTTAATCTGGTTAAAAATTTCGGCAAGGTTCCGATGCACACTTCGGTTGTAGAAACGGTAAGCCAAACCAATGCGCCTATGGCGAAAGATTTGGATGAAGTATATGATTTTATTATTGCAGATGCACAGAAAGCAATTCAATTATTAAAAGTGAATCAGGCTTTAGGCCGTGCAGATAAAGTAGCTGCTCAGGCATTATTGTCGAAAGTATATCTTTTTATCGCTTCTTCAAAAGAACATAATGTTCCACAATATGTTGACATGAATAAAGATGTAAACACTATGTATCAGCTGGCAGCACAAAGTGCAAATGATGTTATTACAGGTCAGAGTGTCTACGGTTTCGAAAATAATCTTCTGAGCATTTATGATGTTGAAAAGCCTCTGGGGAAAGAAAATATTTTTCTATTATCAATGGACAGAACAGGAGCAGTTGAAGGAGATTATTCTAAAATATCAAAATTATTTATTCCTTACATAGACGGTGCAACCATTTATATGAAAAATCCGGATAATACCTATACCAAATCTCACGACGGTTGGAATGTTTTTCAGACAAAACCTGACTTTTACAACAGTTTCGATGCCTTAGACAAAAGAAGAACAGAATTAATGGTAACAACAACTTATAATTCATCAGGAGTGCTATCTGCTCAATATCCGGCACAAATTCCGTATCCTTTTACACGTAAATATGTTGATCCAAATTTTATTGGTGATAAAACAAGTACGAAGCCTTTTTTAATACGCTATAGTGAGGTATTGTTAACCTATGCTGAAGCTGCAGGACCAACTACAGAAGCCTACGCAATCATGAATCAAATTAGAAACAGAGCGGGTTTAGGAAATTTGCAAACCGGATTGTCTCCTGAAAATTTCAGAATGGCAGTTTTAAATGAACGTGCATGGGAACTGGCTTTTGAAGGAAACCGTCTGTATGATTTACGTCGTTTTAACCGTGTTGCACAAGTAGTGCCAGAAGCAGCAGGAATTACGCCGGAACAGGCAGCATTCTATCCGATTCCTCAAACGGAAATAGATTTAAATAAAGGTCTTTAATTCTTAAAATAAACAATTATGAAAAAAATACTATCCGTCCTTATTGCTGTCGCTGCGTTGACACAAACAGGCTGTCAAAACGATCCTTTAGAAGATATTAAAGAAGGAAACTGGAATAACGAACGTAATGTTTTGGAAATAAAATTCGAAAATCAGGTAGGAAATGCTGAGGTTGTTCGTATTGATGAGAAGACAGGTACAATTAATTTAGCAATCAATGTTGATGCAGTTCCCAACTTAACCAATATTGTTATTCAGGATTTGGTTTTGTCTTACGGTGCAAAATCATCTGTAAAAGAAGGTGAAGCCCTGAATTTTGAGAATCCGCAAAACAGTGCCACGTTAACGGTTACTTCTCCAACAGGAAAATCAAGAAATTATACGGTTGTAGCGAGTTCATTTAGTGAATCACTTATCGGAACTTATGATATTGATAATCTGGTTGTGTATGGCGGAACAGGTCCTGAATATGGAGGTGGGGCAGTTTTGGCTTTAACAGATAAACCATGGATTTGGTCAGCAACTGAAGGACCGGACAGAGAACTGGACAATCAGCTTGTTTTTGCAATGACGGGAATTACAGATGATGGAAATACGTACGGTACAGTTACCAATACTCCTGGTGCAGATGGAAAATATGCCAATTTTATTTATGTAGGAACTCCTCAAACTGATGTTAAAAATTTCTACAGACAGATTCCAACAGGAGAAGGTAAATGGTTAAGAAATTATGCAACCGGAACCATAACGTTCACATTTGCTGACGGTTCAACTAAAATAGGAACTTTTGAAGGTGCCGGAACTGAAAATCTTGGAAACAGTAAAACCAAAACTATTACAAACAATGCTTTTGCTTTCAACTTAAATGGTACAGACGATTGGGCAAATATTTATACGGACTATGACAAATTCGTTAAAAAACCAAGACGTTTCTGGATAGACGTAACGAAAAAGAATTAAGTATAAATGTCATATAACGCATTTTATGAGACAGATAGTTTTTAAAATTATAGTATCATTTTGGTTAGTGACGGCAGTAATCAGTTGCTCGGCTCAGTCCGAAGCAACTGTTGCTGTTGATAGCAAGACCATCATAAACCCTGATTATATTGGGAACGGCGTTCAGTGGGATCCGTACCAATTAGATTATGGCGAAAAACAATTAACAATTTCTCCGGAAGACTGGCAGAAATTATATTCCCGTCTCGATTTTATGAAACCGCAATTCATAAGAGTCATGATCAACACCACTTCTGTAATTGAAAATGGTGTTCTTAACGAGACAAAAAACTATGAAAACATTGCCCCAATTCTTGAATATTGCCAGTCCCGAAACGTAAAAGTGGTTTTGGGTGACTGGGGAGATCGTATGGTAAACAGCAAAACCAATACTATTTCTGAAAACAACCTAAAATTAGCTGCCCGATATCTTGATTTTTTAGTCAATAAAAAAGGGTTTAGCTGTATCCATTATTACAATATGGTTAATGAACCTAACGGATTTTGGGCAGCAACAGACGAAAATTACGATCTCTGGAAAAATGCAGCACGCTACTTTTGGTCAGAAGTAAAAGCTTTACATCTGGATAAAAAGGTTTCTCTAATGGGACCCGATATTGCCATTTGGAAAACGGATAAAGTGGATTGGATTACCAATTCAGTTAAAGATCTGGACGATGCGATTGGCGTTTATGACATTCATACCTATCCGTCAAAAATCACTGTCAATTCCGGAGAATATACTTCAATCCTAAAAGCCTATAAAGATGCCGTTCCAGCTGGAAAACCAATCGTAATGGGCGAAATCGGATTCAAATTTGTCGAAAAACAGGACGAACCTTTAATGAATGAAAATATAGCCAGAGCCAAAGCAAAACCATACGCTTCAATCGACGATTCTCAAATGTTTGTTTACGACTATGTATACGGATCTGATATGGCTGATGCTTTGATTCAGACTGTAAATTCTGGTTATTCAGGTTCAATTGCCTGGATGCTCGATGATGCCATGCACGCTAAAGAGCAAAAAAACAAATTAAAAGTCTGGGGTTTCTGGAATATTTTGGGAGACGAATATTTTGGTAAAGAGGAAGAAGTAGTTCGTCCCTGGTTTTATGCCTGGTCTTTGCTGACGAAATATATGCCTTCGGGATGCCAGGTTCACAAAGTTTCAGTTGATGGAAATCCAAATATTAAAGCCATTTCAATTTCAAAAGATGGCAAAAATATGATTGCAATTGTGAATGTTTCTTTGAAAGAAGGCAAAATCAACCTGACTTCGGCAGCACTTCCGATTTTAAATAAAGTGAAAAAATTTGTGTATGCCAAAGATCAATTGAACTTGGAAGGCGATCATACACTTCTTCCAAATAAAACCAATCTCACTTTAGATCTAAAGAAAAAAACTACTGAAACAATTCCGGCAGAAGGACTTTTGGTTCTAACCAATTTTGATTATTAATTTAAAAATACCACTATGAAATCATTATATGCAATTCTAATTACAATGAGTTTGTTGTTCGTTGGATGTTCTTCTTCTGATGATAAAGATGCAGGAGGAAATGAACCCGATGAACCAACTTCAGTAACGCTTCAATTAACAGATCCGAATGCTACTGCCGAAACCAAAGCCTTATATTCAAACCTATGGAGAATCCAGGAAAAAGGAACCATGTTTGGACATCATGACGATTTATTATATGGAAGAAACTGGATGACTGAGGTCGGACGTTCTGATATTAAAGATGTATGCGGCGATTATCCGGGAGTTTTCAGTGTTGATTTTGCTGAAATTATGGATGACAGAAGTGCTACTTCAACTTTGAATAATGACAGGGCAAGAGTAATTAAAGAAGCCCGTGAAAGAGGCGAAGTCATTACGGCTTGTTGTCATTTGAATAATCCGTTAACTGGCGGAGACAGCTGGGATAATTCGAAAAATACCGTTGCAAAAGAAATACTGACAGAAGGAAGCGCCACCAATATTAAGTTCAATTCCTGGCTGGACAAACTGGCAAATTTTGCCAATAATTTAAAAGACAATAACGGAAAAGTGATTCCAATTATTTTCCGTCCTTTTCACGAGCATACACAAACCTGGTCATGGTGGGGTTCGAGCGCAACTACACAGCAGGAATTTATCAGTTTGTGGAAATATACAATTGATTATCTCAAAAATAAAAAACAGGTACACAGTTTTATTTATGCGATTTCTCCTCAATTAGACGGTCAAGGTACAATTGATAATTTTTTATTCAGATGGCCCGGCGATAATTATGTTGACTTTTTAGGCTGGGACAGTTACCACGGAACCAATACTGCAGCTTTCAGTACTAATCTTAGAAACCTGGCAACGCTTTCTCAGCAAAAATTAAAACCATGCGGGGTAACCGAAACCGGAATTGAAGGCATTGTAAAAAATGGTGCGCCTTACGATACGTATTGGACAAACGAAATCAGTATTCCGCTAACGGGAAAAAAAGTGAGTATGGTTGTAATGTGGAGAAACAAATACGATCCTTCTCACGAAGGAAGCCACTTTTATGCGCCTTTTGAGGGCCATAGTTCTGCAGCCAACTTCAAACAGCTTTATGCCAGTCCGAATATGATCTTCAGTAAGAAATTGCCAAATATGTATATCATGGCAGCGAACACAACAGTAAAATAAAAATTATAATACAACAATAAAAATGAAACTAATTAAGTGCACCCAAAACCCGGTTTTAAGTCCTAACCCTGATAATTATTGGGAAAATCTTGTCGTTTGTAATCCAGGCGTATGGTATGAAAATGGAACTTTTTATATGCTTTACAGAGCAGCAGGAGATGATGAACAGCATTTTATACGAGTAGGATTAGCAACAAGTACAGATGGTATTAATTTTAAACGGGAATCAGACGAGCCGGTTTTTGGACCAAGCAGCAACGGACCAGACATGGGCGGGGTGGAAGATCCGAGGATTATAAAATTTGGTAATGAATATTATGTAACTTACGCTTACAGACCTTATCCTCCTGGACGTTACTGGACATTCCCTCACGATGTAATCAATCTTCCGGAAACGGGTGATGATGCACCTGCAGTGTACAAAAAAAACATTGCCAATTCAGGTTTGGCGGTAACAAACGATTTTAAAAACTTCAGAAGATTAGGCCGAATCACAACATCCAATCTTGATGATCGGGATGTAATTTTATTTCCGGAAAAAATCAATGGAAAATATGCCATGCTGCACCGTCCAAAACAATGGGTTGGCGCAGAATATGGTTGTGATTATCCGGCAATATGGATAAGATATTCTGATGATTTAATGGTTTGGGAAGAAAAAAGCACTCTTTTGTTAAGTGGTATAAACGGAACCTGGGAAGAAAAAATAGGAGGAAGCACGCCGCCACTTCGCACAGACGATGGATGGCTTTTAATTTATCACGGAGTTGAAAACGGCGGAAACGGTTATTACCGAGTTGGTGTAGCTTTGTTGGATTTGGAAGACCCAACAAAAGTAATTGCACGTTTGGAAGACTGGATCATGGAGCCGGAACACGATTATGAAATTGAAGGATTTTATAAAGGATGTGTTTTTCCTACAGGCAATATGATTGTCGATAATATTTTATATGTTTATTACGGCGCAGCGGACAAATACGTTGGATTGGCAACCTGTGACATCAATGAATTATTGCAAACTTTAAAAGATTCCTAAAAATGAAAATTCAAAATAGCATTAAATTGTTTTGTGTGTTAGTCGGTTTTGCGGCTTATAGCCAAAGTTCAAATCCTGTGGTTTCGATAAGTCCTAACGAAATCATTTCGAATGAATTTATCGGTAACGGAATTGAATTTTCGGCTTATCCGCATGCAGATACGGATGACTCGGAATGGGGAAAATTAATGACAGACGAAAAATGGCAATTGGTTTTTGACCGTGTTTCATTCATCAAGCCAAAAATTGCAAGGGTAATGGATCAGGCTAACTGGCGTTATCTGAAAGGTTTTGATGCATCGGGGAATCCTATTGTAGATTTTGAAAGCGATCAGATGAAGGCTTTGTACAAGCTTTTGGATTATTGCGAGAAAAATAAAATCATTGTGATTTTAGGAGAATGGGGACAGCCTTACAAATTGCATGATACACATTTGAATCTGCAAAACAGTTTTACCGGTGCCAACGATCAAAAGTGGATTGATTTGATCATCAGAAATCTGAATCATTTACTAAAGGTAAAGAAATACAGCTGTATTAAATATTACAATCTGGTAAACGAGCCAAATGGAGACTGGGCAACTACTGACGGTGATTTTCAGCAATGGAAGGAAGGTATTCAAATGCTTCACAAATCAATTGCCAAGGCTGGATTGGACAAACACATTTCAATAATAGGTCCTGATGCGACTTCTTTCAATAATCCAAAATCAAAATACAAAGGATTGGATTGGGTAAAACAAACGGCACTTCAAATTCCGGACTTGGTTTCGGCTTATGATGTTCACGATTACCCATCAAAAGAAAGTATTCGTTCCGGAGAATTTCAAAAGATATTTGGAGATTTGGTTCGGTTCACGGATTCAGTGCAAAGAAAACCTTTCATTTTAGGTGAATTGGGACTTAAAGGTGATCCATCATCAAAAGAACATTTGGGAGATAAATTTACAAGTGTTGACAGTCAGCTTTCAGTTTATGATTATGATTATGGTGTGGACATGGCAGATGCTTTGATTCAGTCGATGAATAGTGGTTTTGATGCTGTAATTGCCTGGGATCTGGATGACGCCATGCATACAAAAGATGACAAAGGTGACAAATACAAACTGAAACGCTGGGGAATGTTCAACAGCTTAGGAAAAGAACTTACGGATAATAAAGCCGACGAAGATTTACGTCCGTGGTTTTATACCTGGTCGATTATGACGCGTTATTTTACAGGAGATATGAAAATTGTAAAAAGCAATTTGAATATTGATAAAGTTCGTGCCACAATTGGAATTACAAAATCCGGAGATTTTACCATTGCTATTGCAAATAACAGCGATAAGGAAGCCAATTTTACTATTGATACTAAAAAACTAAAGCTAAAAACAAAGGTGATTAAATATTTGTACAGCGAAAATAAACGCCCTGTTGATGCAAATGGCTTTCCGATTCCTTCAGAAAAAATCAGTTTAAAAGCTGATGATATTTCCGTTTCGATTCCTGCAAAAAGCGTTATTCTTTACACTTCATACCAACCATAATCATGCTAAATTTAAATATAATCGACTTAGTCGTAATCGTATTGTACATCATCTTTATTGTTTGGTGGGGATTAAAAAACAGCAAATCAAGTGATTCTGATGCCTACTTTTTGGCGGGAAGAGATTTAAAATGGCCAATGGTGGGTTTGTCGCTATTTGCAGCCAGTATTTCGAGTTCAACCTTGATGGGAAATTCGGGAGAGGGTTTCATTAACGGAATCGCCGTTTTTAATTACAACTGGATTTCTATTCTGGTCATGGTTTTCTTTGCCATCTTTTTTCTTCCATTTTACATTAAATCGGGAATTTTTACAATGCCGGAATTTTTGGAACGAAGATTCGATGCCAGATCAAGAACCTATTTTTCCTTTATCACCATTGTTGGAAATATCTTTTTGGATGCATCAGCAACCTTATACGCGGGAGCTTTGATTATCAATATGATTTTTCCGGGTGTCGATATGATGATATTGATTATTGGAATGGGTATAGTCGCAGGAAGTTACACTATTATTGGGGGACTTTCATCTGTTATCAATACAGAGGTTATTCAGGCTTTTGTTCTTATTATAGGATCAACCTTATTGGCTTTTTTTGCCATGGACAGCATTGGAGGCTGGGAAGTTTTTCATGCAAAGTTTCAGGACGGGGTTTGGTTAAAACTGACCAGATCTATGGATGATCCAACAGTTCCGTGGTTAGGAATGTGGGTTGGAATTCCGATTTTAGGATTTTATTTCTGGGGAAATAATCAGGTTATGGTACAAAGGGTTTTATCTGCAAAATCAATCGATCATGGCCGTAAAGGCGTTTTATTGGTGGGATTTCTGTATTTGTTTACGCTTTTTATTTTCATATTTCCAGGTCTGATTGCAAGAGGAATTAATCTTTTTGGAGTAGAAAATTTACCTCATGAAATCATCAGCGGAAGCGAATTAAAATCAAAATACGGAATCAATACAGATCAGGTTTATCCAAGATTAATCAGCAAAGTATTGCCGGTTGGTCTAATCGGAATTATATTGTCAGCGATGATTTCTGCCTTAACTTCTGCCTTAAGCGCCACTTTAAATTCGGTTTCAACCTTATTTACTATGGATTTCTACAGCAAATTTGATAAAATGGCTTCAAGTGAAAAAAAGGTAAAAGTGGGTAAAATTACAGCAGTTGTTACTTTAATAATTGCCATTTTGTGGGCGCCTTATATTGGAAAATTCGATTCATTGATTGCTTATTATCAGGAGATACTTTCGTATTTGGCACCACCTGTTGTAGGGACATTTTTCTTAGGATTATTCTGGAAACGTTCGAATGCCATTGGAGCTTTCAGCGGTTTAATGTCAGGATTATTTATTGCAGTGGTCATTATGCTGGGTAAATATGTTTTCGATTTCGAATTAGGACTTCACTTTTTATTATTGGCACCCATTATTTTGATTTTAAGTGTTTTGGTTAATGTTGTAGTTAGTTTATCTTCAGCACCGCCATTAGAAGAAAAAGTAAAAGACAATACTTGGACAAAAGCCATTTGGATCGAAGAAACAATAGCTTTGAAAGGTGTAGTCTGGTATGAAAATTTCCGCCTGCAGGCATTACTGCTGATTTTAGCATGCTTTGTAATGTATGCTTTGTTTTACTAAATGAACTAAAATTTAAGTAATGAAAAAGTTTCAATTTGTAGCGCTGTTTTTAATTCTTTTTGGATTAAAAACAAGCGCTCAAACGACCAATGCTGTTATCGAAAAAAAAATTGATATTCTCCTGAAGAAGATGACTTTAAAAGAAAAAATAGGTCAAATGAATCAGTTATCGGCTGATGATATGGAAACCAATTTTAAAGTCATTCAACAAGGAATGGCAGGCTCTGTTTTGAGTATTACCAATCCTGAAATTGCCAATAAAGCACAAAGAATTGCTGTAGAACAAACCAAATTGGGAATTCCGTTAATTTTTGGGAGAGATGTGATTCACGGTTTCAAAACGATATTTCCAATTCCGTTAGGACAGGCAGCGAGTTTCAATCCGGATTTAGTAGAGAAAGCTGCCCGAGTTGCTGCTATAGAAGCATCAGAAACCGGAATTCGCTGGACATTTGCTCCAATGATTGATATTGCAAGAGATCCAAGGTGGGGAAGGATTGCAGAGAGCTGTGGCGAAGATCCTTATTTGACATCGGTAATGGGAATTGCGATGGTAAACGGTTTTCAGGGAAAAGATTTATCTGACGCAAGTTCCATTGCGGCCTGCGCGAAACATTTTGCGGGATATGGCGCTGCTGAAGGCGGACGTGATTATAATACGACATCAATCACAGAACGTCAGTTTAGAAATGTGTATTTAGTACCGTTTGAACAAGCGGTTAAAAAAGCGAATTTGGCAACGATTATGACAGCTTTTAATGCGAATGACGGAATTCCATCTTCAGGAAATGAATTTCTATTGAAGAAGGTGCTTCGAAAAGAATGGAATTTTAAAGGATTTGTAGTTTCAGATTGGGCATCGATCAACGAAATGGTCGATCATGGTTTTAGTGCTGATAACAAGGAAGCTGCCGAAAAAGCTATTAATGCCGGAGTCGATATGGAAATGGTTAGCGGAACTTATGTAGCATATATCGAATCACTTTTGAAGGAAAAGAAAATTAGCATCGAAACAATAGATGATGGCGTTCGTAATATTTTAAGGGTAAAATTCAAATTAGGACTTTTTGAAAATCCTTATGTAAAAGGCAATACGGATGCCGTTTTTTATAAAAAAGGACATTTGGATTTAGCCGAAAAACTAGCAGAAGAATCAATAGTATTATTGAAAAATGAACAACAAATTCTGCCTCTTAAAAAGCAGAAAACAATAGCGGTCTTTGGTCCCTTAGCCGACGCTCCACACGATCAAATGGGAACCTGGGTTTTTGACGGCGATAAAAGTCATACCATAACTCCCCTTAAAGCTTTAAAAGAAAAATACGGGAAAGATATCAATATTATTTACGAACCCGTTATAAAATATTCGAGAGACCAAGATTCAACCGGATTTGAAAAAGCGGTAAAGATTGCCAAAGAAGCGGACATTGTTTTATTGTTTGTAGGAGAAGAATCAATACTTTCAGGAGAAGCGCACAGTTTATCCGATTTAAATTTACAAGGAGTTCAATCGCAGTTTTTATCGGCTTTAGCCAAAACAAAAATACCGTTAGTTACAATTGTAATGGCCGGAAGACCGCTGACAATTGTAGATGAAGTCAAAAAATCCAACGCTGTTTTATATGCCTGGCATCCGGGAACAATGGGCGGGTCTGCAATCGTGAATTTGTTGTTTGGAAAAGCAAATCCGTCCGCAAAACTGCCGATTACTTTTCCTAAGAATGTCGGTCAGATTCCGATGTATTACAATCATTTAAAAACGGGGCGTCCTGCAAATGGAAGTGAATTGAATCTGGGTAATATTCCCGTAGAAGCTTCTCAGACTTCCCTAGGAAACAAATCCTATTATCTGGATAGCGGCAACGATCCCTTGTTTTCATTTGGCTTTGGTTTGTCGTATACCAGTTTTGAGTATGGGAAAATTTCACTTTCCAAAACTATTTTAAAAAAAGAAGAATCACTTGAAATAACGCTTTCGCTGAAAAATACCGGAAAATATCAGGGAACCGAAATCGTACAGCTTTACACCAGAGATCTTGCCGCTTCGGTTGCCTTGCCGATAAGAGAATTGAAAGGTTTTCAAAGAATTGATCTGAAAGCTGGAGAAGAAAAATTAGTTACGTTCCAACTTCCAATCAGTGATTTAGCTTTTTACGGGATTGACATGAAGAAAAAAGTCGAACCCGGAAAATTTGATTTATGGATTGGACGCAGCAGTACAACCGGCGAAAAAGTATCATTCGAAGTAAAATAAAAGAAAAATGAAAAAATATATTTATGCAGTAGTTCTAGCATTGTTTCAGTTGGTCTTAAACGCACAAACTTTTATAAAAGTTGAGGACGGAAAACTAATCAGAGACGGAAAGCCTTATCACTATGTGGGAACTAATTTTTGGTACGGAATGAATTTAGCTATTTCAGACAAAGAAAGACTGCTAAGAGAATTAGACAGATTGAATGTTCTTGGAGTAAAAAACCTTAGAATAATTGCCGGATCAGAAGGTAACATAAATACACCCTGGGCAGTTCAGCCCGCTATGCAAGAACAACCCGGAGTATATAACCAGGAACTTTGGATTGGTCTGGATTTTTTATTGGCAGAAATGAAGAAACGTGATATGACAGCCGTTGTATGTCTTAATAATTTCTGGCCCTGGTCAGGAGGATTTGCCCAATATGTTTCCTGGGCAAATAAAGATGAAGTAATTCCATATCCGCCACCTGCAGATAATGGTGACTGGAGAACCTATCAGCAATATTCTGCCCGTTTTTATAGTGATAAAATGGCTAAAAAATGGTTTGAAAATCATATTGACAAAGTAGTTAGCCGTATTAATTCCATCAATAAAATTCCATATAAAAAAGATACGACTATTATGGCGTGGCAATTGGCCAATGAGCCGGAAGGAAGCAATAATGTTGACGAATACAGAAAATGGATTCATGAAACAGCTAAATTTATTAAGAAGTTAGACAAGAATCATTTAGTTTCAATTGGTTCAGAGGGGAATACGCCTTCTCCGACTAACGGAACTAATTTCGAAAAAGACCATCAAAGCAAATACATTGATTATTGTACTTTTCATCTTTGGGTGCAGAATTGGGGTTGGTATGATCCAGTTAAAGCGAAAGAAACTTATAGTTATGCTGTTGAAAAAGCAAATAGCTATATTGATGAACATGTCAAAATTGCTCAAAAAATCAAAAAGCCAATTGTGCTCGAAGAATTCGGAATTTCAAGGGATGGAAACAGTTATGAATCAAATTCCTCGGTTGTAACAAGGGATGAATATTATAAAATGATTTTCGATAAAATATATACTTTGAGCGAAACTATTCCACAAGTTGCAGGCGTAAATTTCTGGGCTTGGGGAGGTGAGGGCAGACCCAAAACTCCTATGAGCATCTGGAAACAAGGTGATGATTTAATTGGGGATCCTCCCCATGAATATCAAGGCTGGTATTCGGTTTATGATACTGATTTAAGTACCCAAAAAATTATTGAGTATTACTCGTTGAAAATGAGTAATTAACAATTTAAAAATAATTGATAATAATGAAAAGGACAATATTTTTTTTTCTATACACTATTGTTTGTTTTGCACAAAAAGAAACGACCGGAGTTTTTAATACAAAAATCACTTCACAATTTGAATTAAGCTATATTTTAAACAAACCTGAAAAGTGCAGGGACAATATGCCTTTAATCGTATTCTTACATGGATCAGGAGAGAAAGGAGCAGACTTGCAAAAAATAAAATCACATGGCCCTTTAAAATATTTAGAAACAAATAAACTGGATTGTTTTGTTTTAGCTCCTCAATGTCCTGATAATAAATATTGGGATTCTGATCAATTATATTTATTGATAAAAAAGATTGTTGTCGAAAATAAAATAGATTCTAGCCGGATTTATTTAACTGGATTAAGTATGGGTGCATGGGGTTGCTGGAATCTAGCTTATAAGTATCCGGAGTTATTTGCAGCTTTGGTACCTATTGCTGGTTATGTCGATCGAATTCCTATGGTTGAAGAATGTAAAATTGTTAACATTCCAATACGAATGTTTCACGGATTATTAGATGATGTGGTTAGTGTCGATTATTCTATTAATATGTATAAAAAATTAAAAAGTTGCCATAAAGATATTAAACTGGAAATATTTGATGATGCTTGGCATGACAGCTGGACAAGAGTTTATGAAAATCCTACTATTTATAAATGGATGCTTGACCAAAAGAAAACATTATAAAATTTAGCTTAAACTAATGTAAATTAATGAGCTATCATTTAAAATCAAGAAATAATTATTGAAAACTCTAAATAAAAAATATGAATTTTAAAATATCTAAAGAAGTAGAAAAGGATACTCTTTTTGAAGAAATTAAAACTTACTTAATAAGCGAAGGCTTAATTGTAGTGGACCAAGACAAAACTCGTCCTTGGGGCGGTTTTTTTGTAATTGACGAAATGCAATCACAATCTTTCGCTTCTAAATTTTTCCCAAAACTGAAAATCTCCGAAATTCAAATAGGTAATAAGTTAAGTCCTAAAATTTTGATCGTTGCACCAAGCAAACGTTTGTCTTGGCAATATCATTTCAGAAGATCTGAAATTTGGACTATTCTTTCTGGGCCAGTTGGTGTAAAAACTAGTCTTACCGATGAAGAGGGAGAACTTCAAAACCTTATGCAAGGAAGTTTTATCCAATTGGATAAAGGAGAACGTCACCGTCTTATAGGATTGGAAAATTGGGGGATTGTAGCAGAAATTTGGCAACATACTGATACTGAAAATCCATCAAACGAAGATGATATAGTTCGTTTACAGGATGATTTTGGAAGATAATTGTTAATAGGAAAAAAATAAAACTGTATCGACTTAAGATTTTAAGGTTTAGAAAATGAATGAATTAAAAAGAAAATTTAAGATATCTTTTTTAATCTTCTTCGGAATTAGTTCCAGCTGGAAACATTTTGATTAGCCTAAAAAATAATTTCCATATGAAAAACAAACCTGTTTCTATTCGGAATATTGCTGATGAACTGAAGATTTCTGTTACAACAGTTTCTTTTGTTTTAAACGGAAAAGCGAAGGAAAAACACATTTCGGAAACACTAACACAAAAAGTTCTAGATTATGCAAAATTAATCAATTATAAACCCAATCAAATAGCTCAAAGTCTACGAACAGGAAAATCAAAAATTTTGGTCTTTATGGTCGAAGATATTTCTAACAGCTTCTTTTCGAAATTAGCTCGGATTCTTGAAGATATTGCATATAAAAAAGGATATCGATTAATTTTTTGCAGTAATGAAAATGACGATGATAAATCGAAGGAATTGATTGAATTGTTTAATTTTCGTCAAGTTGATGGATTTATAATTGTACCCTCTCCCGGAATAAGACATATAATTAGAAATCTGATTGAAGAGAATATCCCTGTTGTTTTATTAGACAGATTTTTTGATGGATTAGATTGTAATTGTGTTGTGATTGATAATGAAGAAGCTTCTTTTAATGCTTCTGAAGAACTAATAAACAATGGATTTAGAAATATAGCATTTATTACCATGGCTTCTTCTCAAACCCAAATGAAGGACAGGTTATTAGGATATGAAAAAGCTATTGCAAATCATGGTTTGGAGTCAAAAGTCTTGGAAATTCCATATAATGAAATTTCGAATGGTAAAGGAATTGAATATTTCAAAGATTACCTAAACAACCATTCCGATCTGGATGCTATTTTTTTTGCTACAAACTATCTTGCTCAAAATGGATTGCAGGTTTTTAAGGAACTTAATTCTAATTTACTGAATGATCTTGGGATTATGACCTTTGATGACAATGATATGTTTAAAATTTATCCGACTTCAATTAGCTGTATTGCTCAGCCTTTGAAAGAAATTGGTGCTAATGTGATGGAATTAATGTTGCCCCTTTTGAATGGAAAGAACGTCAAAAAAATGCCTGAAAAGATAGTGCTCAAATCTGAAATTATCCTTCGAGAATCTTCGTCGAGTAAATTCAAAACAAAATAATCGATATATTTTTCAAGTACTAATTTTTAGCACTTCTACAACAATTAAACCTGAATAAAAATATACATTGTTTGAATATTTTTGTTACTCTAAATTTTATCTTTAGTAAATGTTCTATATCTCTATTTACTATTGTGATAGTTTTACTTTTTTATGAAGAAAAAAAAGGTGTTTTTAATCCTGAGGTCAACTTTTGCATTGTTCATATTTCTAAGTATTTAGGTTTGTTGTTTTGTAAATTCCTCACCTTATTATCTCCCTTAGTGAGGAATTATTTTTAATAAAAAATACTTAATATCAGGTGTTTAAAGGTTTTTTAGTAACGAGGACGGGACTCGAATCCTCCTGATAAAAAACTAAAAAAGAACGGATTCTAATAAGTTTCGAACCTAAATTCGTTAGACTTTGATTTTGCTGGATTCTTAATTGTTAAAAATAGTTTGCGCCACGATTCTGCCACAAAAATTAAATTACAAGATTTAAACATACTTCGAAGTACTATTTTGTAGCGCTGACGGGACTATTCTCGAACCATTTTGTGGATGATTTAAATAAAATAAATATTAAGCAATATTAGATTTTTTGGTTTAAATCCCACAACGGTCAATATAAATACTAATAAATATAGACCTTGATGGTACAGAATTGGAACTTTTTGTTGGCAGATTTAAAGATTTTAAATGATGTATAATTTTGCTATTTGAATTTAATATCATTATTAGTTAGAGTCGCGTTCCCACAATTCATGAAAATAGCAAGAGAACCTAAATTTACATTAATGTTAGTACGAAAAGTATTTAATAAATAAAAGTCCGTTTGGTGGTTTATGAAATAAAAATCCTATTTTTGAAAACAAATAAATACTGACATTTGTCAGACATAGCGCCCCTATTTAGAGTATTTAAGTTTGATATAGTTAGACATAAATACAAGTTATGAGCAAGCTTAAAACAATATGAGTGCAGAAAGAGATCAAATGATAAGTTCATTAAATAAACTTTTAGTCACTGAATTAAGAAAATTAAATTTCAAGGGAAGTTTTCCTCATTTTAGAAGAATCGAAAATGATATTACGAACTTAATAACCTTTCAATTTGATATAGATGGAGATGGATTTGTCATTGAACTTGCAAATTATAAAGGTAAAGAATATGTGACATCTTGGGGGAAATTACAGAACTTAAAAAGTTAACTGCTCATCACTTAAATCAACGAAAGAGAATATATCCAAATTCAGAAAATGAAGATAACGGCAAAGGAAGTTGGTTCAGATATGATAAAAAATCTTTTTTTAATCTTGGGAATATATACGATAAGAATGCAAAAAAAGCAATAGAAAGAATTCCGTTAATGGAAAAATATTGGAGAGAAATAAAATAGAAAAGCCTGCTCATAACAACTACTACAACTGATTTGGGCAATTGGCTTAATGGGAAGTTGGTTTTGTATTTGGGATGATTTGGCAAATCAGATGAATCGGCTTAATTTATTCCCAAACCCGCTGTAGTACCAGAACGTTATGCCTCAGTTTAGAAAAAGTAACATATGAAACAGAAGAAGATTTTATAAATATTTGGACATTTTAATAGTCGAAGCAGAATTGCTGAACTTAATAGTTTTAACAATATTTAATACGAAAAACACATATTCCCAACCGAAACTGAAAAGTATGATTTCCTTGAATTTTGTGATAAACTAGTTACATTAGGAAATAAGCTTAGTTATTTTAAGTATATATCAAAAGAACCTAACTGGTTTGAACTTACTGAAAAAGGAATTTTAGCTAAAGGGAAAGGCGGACATTTAAAATATGAAAAATTCATAAATGATAAAGAATTAGAAAAAGTTAAATCTACTATTATAGCTGAAAATTATTACTTCCGATTTAAACGTTGCGGCAGCAAAACCGAAAATTGGAATGAATAAAAACCGAAGCATCACAGCTACTACAACGTTGGCAGTAATACCAGCACAAAAAGAACTAAAATGAAAATACAAAAAGAATATGTAAAAAGGTTTCATGAACAACTTGTAAATTTTGCTCAAGAGAATTTATCAAGATTAGAAGAATTGGGAATTGACACAGATGAAGAAATAAATAGTACTTATCTCGGTTTTCTGGTTCGTCAAATAACTCTTAATAGCGATTTGGAATTACTTTTAGAAAATAAGAAACATAATTTTCATACATCTCAACTAATTCTTTTACGATGTTTAGTAGACGATTTTATACACATAATCTACATTGCGAACCAAGCAAATAGCGAGGAATTAATCGTTAACTACAATGCCGACACTTATTCTAAGAATTTTCAAAAATTAAAAGATCTTGCAACTTTAAACGAAGAAAAACTTGGAGGGAGTTATCCACACTATCCAACTTATAAGATGTTAGATGAAGTAATGGATAAAATGAAGAAGAATCCTTTTCGAAATCATTATCTGTCTGATATAGAGAGTTTTAAATTTAAAACATTTAAAAATACAGGTAATATAATTCGTGACCTTGCCGAAGAAGATTATGCCCATCAATTAAAAAGAGCATATTTTATATGGAGAAAATTATCAGACTTTGTTCATTATTCAAACATGGCATTTAATGAAGAACAGTCTATGTATCCTGGAAACGATTATACTTACAATGAATTTGCAGAGATAATTTTTTACTCATACAGAACTGTGATGACATGTCTAGAGTATTTTAGAAATAAGTATGGTTTTGAAATTGTTGATGCGGACAACTTAAACGAATATTATGTAGATGCAGGACATTAAAGGTACTACTGCCAACAGCCGTTTTGCGAGATTGGGTTTTTAAGTTGAATTTAAAGATGGTTTTGTACTTTCAAAATTTGTGTTTAATCGAGAAATCTCGCATCTTTATTCCCCAACCTCGCCAAGCGCCAGAACGTTAGCAGCAAGATTTAAAAAACGGAGAATTCAAATGAAAAAAATTAAAGATAATTCCTATATAATCACACATAGATTAACTGATATAATCAGACTAATAGTAGTTTTATCGGTTGATAAACATAGCTTCAGAAGTGAAGATGGATTAGTTAGTATATTACATGGAAAACCAAAATCAGTAAACTCTTGGTTAGAACTTGCCAAAGAACATCAAGAATTTTTTAGATTCAATAAAGAAGAAGATAAAATTGTTTTATTAATCCGCTTTTTGCAGAATGTAGAAGTGGCGGAAGGTGAATTACGACCTCCGTTAAGTGTAGAAGAAACACAAAAACTTGTTGATCAATCTATTGAACTCCATGATAAAGAATTAGCAAGATATCAACGGGACTCAGCAAAAACAGCAATTCACGCTGCATATATTTCAGCTGCAGCAATAATAATAGTCGGTTTAATAACTTGTTGGGTGACTGCAAATACTAATACTGACATGGAAAATGATATTAAGATAATTAAACAAAAATTAGAAATTCAATCTAAAACAATAAAAAAATGCTGTTGCTAAAAGCCGTTTTGTGTGATTGGGGTTTTAGGCTGAATTTAAAGATAGTTTTGTATTTGGAAAATTTGTGTATAACCGAAAAATCTCACGTCTTTATTCCTCAACCGCGCCAAGCGCCAAGACTTTAGGCGAAATTTTTAACAATAAATATTAAAAGAATCATATGAGAGCACCAGAATTATCCACGGGAGCCGAGAAAATTGATAAAATAATTACTCGAGTAAATACAGGCGACATTAAAATTCCAGCATTTCAAAGAGCGTATGTATGGAAACAAGAGCAAATTCTTGATTTGATGGATAGTATTATTAAAAATTATCCTGTTGGAAGTATCTTGCTTTGGAGTACAAATGAGAAATTACGTCATACTAGAAATATAGCAGGATATTCAATCCCTGATAATGCAGAAGAATATCCTGTTAACTATGTTTTAGATGGGCAACAAAGAATTTCATCAATATATGCGACGTTCAGTGATAAAACTGTACAAGATGCAGCAACTGCTCAATATAATCCAAACCTTAATATTTTTGAAATTTATTACGACTTTACCAATAAAAGATTTATTCCTAAAAATGAAGTGGTCTCAGATAAAGATACTATTTATTTGAGAGATTTTCTTAATGCAGCAAAACTTATCAGTGCATTAGGTGTTCTTGATACTGCATTTCATGATGATGCAAAAGATTTATATTCAAAATTTATAAATTATGAGTTGCCTGTAGTTACAATTAAATATAGAGAGAAACATGAAGTAGGAATGATTTTTGAAAGAATCAATAATACTGGGACAAAACTTACAACTCTAGATCTTATGACTGCTTGGACTTGGACGGATAATTTTCATTTACTTGAATCGATGAGAGATTTACAAGATGAACTAGAAGCCAAGAATTTTGGAGATTTAACTCAAAATATTTTATTACAAGCATTATCAGGCCTAATTCAGAATGATACAACCACTACAGCTGTCACTAATTTAACTGGAGAACAAGTTAGAGATAATTGGAAAAACTTCTGTGAAGCTCTTAGAAAATCTATTGACTTTCTATCCTCTGATATAAAATGCTCACACATTGATTTTCTTCCATATCAACAACAAATGATTGCATTGACAAAATTCTTTGGAATTAGTGGTCGCCCTACAGCTAATCAACTCATAGAATTAAGAAAATGGTTTTGGAAAACTTCTTTTTCTAATCGCTATTCAACTGGACAAACAACAGAAAAAATGAATACTGACATTGAAAGAATTATTGAAGTTCGAGCCAATAATTTTGTAGAAATACAAAAAGTAAAGCCCACAGTTTCTAAGGCTGAGTTAATTGGCACAAAATTTTCAAAAGCTAATCCTTTAACTAGAGCATTCCTTTTGTTAATGGCGCAATATGGACCAATAGATTTAGTCAAAGGTGTTGGTATAGATATCTCAAAATCCCTTTCTAAATATAATCGAAAAGAATATCATCACATATTTCCGAATTCGTTTTTAAAAACAAAAGGCATTCCAACTAATCAAATTTTTAGTATGGTCAATTTCTGTTTTTTGCCTGCAGATAGCAATAAGAACATCTCAAATAAAAAACCATCGGATTATTTTGAAACTCTAATACCTACTGGTGACTATGATAGAATTCTAAATAGCAATATGATTCCACTTGATAAAATGATTTACAAAAAAAACGATTTCATGGAATTCTTAGACAAACGAGCTGATTTAATTATTGCTTCACTAGGAACAAAAATTAATTAAAACTTCGCCTAAAAGTGGTTTTACGTTAGGGGCGGTGACATGCGAACTTGACAATTTATGCATTAAAGTTAAGTGAATATTGACAGTTTTGTACTCTGAAATCCGATCGCTCGAATACAAGTATAAAATTTACTACAAAAGATTTGAGTAACAGGCTTAATGGGAAAGTAGTTTTCTTTTAGGATGATTTAGCAAATCCGGATAGTGGCTTGATTTAGCCTCAAACCTTATGCAGTAATAGAACTTTGGTAACAATTTTAGGAAATTACCGCAAAATAAACGAACAGTTTTTTCATCATTAGAAAAAAATAAATATGGAATATGATTTTTCAAAACTTAATGACAGAGAGTTTGAAGTATTAGGAGCATCAGTTATTGGAAAAATTCTTAGCAAAAGAATAGAAACATTTAAATCGGGCAGAGATGGTGGTGTAGATGGTAGATTTTGGATTGGTAATGAAAAAGAAGGTATAATTCAATGTAAACATTATTTTGAGACACCATATAAACAATTAATTTCGAAATTAAAATCAGAGGAATTAGGAAAGGTTAAAAAGCTAAAGCCTCAGAAATATATTTTTATTACTTCACAAAAACTGTCCAGAGCTAATAAAAAAGAGATAAAAACGATATTCCACCCCTTTATAGAAAGAGAAGATGACATTTTAGGTAAAGAAGATCTAAATGACTTCTTATCAAAAAAAGAAAATCAAGATGTAGTTGAGCAGAACTATAAATTATGGATTACCAGTACTTCTATATTGGATATAATTTACAATAATGCAATTAAGGGTAGATCCCAAAGTACAATTCGTGAAATTGAAGTTAACTCACATAAATATGCTATTACAGAAAATCATAAAAAAGGATTAAAAATTTTAGAAGAAAAGAATGTGGTAATAATGACTGGCGAGCCAGGAATTGGTAAAACTACTTTAGCTGATAACTTAACTCTTTTCTATATAGCTAAAGGATATGAATTTTGTGATATTGAAGAAAACATTAGTGAAGCAGAAAATATATTTAGAGAAAGAGAAAAAAAGAAAATTTTATTTTATTGTGATGATTTTTTAGGTAGTAATTTGTATGATGCTATTAACAATAAAAGAGATTCACATATTGTGAAATTTATAAATAGAGTATGTAAAGATAATTCTAAGAAATTTATTCTTACATCGAGAACAAATATCTTAAATAAAGCCTATAGTTTAAGTCATATATTTCAAAATGGAAAAATTCGAGATAATGAATTTTTGCTTAGAGTTAAAAATTTAACAAATATAGATAAAGCACAAATTTTATATAATCATATATATCATTCAAAATTAAGTAAAGATTATATTGATATGATATACCAAGACAAAAGATATAAAGAGATAATAACTCATCGTAATTTTAATCCTAGAATAATTGAATTTGTTACAGATACTATTCGTGTTGGTAACATCAGCCCTAATAAATATTGGAAATATATTGAAAAAAGCCTAGAAGAACCCGATGATATTTGGGCTGATTATTTTCAAAATCAGACAGATGATTGCGTAAGAGCTTTGACATTTTTAACTGTTTATAACAACGGGAAAATATCAGAAGAAGTTCTTCGTAGTTCCTATAATAAATTCTTGAAAATTCATCCTATAAATTTAGGAGATCATTCGGATAAGACTTTTGAGGCAATTAGAAAATTGGCGGTAAAATCATTATTAAATAGAAATCAGATAAGTGAAAATAATTATGAATATGTTCTTTTTAATCCATCAATCGCAGACTTTATTCTCAGTTCCTATTCTTCTGAGAGTGACTTAATTTCAAATATTTTAAAATCTTTAGAAACGGAAATTTCTTTAAGTTATTTAAATACTCTTACAATATTCAAAAAGATTAACAAGCAATGTTCAACGACAATTCAAGAAAAATTGTTTGAACATTTTTTTGAAAAAAAAATGGAAGAAGAAAATTGGGATTTTTTAATATTGCTTTCTTACCTAGACTTTTTCAATGACCGATTAAATGGGCGAATAGGCCAATTTTTAAACGCGTTGATAAATGCTGACTGTCCATGCGGAAATAACTTATCAGAACTTTTAATGATATTAACCGATTTTGAGCCCAAAATAGAGTTTAAAGAATATAAATTTTTATATAATTTTATTGATGATTCTTTGGATGAAGACACTTTAAAAAAACTTCTTGATTTTATCGAATTATTTAATATTGATGATGCTTATATTATTTCTCAAATAGTAAATCTCATCGAAACCTATTTGCAAGATATTATTAATAATAGTGATTTAGATATAGATTATAGTAAACATATTAGTTATTCTTATGATGGAGAGGGCTATGCACATCATTATATTGACACAACAGGTATTGAGTCAGAAGTAGTTGAAAATTTGAGTTCATTTTTAGAAGATTTTAATCAATTAGTTTTAGAAAAAATTGGATTCAATACGTCAAATATAGTATCGAGCTTGGACATTGAAAGTATGGCAGAAAATTATATAGAAAATCAAACTTATGATGATGAAAGTATTGATATAGGTTATCAGAATAGCACCACTTCTCAGGACGATATAGATGCTATTTTTGAGCGTTCATAAAAACAAATAAGCTACATAATTTTTGACAGAAATGCAGCAGCAAACTCAATCGCTTAGAGGATTATTTGGAAGGATGGATTAATTATCTGAGACCAATTGAACCAGATTTGGCAGAGAACTTCCGAATTTTATTAAGTGAAATTAAAGAAATTCGCTATGCTCACTTAAAAGAATGCTAAAACAAAGTAACGGAGTATTTGACATAAAGTTATAATCTAAAGAGAAAAAACAGTCTAGATTAATGAGGAAAATACAAATATTACTTAGATAATATTTTTCAGATAAATAATCTATAATCGTAGGTTTTACCTTCAAATCTTGCAAGTAATTTTCCTATTCGTGCTATTTGATTAGATGAATTGATAGTAGCTGGTAATTTAGAATATAAATCAAATGAATTCCAATTCATTTTGGTTAGTCCCAAAATTTCAATTGCAATAGTGTTTATATCTGATTCTCCGAAATGTCTTGTTATTTTGATAGGCGCAGGAATACTTCTTCCTCCTAAATAATATCTATAATTTGGATTTCTAACAGAAGGAACTATACCATGAGTCCATAATAGGGCTTCATATTTATTTGTTACAATACAAGTTCCTCTTGAAATTGGAAACTTGTCAATATTTAAAACATTGTTAAATACATTCATAGATAAAAAGCGTACGTCAGTTTCATAATTAATTTCTATTAAGTCAATTTTAGTGATTCCAGCCATATTAAGGCTTGAAGTAATTCCCTTAATTTCATCACCTGTAAATTTTGTTCTTTTATGTATTACTACTCTTTCAGGTAACCTGTCCAATGAATTGTAGAAAAGCTCTCTAATGGAGACTCCAAATTGAAAAGCATCATTATAAGACATGAATGGATTGGACTGCTTATCCAAAAAATAATTGTCAACTTTTGATAGTTTGTATTTTAAGCCTTGTCCATTAGAATCATAAATATGACTGCAACCTATTACAACTTCAGTATCATTTGAATTATTTTTAATACTGTAACCAATTCCAGCGTACGCTGTATTCTTCTCTTGATTATTTAAAATCCAAGGCGTTCTCAATGATTTTACATAAAAAGATAACGATAGCCACCAATACACTTGACATTTTAATCTATCGCTTAAAGTTTCTTCTCTGATTAACTGTGTTGATACGCCTTTAGAAGCAGAAAATGCTTTTATATAATCATGCAAATCAAAAGTTTCTCCATTTTCTTGAAAACTTTCGAATGCCTGCCATTCCTTTGGTATAAAAATTACAATTGTATGTTGACTTTGAATATTAATAATTTGCTCAATTTTTGACGTTATTAATCTCGCCAACTTAATTGCACTTTCACTATCGCCTACGCTAGATTTTTCTAAATCAATATTTATCCATTTATCAAGATCTTCGTAATGAGGAATATTAATAGGTAAATTATATGCTGAAGCAAAGCCTGGATATTCAATTAAGAAATCTGGATTAATATTATCCGTAGCATGTTTTAAATTTAATTGATTCAAAAATTCATATAATTTTGTAGAATAACTTTCTCCACAAATAACGGCTAGATTAATTTCATTTGAATATATAACTCCATTCAGATCATTATCAAAAGGCTTATGATTTGACAAGGCTCTCATTGGATGATAATCTTTTGTCTGAGAATTTGACAAGCCATTTTGAAATATTAATTGAGGCTCTAAATGTTGAACACCTCTGAATTGGGTTAATTTGCTATTATATCCTGAAGGCTTAAAAGCTCTATAATTAATATCCAACACCATTATTTCAGCATTTGCAGTATTTTTAGTAATTTGAAATTCAAAACCAGTTCCTGAATTTAGTGGATATTCAAATTTTAAATTTTTATGATTAAACAAAATGTTGTTCCAATATCCTAAAATTTCATCAAATTTATCATTGTATAATTTTTCTAAAACTTCCTTACTCACTCTCTGTTTTACTTCCTTTGATATTTCTGACTCACTTGTCAAATGAACCGCTGGAGTGAAAGATAAGTAGCCAAATTTTGCATTATCGTCAAAATAAAATGATAGGTAAATTGCTTTATGAATTTTTTTATCCCCAAAAGAATTATCACTTTCCCTTAACCAAATTTTATCTTTTAAATTTGAATCAAATAGTCCGTAACTTAAAAAGTGTTTAATTAGAGCTTGAATCATTAAAGATCTAAAAGAACTTACATTATCAATATCAAATTTAGAAATAGGAACTCTTCTGATTTCGCTTTTAATAACATTTTTAAAAACAGTTGATATATTTGATAATGTACCTATTGCAAAAACTTTTTTCTTAAAAGGTATTGCACAAATATCCGTATTGCTTGTTGTATCTTTTAAAAATGACCACGGTTTATTATCTCCAAATTCAACTTCAAATTGAAATACTTCTTTCGGAAATACAATTGCATGTAAATTACTTTTTAAATATTTGTCAGTTCTAGCTATAGATTGGCTAAATACAGCCTTCGATATTTCTTCTTTGACAGTTAATTTAAGAATTGAATTAAGTGATTCTAAAGATGTTAAATTATCTTCTAATGCTGACTTTGATAAATGAATTAGGGTCTTATCAAATCCATCAGTTGAAATATAAAATGCTTCTCGGCCAGCATTCTTTACATTTCGTATAAGGTCTTCAACTTCTTTATTAATTTTATCTCCATAACCACACCAATAAAGTCTTCCAGTTCCATTTTTAGTGAACGCTTCATTTAAAGATTTCATTAAGGATTTATCCCTACCACTATATCCAATCACAATTAGGTTTTTATCAACATGATAGTTACCAAGATGTTCAGAAAAAGTGTCATGTTGAGAATCCAGTTCTTTCTCTGTATTTTTAAGAGTGGTGTACTTATAGTCACCATGGAGTGCAATTGAAAGAAGTTCTTTTTTGCTTTGATTTCGATAGATTCTGTCAACATTATCCAAAGTAATCTCAATTGGAGTCAAATTACTTTGAAAAGCAGTTCTAACTGTAAGCCCATCAAAATTTGTAGTCCAAACCGATTTAACTATGTCATTTTTAGCAAGTAAACATAATGCTTTATAGCCAATATAAGGTTCTTTGTTTTCAAAAAGACTTTGGAAATACTTTCTTCTATCATCTGCTATTGGATATGCCGTTTCAGCATAAAAAGAATATTCTTCTAAAGAATCTAAAGCTGGATAAGTACCTTCATTATCTAGCCATTTCTGAATGCTACTTCTTACAGATTCATTTTTATAGCTCTTATAAAACTCTGATGCATTTAAATGTTTCGATAGATAGATATCTTTTTTCCATTCCCAAATACAATCATATGCAGATTGAATACCTGAACTAATTGATGCTCCAGCACCGAGTAAGAAAGAATGAGGTGTGTCAATATTCCTTTTAAATGACCTTAAAAAAGCATCATAATTTAGATTAATATTTACTTCATTCTTCAAATATTTTTCACTCATATCTTTATACTTTTAAAATATCTATTAATCAATAAGTTATTATTTCTGTTGGATAAAATTTTTAACTTCTTTCAAACCTCTTTTATACATAGTAACATATTTATTAATTTCTAATTCTGATAGATTCATGTGCCCAGATTTAAGAAATGCAATTTTTATTTTTTCTTTGTTAGAGAATCTGCTGACGGCAATTTTAAATGCATTGTAATCATCAAATTTTTCTAAAGAAGTAATTACATCTTTTTCATAATCTCGAAAATTATCTAATCCATTTGTGTATAGTGATGCTCTCCTTATAATACAGGGAACACAATGCCCGCATTGGTTTTTAGGAATTTCATTTTCATTCCTATTTTTTTTCCACTGTACATAATAACCTGGTTTGGAACAAGAAACTGTAGAAATAATATTATCGAGAACAAAACTGTTTGATCTAACTTTTGCCAGCATTTCTCCTTTGCTTAAAAATTTATAGGGGTTTTCAATTTTATTGTTTATCCCAACCTTGTTAAAAATGTCGTTTAAAGCAGTGATATATTTAGGGTGAGTGGTTTTAGTACTATGACTTCCACCTCGAGCTGGCGTCAGAGGTAAATTTAGAGAAATTAGCCCATTTTCAGGAATTACAATAGAAGTCGAATCACTGGACGAATTGGCCACTAGAAGACCTAGCGAAAGGAATAATATTGATCTAGCCCTTTGTGTTTTTTCCCCCGTAAGTATTTTATTTTTTTTCCCCTGTACAAAAAAATTATACGATAATATATCCTTGCCTACATTATTCTTTCTAAGCTTTTCAGTTATTTCTTTTTGAAGGGATAATTCTCCCGAATTTCCTCCTTTATAATGAGAAACTGTTGCTAAAGTAGAATTTTGGCTTATTAAATCTGAAATCCCAATAAATGAATCCATACCTCCTGAGAATAGACAAACCTTTTGAGGTTTAAATTCAGAAGTCATAAAATTAGGAAAAGCGTCATTGCATCTCCTGAAATTTATTACCCATTTATCTCCACTTAAGAAAGAAAATATATTTTCTAATTCTGATTTCACCAATAACCATTTTTCAATATTATATACTGGTATGTGTAAATTTAGAAAGCGACTCCATCCATGGTAACCCATTTTTTCTCTACTACATATTTGGTCAATAGAATATACAGCAATTGAAATATTGCTAAAATCAGCAACTAATGTACTGGTTGGACAAAGTTTAAAATGATTCTTCTTTGTAAGATATGTATAAATATTATGCTTAACAATTGGATTTTGCAGGACAGAAGTATGTGGATCTGTAAAAATTGAGTCAAGATAAAATGTCGCCTCATCAACTATGGAAAATGCATCTCTACTATTTTCCTTAAGAATTATATTGATTTTCATAGATTAAATTAAGGAATAAGCATCATTAAAAATTTGGTTTACTATAATATTTTGTTCATTGAGATCCTTAGTTGAAAAATCAATATCATTAAAATTCAGCTGAACTTCAGCTTCTATATAAGATTTTAAATACACTTCGGCTTGATTGACTTGTTGTATGCTAAGCTTATTGTCTTCCAATGCTTTGCTTACATCGATAGATATTCTCTCAAAAATATAGCATGACAGATAAAATTGGAGGTATTCTGAAATTAATTCTATTTGTAAACTTTCTAAAAGCTCTGGCGTTTCTGAATAATCATTATAAAGTTTATTGATTGTTTCTATAGCAGCGGCAGTGGCTGCGCTACCTTCATCAGTACCATCAATATCAGCAAATATCTGGGATATTTTATTAATTGCTCCTTCTGCCTGCAATTGTTTAATATCTCCAATATTAAAATTTTGAAGCGTTTCTTGAAGACCATCTGTTGATATTTTTGTCAGGAAATCTAATAATACCACAGCTCCTTTTCTACCACCTATAGATGATGTTGAAAGTTTCTTACTTCCTCCTGAGGCTTTTTTATAGCTGGATGTGAATTTCTTATAATTTGCTTTTGTGGGACTTTTTGTAAACAATGAAAAACTCCTTTTTGCATCTCCCCATTTTCCTAATTGTTGATTATCTTCTTCAGTTTGCTGGTCAGAATTATCTTTATTAGAATCGCTCTCATTATCTGTTGCAACTCTATCCATATTCCAATCTTGAATAGGTTCTGAATAGCCTACAGGACCATTATTTGCTTTTGATGTTCCCATTTTTATCTGATTTTGGTTTTCGTAGCTTTAGCTAAAATAGCATTATTTGATTTTGACCATTTTTCTAATATAGAATTTGCATAATCTGCAAAGGGAGTATCTTTAGTAAGTGATAGTAAATTCGGAATAGCTGCCGGTAGAAGAATATCCTCTGAAACATTTTCCATAAATGCACAATATTCAGAGATTAATCCACTATTTGCTTTTACAAATTGCATAAGATGCTTGCTAATTAAAGCCCTTTTTGGAACATCTTCTTCTATAATAAGCTTATTTGTTAGTTCTGAAAATATGGCATTCAGATCGGCTGTACTTAATTGAGAACTTTTAGTAATAGCATTTTTACTCACAAGATCTCCGGCAAAAAGATCTCGCAAGATTAATTTTGCATCTTCAGATAATCTTTTATTTGTAGAAAATTCTACATTTTTATTTTTTGTGAAATAGAAATATAATTTTAAATTTTCATCTCCTAATTTTGGTTCTATATCTAGCCACTTTTTCAGCCATATATCTGTTGTCCAGCCTTCGAAAGAATTAGGTGTATTCTTATTAGGGTCTTCTAAAGCAGAGAGTAAGTTATCATCTGTTTCGTAAGAGGATTTTACTAACTTATTGAATGATTCTGTTTTAAAATACTCAAGTAACATCAATTTAGCTAGTACATTTTTTTTTAGACTCACTCCTTTAGAACTTGACATTGTAAGTCTCATCATTAGCATATTGAGAAACCGTTTACACTGTCTTGGATTACCACTTAAAACAGAAACTAAGATGGGATTTATTTGCTTAGAAATAATGAAATCTGATTTCAGATTTTCTGGCACGGTGGCAATTAAATTGCTGATATTTTCATTGTTTAGTTTGCACGCAGATAAGTCGATATTCTCTTTGGGTTGAAAAACAGCAACTCGCAAATTCTCAAAATCTGTTGACGAAAGATGAAGTTTTGCAAATAATAAATTCACATAGGTTTCATATTCTGACTCGCTCAATGATGGTATCCTTATAGGAAAATGAATCAGTTTTTCAATATAATCTTTACTAACATCATAGTCTGTGGAAGGCAGTTCCGGAAATCTTTTTTTTACTGCGTAATTTATTAGGCGTTCATCTGCCGAAATTACAAATACACTCTTTTTTACAAATAAAAAGAGTTTAATGGCTTCAAGTGTTGAAATAATAGTATCAGGATTACATCTGTCAAGATCATCTATTAGTACAATTACTCTTTTTAACTTTGTCTGTTCAAGTAATTCCTCAAAATCTTTATGGAATTCTCTTATCCCTTTATCTATTAAGGTTTGATTTTCATCTACTACTTCCTTGATATAATCATCAATATTCAGTTCAGAAATATCTTTTATAGTTTTCTGATAATCAAAATCTGATTGGCTTGTAATAAAACCATTTATACCAACCTGGGCAGTTTTGGTAATTAATTTTAACCATTTGATTCTTTTTACTAATCGCCCTAAATATTTTTTTGCTTTTTCATCCCATGTACGGCTTTTTATAATTTCATCAATGAGTGTACTAAGTAATGCAATTTTTGCATCCTCATAACCTTCAAAAAGCCACCCGTTAAATTTGATTATAAGATTTTCAGGATTTGTATTTTCCAACTCTATCATTTTCATGAGACTTGACTTACCACTGCCCCAGTCACCATATACACCGATTGTTGAAGGAATTAAATCTTCATTATTTATTATTAAATTTACTGAATTCGTTAAATATTTAAAATCAATTAAATCTTGGTCAGTTTCATTATCATTCCACATAGAAAAGTGTTGTATAAAATTATTGGTAATAAGTAATTCATAGAAATCACAGGAATTAGTGAGTTCTGACTACAATTTAGAGAATCTCTTCTCATAATAAATCTACAGTATTTGATAATGGGGGGTGTAGCAAACATACTATTAAATACTTTGATTTACAATTTATTAATGATGATATTAATACCCTGACATATATAAAAGATGTTTTACATTACCGATATACATTAAATATCCTTTCAATGAAGAAAGAACTAAACAAATAACATTAATAAATCCGTTATTTGATTATGGAAAACCGTAACAAGAAAATAAATTCTACATAATTACACAATACGTATTTATACTGTATTTTTTATTCTAAATAGAGTCGCTAGAAATAAAATAAAATCTTATTGCAAGATTTTTATTTAGTTTAGTAACTTGCTTTAAAACTCAAGTTTATGATAGAGTTTGAAATGTGAAAAGCGGAAAAACCGAAAATTCTTCGGTTTTTCCGCTTTTAGTATTTTTTTGCTTTTTGCTTTTTCATTCGCGAACGAATTGGTATAGGTTTTTACTCATGAGTTCCATAATTATTTTATGATGCTGTGATTTAGTATTTTTCATACCACGGCATTGTGCTATTTCCATTTTAGAAAGCGACACCTCAATCGTTTCAATAGGTCTATTGTCTATTCTAGCGGAGAAAAGAAGGGAATCTTTCCTTTTGAAATATTCATTGGTAAAAACGCAATGTTTTAAAGAGTCTCCCTCTTCCATAAATTCAGTTACATTTTCAAGTACTTTTATCGTTATATTCTCTTCGGAGAAGCAAATGCCGAAAAACTGTTTCTTTTCTTGTGTGTACAAAATCTGGGCGTTCTCAATTTCAGCACGCATTTTAAGAAGATATTTTTTTCTCTGCAACTCCCTTTTTTTGACAACCAATTTATCATGAGCCTCATTAAGATTTTCAGGGCAGACAAAAGAGGCACAGTTGAGGTCTTTTTTAAACCATCGGAGCAGGGCTATGTAATCTTCCCATATTTTGAAATCCTCGATATGGTATTTGTATTTCAGGCATGTTTTAACTGCCTGCCAGTTTTCTTTGATATGCTGTTCATGAGACAGAAGATAGTAAGAAAGCAGGGAAGTCTGCGAGGATTTCAAAAGAGTTTCCGTAATAGAATCTTTTAAAAGAGAAGTAAAAAGTATTTGCGGAGCGATATTATAAACTCCTGTTTTAAACCCGTTTCTTTTTAAGACTGGCAGTACTTTAATCTTTGGAAAAACCTTGTAGGGATTGATTCGGTATTTTGGGGAGTTATGAAAATCCTTAGGTCGTATTTCAAGATGGGAATAATACTGCCATGCATCATAAACATTTGAAAAAACATTTGTACTTAAGGACATGGTGCGTACTTCCCCTTTTGGGTTTATCCAATGCTGCATGACTTCTTTATGAAAATAAGTTGGAATAATATTCTTTTTCATTTGTTTGTGCGAGCAGATGATTCGCACTACCTGATACCCAGTACATACATCAAGTACTGCGGAGTATTCAATTTCCTTGAAGGTAACCTGATTACACCCCTGCATTTTGAGCCTACTCTGACAGGAAGTACATTTTACATATTTCTCACAGGACTTGCTTTGCGATTCAGGTTTCCAAGAATGCGTGCATTCAAGGCAGTGAAATTTTCCACGAGAAAGCACGCCCCATTTAAGGAAAATGCTTTTTTCTGCCCAAGTCTGCATCTGCGCTGATATAGGTTTCAGGGTAGTGCTTAAATGGGAAATCTCTTTCTCTATAATGGTTTTCGGTATCATAGGTCAAAAAGTGTTAAGGTTTGTTGCTCGGCAGGTTTAGGAGTCTGTACGGTTTTAGTTTTCTGAATGGTGTTTTCAGAAATTGTGAGAGCTGAGGTGAATAAATCAGCCTTTAAAGGCTGATTTAACACAACTTTACAGCTGACAGGAGCGGGAGTTCCGATGCTGTCATCAGCATAATATTTGAGCGCCATGTCGAATATTTCCTGATTGTCAAAGGCGCAGAAACCTGTTTTTTTGACCTCGCCAAAAATATAATTGATACAGCTTTCAATGTTTTTGGATGCCTTTGTGAAGTTCTGCGCAAACACGCTATCGTTTTGCGCAGTATCACTGAGGTATTTTTCCATGACGGATTTAAATTGTTCCGAAGCTTTCATAAGGGATGATTTAAGATTGAAAAATGTCATTCAAAACTGTTTCTGTAGATGTCAAAACAGTATTCTTCAAAACAGAGCCAACACATAAAAGTGTAATGGGGAAGAAGATGCGAGTTTTTTACAGGCTCGCCAAGTGAATCCTCGATTTCTTCCTTAATGTTTTCCAAATCATCAAGATTTTCGATATAGAACTTTTTACAGTCCACGTGGTAAATAAATTCAGAGATCATACCGCTCATGCACCCTCCATTCTGCAGGTCTTCGAGAAAGGATTTAAGCTGTTCCTTTTTAGTCCCGTCATACGATCCTAAATCGGACAGGATTATTTTATTGAATGCCGAGCATACTTCGTACTCTTTGTACATTGATTTTTCTAAGGCTTTCATAACTGATTTCTTTAGGCTTATACATTTTTTATCGAGATACTAGAATGGGAGGTCGTCAGGTTCTTTTTCGGAACTTGCTTTAGCGCCTTTGCTTACCTGAGGGGTCTGTTCCCCGTCTTTGGCAAAGGCAAGGATTTTAATATGGCTTGTATGAAAGGTCAGAGCACCGTGCGCCTCGGAATCACTTCCTATATAGACATTCAGACCGATGCGTCCAAATAACTCGACTAGTGCGCCTTTTTTAAGCCATTTTGCTGATTTGGAAGAAACCCAATAAGAGCAGTTGATGTAGGTGACAATTTTTTTCAGCTCTGTGCTGTCTTTGGGTTTATAGCTGTCGTTGACAGCTATGGTAAAGTTTACAACCTCACGGTTTTCTTTTAGTTTAAAAACTGAGGCATCTTTTACAATTCGTCCTGTAATTTCCATGACATTTGATTTTTAGTGAATACTTGTTTTAAGTTCTCTTCCACCGTTTGCGCCAAATGAATTTTTTCAAAAGAAAAAACGGGAAAAAAGAAAGCACAAGTAAAGTGTCCGGATAAGGAAGCCGGAGTGCTATAAGTCCCGAAGGGCGGCGAGAGCCGTTATGCGCATGCAGGTGACGGCGGGCACTACTTTAGCTGCCCTTTTAACCCGTTTTGAATGAAAATCAGACTGCCTTTTTTGAGTCTTTTTGAGATTTTCGGCTAATAGTAGTACCTTAGCTAAACACAAGAAATTGCAATCAATGGAACCGCATCCCTATATCAGACTCTCAGCGCTTAATGACATGATTAATGATACGATCAGTGCTCGTTTTGCCGGACAGCGTTTCTGGGTACTGGCCGATATCACCAATCATTCCTATAAGGCAGATAAAAAGATTCATTATTTTGAATTGGTGGAAAGCACAGAACGGCAATGGGATCACAGCCAAGATGATGGGCAAATCATGGGGAGGGGGAGCCGTTCGTATTGAGGAATTTGAAAAAAATACAGGACAGACCTTTACCAACAACCTGCATGTTCTTGTACAGGTGAGCGTGGATTATCATCCCTTATACGGATTGTCTGTGAGTGTTTTGGATATCGACAGCAATTTTATGCTGGGGATACTTGAGCAGCAGCGAAATGCCACCCTTGAGCGTCTGGTAAAAGAAAATGATTATATCCAGAAAGTGGGGGATGGTTACTCGACGTTTAACAGCCGGCTTAAACTTCCGGCAGTAATTCAGAGAGTGGCAGTAATTTCTTCGAGCAGTTCTGCAGGGAATGAGGATTTTCGCCACACGATGCAGCATAATGATTTTGGGTATGTTTTCCAGATAGATGATTATTATACCGTTGTGCAGGGAGATAACAACGCAAAACTATTCTTAAATAAACTCATTGAAATCTATAATACCGGAATACCATACGATGCTGTTGTCATTAACAGGGGCGGGGGATCGCAGTCTGATTTTCTAATTTTTGACAACTATAATATTGGAAGGGCGGTAGCCAAGTTTCCCATTCCGGTCATAACAGGCATCGGGCATCAGAAAAATGTCAGCATAACGGACCTCATGGCCCATACCCATACCAAAACCCCAACTAAAGCAGCTGAGTTCATCATTGCCCATAACCGAAGTTTTGAGCAGCATATTCTATCCTTACAGCAAAATATTGTCATAAAATCACAGCAGCTTTTTCATGGCCATTACAAGGAACTCAGCGAAATCCAAAATGCCGTTTCCCGTAATGTCAGGGAACTTGTGCAACTGCATGGGGAAGAGCTGACGCGAACCAACCAGCGAATTATCAGCAGTTCAAAAGCTGTCTTGTATGGACATCAAAAAAGGCTCATTTTAACTGCACATCAGGTGGTACAGAGTCCCAAATTGCTGTTTCAGCAAAGAAAAAATGATCTGGTACATATAAAAAACACTATAAAGAATTCAGCAAGTGAGTATCTTCGCCGGGAGAAACTTACGCTGGAACACCACCAGAAAAGTATCACGATGATGTCCCCACAAAATATCCTTCGCAAAGGATACGCGATTGTGAAAGTCAATCAAAAAATCATCAGCAATGCCAAGAATATAGAAGCCGGGCAGGAGATAGAAGTAATACTTAAAGACGCAAAACTAAAAAGCACCGTTAAAGAAAAAATACAATACGATGGAAGAGAAACTGACCTATGAGGCAGCCCTGGCAGAGCTGACAGCCATTTCAAAAGAAATAGAAAGTGAAACAATCTCGGTAGACGAGCTGGCTTCAAAGGTGAAAAGAGCATCAGAGCTTATTGAGTTCTGCCAGACCAAGCTTAAAAATACAGAGGAAGAAGTAAACAAGATTATCAGCAGGATGGAAAATCCTGAGACTGATAAAAAATGATATACTACAAATAAATTTTCTCCGTTTTGCAGCTATATAACCCGATTAAACAGGAATATTTAAAGAACCATTTTTAATATTCAATTATATATGCCTCTTACTTTAAATCCCATTATATCTACATAATGGGATTTTTTTTTGTTATATATTCCAATAAAGCATAAAAATTAAATTAGTTTTATTACTTTTTTCCAAATAAAAATAGTTATCTAGTAAAAACAATAAAAATTTCATGAGAGAAGCAAATTTGGTTTTACAAAAATTAGAAGAAATTCAAAGGTACAGTGGATTTATAGGGGTCGTATTTGCCATTATATTAATATCTGCATTTTTATTGCTATGGAAATTTTTAACGAAATCAATTGAATCAAATGCTGTTATAGCAAACAATAAGAACTTAGAAAAATTTAAATCTGAATTGCAAGAAAGTATAGGCCTAAAAATTACTCAGCAACAAGCTGAAATAAATAGAGGTCTGACTGCTTATAAAGCTGAATTAGATAAAGATTTATCAAAACTTACATCAGCATTATCTCTTAATAATTCTATAAGAATTGAATTTAAAAATGAAGAAAGAAAGTCAATAATTGAATTTTTAAATAGCTATAGCGAATGGCTGTATGGTAGTCTTGATATTCAAATCATAGATTATAAATATCATAATTTTGAAGATATTAATAGTAAATTGTCAGATATTAATTTAGCTTATTCTAAAACTAATATCGCATTAAATAAAATGCAGTTTTGGTTAAGCAATCACGATTTGGAAATGTCCGCTTTGTATCTCAATAAAAAAACTTTAGAGTTAAGTCAATTTGTTCAAAGTAAGTTAGGAACATTAAGATATAATCTAGGATGGGGTAAAATTTTTGTCGATTCATTTCAAGAAAAAACTAGTAATCAGGCAAATATAAATAGTACCGAGGGGCATAAATTATATACAGACTTTTTAGTTAAGGAAGATAAAAGAATCCGAAGTGAAAACGAACAATTAATTAAAGATTTTTACAAAGGAAGGCTTGAAATTTATGGTGAAGTTTTAAAACTTAACATTGTTTTTAAAGATGCTGCAAAAAAATATCTACTTGAGATTGCAGAAATATCAAAAAAAGATCAATTGTAGTAGTAAGTTAATATTTAAAAATGGGAGAAGAAGAAATTAATAACAGGAGTACTCTTTTAAATGAACTTTTGAAAGATGATAAATCTCATTTGCCTTGGTTTATCAGAGAACCATTAGAAATTTCTGAAAGATACACTGACTTTGTTCTCAATTTCTTGATGAGAAAACGAAAAGGAATTGGTAAGATTGATAGGTTAGTGTTACAAAAGAATGGAATAAATTTTAGTGTGGATTATTTTTTTGAAAAGGAAAATTCTATAAATTTTGGATATGTAGATGTGATTAAAAAAACTGATAAATATTTGATTTTAAAGATTAATGAAAACGGTCTTTGGAAATACAGTAATAATTGTGTGAAGTATAAAATTTATGTTCCTACTTTTTTTACAAGATTTCGTATTACTGTCTTTACAATATTTAGAAAAATCGTTTCTGCTTTATTTATTACTTTTCCAAATAAATTAAAAATATTTACTGATAGCGGTATATATAAACTAATACTGTTCTTAATTGCAGTTATAACATTCATATTAAAATGGGATGAAATTAAGAACTTTATTCATAGAATTACAGAGTAAAAATCTGGCATCAAATATTCTTTTGCCCCCTCTGCCTTAAGAAAAAATTTTGGTGTCATCAAAAAGCATCATTTGAGTAAGTTTTAATTAAACAAAATTTATAAATCAAAAGGGAAAAACAACTTCCTAATTGCCCATTTTAAGCCTTGGCAGATTGATTTCATGTTCCTGCGGATAAGGCTGTCGGTGGGTCATGCTGACATCTTCGCGAATCTGCCCATGAACTTTAAACTGTCTTTCATCGGAGTTCGAATACCGGGGATCGGCAATAAAAGGCATCTTGGCCATTTTGGTAACAGTAATAGTTGGAAAGTGATAATCTACTTCAACATTACCCAGCAGGAGATAACACCCACCTCCCTGAAATGGGTATTTCGCCAGACTATTCGTAAAATGAGCTGTATCGAACATCTCACCTTCTACATCAATCCAGGTGCCGAAATACATAGCGCCCATTTTGGTAGGCACATGTTTTCTGGATATCAAATAGGCCAGCATGCGGACTGTTTTTTTATGGTGTTTCAACAGGTCTTTTGCCATTACATCACCGCGGAATTTGGTCTGCAGCAGATCAAAAGGGGAACACGATACAGGGAAGCTTAAAAGCTCAATTTCGTCAAAGGCATCTTCAAATTCGGAACGTTCCAGTTTCGGAAGTTCGTATTCTTTGACAGGCTGCTGAATCAGCATCAGGTTTCTGTTCTCCGGTTTAAAATTCACCAGTATAAGGCGTGCTATGACCAGCAGCTGGTTTTTTGTTTTACCGGTAAAACTGAAGGCACCAATAAAAATTAAAATCTGTATTCCCTCAATGCCTATTGGAATGCGGTTGATAAAATCTTCCAGTGATTTATATTCCCCATTATTCTCCCGTTCGGTCTGTATGTGCAGGGCTATTTTGGATTCCAGGCTCTGCAGGTGCATAAAACCCAGATAGACATCTGAGCCGTAAAGGGTAGTTTCAAGCTCACTTTTGTTCACGCACGGATTGTGAATGACAGCCCCTGACATTCTTGCCTCATGCACATAGACCTCTGTGCGATAAAAACCGCCTTGGTTGTTGATCACTGCCACCATGAACTCAACAGGGTAGTGCACTTTCAAATAAAGGCTCTGATAGCTTTCGACTGCATAGGAGGCAGAGTGTGCCTTGCAGAACGAATATCCGGCAAAGGATTCTATTTGACGGTATATTTCCTCGCTGAGTTTTAAAGGATGGCCCTGCTTTGCACATGATAAAAAGAAATTATCCTTTACCTTCTGTAATGCGGCTTTGGAACGTCCTTTTCCTGACATGGCACGGCGAAGGATATCCCCATCTTCTGCAGGAAGTCCTCCATAATGAAGGGCAATTTTGATGACATCTTCCTGATAGACCATAATTCCATAAGTTTCTCCAAGCTGCTGCTCAAAGACAGGATGGAAATACTCAAACTTATCGGGATGGTTATGGCGAAATATATATTCCTTCATCATTCCGGACTGCGCTACACCCGGACGGATAATAGAGGATGCAGCTACAAGAGTTTTATAATTATCACATTTAAGCCGGCGCAAAAGCCCTCTCATGGCAGGACTTTCGATATAGAAACAGCCGATAGTTCTTCCAATTCCCAAAAATGCATTGCAGCTGGCCTCATTTTTTGAAATGGACGTGTCGCGTATATTGAGCCTAATACCCCGGTTTTTCTCAATCAGCTTCACGCTGTCATCAATGTGACCGATACCTCTCTGGCTTAGGATATCGAATTTTTCAAGACCGATATCCTCTGCAATATGCATGTCAAAAAGCACAATTGGAAAACCTTTTGGGGGCATTTCCAGCGGCGTATAATTGGTAATAGGCTCTTCGGAGATCAGGATGCCACAGGAATGCATGCTTCTCTGGTTAGGATATTTTTCCAAAAGCATCCCATATTCCTGTACCTGCTTCACTACTTTGTTTGTCGCATGAAGCGTCATCGGGTTTTTAGCCAGAGCATCGAGTTCTTCCTTAGGAAGACCAAAAACTTTTCCCACTTCACGGAAAATGGAACGGTATTTAAATTCCACGTTCGTCCCGCAGAAAGCCACGTGATCGTATCCATATCGTGAAAAGATATATTCCAATATGACATCCCTTTCCTTCCAGCTCCAGTCAATATCAAAATCAGGAGGGCTTTTTCGGTTCAGGTTTAGGAACCTTTCAAAATACAAGTCAAGTTCCAATGGACATATATCGGTAATACCCAAACAATAGGCAATAATGCTGTTGGCACCGCTTCCACGCCCAATGTGAAGGAATCCCTGAGAGGTACTAAAGCGGATGATATCGGCTGTAATTAAAAAGTAGCCGCTGAATTCCAACTGATCAATTACTTTGAGCTCTTTGAACATTCTGGATTTGGCCTCTGCATTATTTTTACCATAACGCCATTCAAGTCCCTGCTTTGCAAGGGAGGTCAAGAGGGTCATGTCGCCCCTCTTGTTATTGGTGTAGAATTTCTTGTTTTTGGGTGTTGTAAAATCAAATTCAAAATGGCACTGCTCAATTATTTTCTGGGTATTTGCAATAATATTCGGATACTGCTCATAACAGTTCAATAATCTTTCCGGAGAAACCATGATTTCTGAATCTTTGCAGTAATCATTCAGGGAAAGCCGTGATAAAATCAGGTTCAGGTCTATCGCCCTTAGTATTTTGTGCAGGTTATATTCCCGTTTGGTACGGAAGGTAACCGGCTGGAGGACCACCATTTTTTCCTGTCTTGTTTTCCACTCGGATAATATCAGTTTTTGGAGCTGTTCTGGACGAATTCCAATAAACTCGTTTTCAGTAAGTGAGATCGGAGCGTTCTCAAGAGGATAAATTACAAAAACATCTAAAAAATCAGGCGCGGAGAAAGGAAGGGAAGTTTTCTCATAGTTATGGTGTGTCAAAAAACGGTTCATTTCGGCAAGGCCCGATGCATTTTTAGCCAGACCAATATATCGAAGTTCATGCTCCGAGCGAAATTCCATTCCTACTAAAGGTTTTATCCCTGCAGCATCACATCCTTTTATAAAATCGTAGATTCCTGTTACCGTATTAATGTCGGTGAGTGCCATAGCGGTAACCCCACTGGCAGCAGCATGGGCAATTAATTCCTCAAGAGGAATAGTGCCATAACGCAGGGAATGGAAGGAATGACAATTGAGATACATTTACTGGGATTTACGTTTTAAAATTTCATTTTTATTATTGGGTTTAAAGGAAGCCCCGGCACAGCGCATTACCGCGTCAAAGCCGTACCGGCTTTTCATTTTGTCCATAGCCTGATAGAGGGCGAGCATTTCCTCGGTATCCTGAAAAAGATCGATCTGGTAGGTTCCGCGGGCAAGCCCGCTGAATGTTACCCCGATAAGGCGCAGTCTCATCCGACGCTGGTA
>Ga0247809_1000098_pt1 | contig 49719 bp, 34 predicted proteins | sample UWRJL104311B1_FD_180951 | JGI IMG/M metagenome (GOLD analysis project Ga0247809, IMG submission 180951) | Plant litter microbial communities from Arlington Agricultural Research Station in Wisconsin, United States - UWRJ-L104-311B-1 | ecosystem: Environmental > Terrestrial > Plant litter >... | reverse complement strand
CGGAGGCATCAATCTAATCATTTCTAAAAAGGGACCGGAACATCACTTCAATTGTTACCAGACATTATATCCAAAACTGTCGGGTGCAAGAATATACCATGCTAAAACGGACGAGGACGTAACAAAATATATAACTGAGCATTACATCAAAAAATAGTATTTTCGGCCATTCGATTACAAATTATTAGTCCTAGATATATAATTTGTAATCGAATGCTATTGGTGCGATGAAGGTAAATGTGAGGCGATGATCTCAGATATTTGGTCAGATCGTTTTTCCCACGTATTCTGTTTTGCAAGCTCCTTACGTTCCAAAATCTTCGCTTCGCTTTCATTTTTTAATACTTGATCAATAGCATTGCTGAAAGAAACAGCGTCGCTACAGTATTCTACACAGTTACCTGTAAAGTCACGAAGATCATCATTAAAATCTGTCACGACGACAGGCTTACCTGCACTTAAATATTCAAATAATTTTATTGGAAATATAGTATTGCTGACATCATCTTTTTTGAATGGAATGATAGCTACATCAAAACTCTTAATAATTTGTGCAACTTCATCATAGGGTACGGGGCCAATAATGTGAATGTTGGGTAATTGGTACATTATTTCTGGAATATAATTACCCTCAACAGGTCCCGCCAATACAAATGATTTATCTGGATTAAGTTTCACAACTGCTATAACCAGGTCGTAATTTATCCGCCGTTCTATTGTTCCTAAATACCCAATAATAGGTTTTTTTAAACCTTTTAGTTTTATATGAATTGTTAGATCCGGATTTGCAGTTTGTTGGGTTAAGCTAGAGTCTGTAGCGTTAGGAACAAAATATGTATTTTGGTTTAGTTCTTTTTTTTCTTCATAAAGTGCTTTGCTCGTACATATTACAAGATCGCTTTCCTTCACCAACTTATTCTCAGATAATATACCATGTTTCATGTCATATGGTACGATCATAGGATCAACGCAATGATAAACAGTTAAAGTGGGTTTAATTTTGGCGGCGATATTCGGATAATGGAAGTTGAATGAATTTATATAAATAAACTCATCTATGCCCTCTTGTTTAAAGACCTTCTTCAGTCTCATGGTAATTAAATTTTCATTCACCTTGAGCATGGATCTAAAAAATAAACCCTCAGATATAAAGTTTATTGGTAAGACAGGTGGGGTTATAATTATCTTCAAATTTGGCAAATCAGTGTCAATCAATCCATCAGATAAAATCGAGAATTTTTTTTCCCGTTCTTTTAACTGTTCGGCACTACTATTTTTTTTATAATAATAATAGTCTTTCAAGGTAAATGGATAATCAATGAAAAATACCTTATTTTCTTTTGCAAGATTACGTGCAATAAATAGTGAGGTTGCTTTTATGTGGCCATCAAAACGTGTATTCCCTAAAAAGACAATTACTTTGTTTTTTAAAATCATAATTTGCCGTTAGTCTAATTCTTTATCTTCAATAGTTTTCTTAGTAATTACCACCAACCGATGCACCAATATCAATTAACTTAGCTCTTTCAAAAATCAGGGCTCAAGTTAGCTTATTTTACGGAAATAATTAATATTTCAGTTGAATGCTTTAGATTTATGCTCTGCGACCAACTCGTTGAGTTTATGGATATATATCCAAAGGACAAATGTAAACTAAAACTATCAAGAAAAGTTTTATTTATTTCTTGTTGTTATTGTTTTTAGACTCAAATCATGTAATTTATCATAACTCATCTGCATCTATTGTTAATGAACATGGGCAATGCAATAATGGTTCCATCATATTTAATCCTCGCTATTAATACACTTTATTATTATTGCCTGGATCTGAATTTAAAATAGGTTTATGTTAATATATGGTCAATATTGATAGCAATTTATAATCTTTTTGATATTAAGAGCTCCTTTGTATAAATCAACGGAAATTTGTGATCAGTAATCCGCAGAAATAATAATTAAATTATATAAAGATGTTATGATAGAAATGTGAGACAGGTGTAATTTATGCCAGTTCTGAGGAATTATATACACGATGTGCTTAATAGAAAAAAAATCTGGCAGACCATAAATAGTGTATTTTTTTTAAAGCTTCTCATAACAAAAAAAAATCCGGTGAAATGATTATGTATTTTTTTCGTAACAAAATCATATAATACAAACAGATAATTATTGTAGTTTAAAAATAATATAAATAATCATATGCCAATCTAAATCGATTGTAATTCCGTATTTATAAAATTGATATATAAATTGTACTATTATTGACATATATTTGATGTATTAAAATAGCCTATTACAAAAATAAAGCGCAGTAAATCAACAGTAATCAAATTAATTATTATATATACTTAAAACATCTACCCGAAAATGGAAATTGCCGCATCTGGTAAAAAGCAAATCTTACTCGTTGATGATGAGCCAAGTATCTTAAAGTTGCTGAATTTTATATTGGCTAAACAATATGATATTCACGCTGTTGAAAGTGGCTATCGAGCACACTTATGGCTGGAAGATGGAAATTTTCCTGATATCATCATTCTTGATTTACATATGCCTCATTTCGATGGGACTTCTTTTCTTAAAAGCATTAAAATCAGCGGTTTTTACAGAGAAATTCCTGTAATCATATTGTCTGCTGCAGAAGAATTGGATAAAATAGTCGCTAATTTACCTTTTAAGGTAGAAGCATACTTTCCGAAGCCTTTTAATCCTGAGATTTTGAAAGATGAAATTGCCAAGATTCTGGAATCTTTGCCTAAACCTATGTTAAATAAATAAATGGACTACAACTACAAAGGAATAAGATTGGTATATTCTGGTTCTGAACTCCTTACGGAGTCGGCAGAAGCTATGGGTAAAGAATTTAGTACTGTTCATATTGGTGAGTCTTCAAAATTAGAAGAATATCTCAGTACATTATCACTTTTTACCACTCCAGATGTTATTATGATTGAAGTTATTGACGAGGAGCTTGTATTCTCTCTCATTGCTAAAATTAAAAATAATCCATTGACCAGTGGACTGATTATTGTATTGTTGGGGCATATGCCAGATGCAAGATTACGTACAAGAGCGATAAAAGCGAAAGTACATGATTTATATTTTTACCCTTATACGGTCGAAGATTTAAAAGACAGATTGAGCTTCTTAATTAAGTTTAAGCTGATTAAACCTAATATAGAACAACTTTCCGTAATAAAGAAGGAGAGGCAAGAGTATAAGATTCCGACAACAAAAAGAGTCTTTGATATTCTTTCTGCAGGGTCAATCCTTGTAGGACTATCTCCAGTTCTGTTAGTTATTGCCGCGTTGATCAAATTGGATTCTAAGGGAGATATTATTTATAAAAGTAAAAGAGTAGGGACAGGCTATAAAATATTTGATTTTTATAAGTTTAGATCTATGAAAACGGGAGCTGATAAAGAATTACAGAATTTATCAGCACTAAACCAATATGCTGATGACGGCAGTGGTACTAAAGCTTTTGTGAAAATTGTGAATGACCCACGTGTGACCAAACTAGGTAATTTTTTAAGAAATTCTAGTTTGGATGAGCTCCCACAACTTTTTAATGTTTTAAAAGGTGATATGTCTTTGGTTGGTAATAGACCTTTACCTTTATATGAAGCAGAAATGCTCACTTCCAATGAGTGGTCTATGCGATTCTTAGGCCCCTCAGGTCTAACTGGTCTATGGCAAATTAGTAAAAGGGGAAAAGGGGAAATGTCGGATACGGAGAGAAAAAAACTGGATAATTTTTATGCGAAAAATTATTCTGTTTGGTTCGATATCAGTATCATGTTAAGAACCTTTCCTGCACTGTTCCAAAAAGAAAAAGTATAACAATATTAAAATCATATTCAATCAAGTATAAAATGAAAAAATTATCTACACTCTCATTCTTTTTACTGGTATTCTTTGCTTCAACTGTATCCGCACAGGAATCCATTATTGGTGATATCAATTACGGTTTATTAGAAAAATATATTCAGGCTGCTAAAGAATACTATCCGAGAAGGAAGATCTTAGAACAAAAAGCGGAAAGTATCAAAACTGCTAAAGCCATGAATGCTGTATCCTATCTAGACATATTTACAGCATCGTATTTTTACAGACCAAGCGAAAGTTCAAGCTCATCTGATCCTGTGGTTATCAATCCAAGTAATCCGTATACAGTTAATGGTTTCCAGTATGGCGTTACGCTTAATCTTGGAAACTTCCTTCAAAAACCTTTTGCTGGTAAAAAAGCGAAAGCTGATTACAAAGTCGCTCAGTTTGAGGCGCAAGAATATGACATCACATTAGGACTTGAAGTTAAAAGACGTTATTACGCTTATGTTCAGCAACTTAGTCAGTTAAAAATCAACACCCAAAGTGTTCAGGATAATAAAAATGTAGCAGATAACTTGAAATATAAATTTGAAAAAGGAGAGATCTCTTTAGATATATATAACCAATCAAGAATAAATCTTGCTACAGCAAACACTGCTAAAATACAGTCGGAAGTAACTTACCTGGAAGCTAAAGATGCTCTTGAAGCACTTATTGGCAAAAAGCTGACGGACATTAAATAGTTTAAAATATAATATTAATATTAGCAAATGGATTTTAAGGCATTCTTTAAACATATTAAACGCTATAAGTGGCTCATTATATTGGTTCCTTTAGTTGTTGTAGGTATCACTTCATATTTGGTGCAGAACTTACCTCAACAATATAGTTCTGAAGCACAGATAGCTACTGGTATTGTTGATCAATCTAAACAGGTGACCACCAATGAGCAGAATATGGATTATTTTAAATTAAGCCAGCAATTCGCTAATATTATTGAAAAAATGAAGATGAAGAAGATTATGAGTATTCTTACTTATAATCTTATCATTCATGATTTAGAAAATCCTAAAAATTCATTTAAAGGATATAGTAAAAAGTTGGACTCTCTATCTCCCACAGGAAGAACAGAGCTGATTTCCTTATACAAGGACAAACTTGCTAAAAAGTCAGTTTTGACAGTTACAGATAACAAGAATAAATTTCCTTTGTATGACATTGTATCAGAAATGGGATATGATGAAAAATCAATTAATAAGAATTTAAACATAGGCAGAAATGAAGGGAGTGATTTTATCAATGTCTCTTATGTTTCACCTAATCCTGAACTCTCTGCTTTTGTAGTAAATACATTGACTACCGAATTTATCTATAATTATACACTGGACGTTAATTTTAATCAGAATAATTCGATTGCACTCCTGGATTCACTCCTGAAGAAAAAAGAAGTTGTGATGAATTCTAAGAATGCTGCACTAAAGTCTTTCAAAATGGCGAATGGTGTAATCAACTTAAATAGTCAGTCTGAAAGTGTGTATTCACAAATTTCGCAGAATGAGGAGCGAAAAGCTCAAGCTTTAAGTATTATTCAGGCAAATCAGGGGGCTATTTCGGCTATTGAATCGAAGCTTAGGGGCAATAAGGATCCTTACGCAGGCGGCGGAATTGTGAACGATAATAGAGAAATTATTGAGGTTAAAAACCAATTGAAAGTTGCGAATGACCGTTATATAGATGGAGGATTCAGAGTTGCCGATAAAAGAAAAATTGATTCCTTAAGTAATATCCTTAGTCAGAAGACAGCAAGAAATTCTGATAATAATATCGTTGATCCCACAGCTTCAAGACAAAATCTTATTCAGCAAAGAACGACACTTGAAATAGGATTAAACCAAGCTAAGAATAGCATATCATCAATTGATAGAGAACTAGCTTCATTGAAGTCTAAATATAATTCAATGGTTCCTTTTGATGCAGGAATTCAGAACTACGAAAGGGATGCTGAATTGGCTACTAAAGATTATATGGACGCTTTGAACCGGTATAATCAGACAAGAACGGATCAGAATATAGGATTAAAATTAAATATTGCCCAGGTTGGCCTAATAGGTACTCCAGAACCATCTAAAAAAATTGTTCTTATAGCAGGTTCAGGAATCGCAAGCTTTGGTATATGCTTTATGGCTGTAGTTGCCTTATTCTTTTTGGATAGTTCAATCAATAACTCAAAACAATTGGCAAGTGCAACTAAGTTACCTGTGATTGGTAATTTGAATTACGTTGATATCACTGGTAAATCAGTAAAAAGCATCTGGGACGAAGCTGAGACACCAAGCTATATAGCATTTAAGAATCTATTGCGAACATTAAGGTTAGAGATAACCAATAAAATGGAAACAGATGGTAGTCAGATTCTGGGCATAACAAGTTTGGGGGCTGGTGAAGGAAAGTCTTTTCTGGCTTCAAGTTTATCTCACGCATTTGCGATGACTGGTAAAAAGATTCTGCTCATTGGTGGCGAATCAAAAATTACAGAACCTGCAAATACTAAAGAGGTTGCAATCAGAGAAAATTTTGAGACATTTCTTGTAAAAAGAGAAATTCATACAAATAACCTGATCACGATGCTGAATAAAAATGAAGATAACACCTCTTTATTGGAAATTCAAAGTCTAAAAAATCTTAAATCCGGCTTCGAAATATTAAGAAGAGAGTTTGATTTGATCATAATCGACATCAATAGCTTGCAGGAAATTAATCTGGCTAAAGAATGGCTCTTATTTGCAGAGAAACATATTGCTGTTTTTTCAGTTGGGAAAGGACTTTCTGATGCGGATAAAGAATTACTTCCTTTTTTGAAGTCAGAAGATGGGTTCATTGGCTGGGTATTGAATAAAATCAAGATAAGCGATAAGATTAAACCATAATATCAGGATAAGTTGAATGGATAAAGTATCTCGATATACTAGTCAGGTCAAATTAAACTTCATAATTATATCAATTGCCATACTTACCAGTATTGGTACTTGTTTATTTGTTGTTGACCTAGGTATTATTTTACCTGCGTTGGTAATAGCGATATCCTGTCTTATTGGCATACAGATCTCTTTTATTAAGAATCCTAAATCAATCATATGGGTACTTCTCTTCTATATTTTTACTTTTATCTTTTTCACAAGAGAGCTCGGAGGAGGACAATTTGGTATGTTACAGGAAGGGATTCTTCTTCTTGGATGGCTAACACTCATATTCACTGCAGACAAACATAATTGGCGCATATTGGATAATGATCTGGTTATTTTATTTCTAATATGGTTCATCATCAGTGTTCTGGAAATTGCCAATCCTGCCGGTGCCAGCATTCAGGGATGGCTTCAGGAAATCAGAGCCGCTGCCTTATATCCGATTCTCGTTGTTGCTGTTGGATTTCTTGTATTAAAGAAGAATAGTGATTTAAACACTTTTTTTTATTTAATAATCGGATTATCAGTTGTAGGTGCAATATGGGGAATCAAACAACTTGAAATTGGACCTTCTGCCGGTGAACAAAGATTCCTTGATGAGGGAGGGAATATCACCCATATACTTTTTGGAAGACTGAGAGTGTTTTCATTTTACAGTGATGCCGGGCAGTTCGGTGCATCACAGGCACATATTGGGCTGGTGGCATTAGTTTTATGTCTGGGGCCATTCAAAATATGGAAAAGAATATTGTTGTTTATTGCCTCTATGCTTTGCATTTATGGTATGCTGATTTCTGGCACCAGAGGCGCGTTATTTGCTCTTGTCATAGGTGGCTTTCTTGCAATAGTACTGAGTAAAAATTTCAAGGTAATGATCATCGGCGGTTTAGTTGCTCTTTCGTTTCTTTTCGTGTTAAAATATACGTATATAGGAAATAGTAACTACCAGATATACAGATTAAGAACAGCGCTCGATCCGAAAGAAGCTTCTTTTAATGTCAGACTTACCAATCAGTTGATATTGAGGGAATATCTAAGTACCCGCCCTTTTGGAGGTGGTTTAGGCGTAATAGGAGTATGGGGTCTTGAATATAACAGAGATAAATTTTTATCTACTATAGCCCCAGATAGCTATTGGGTTAAAGTCTGGGCGATGTATGGTATGGTGGGATTCATTCTATGGTTTGGAATGATGATGTATATTCTAGGCAAGTGTTGTGGTATAGTTTGGAATTTGAAAAATGAGGGCCTCAAGGTAAAGGCAATAGCTTTAACATCTGGTTATGCTGGAATATTGTTTTGCAGTTATGGGAATGAGGTAATAAATACGGCTCCTTCCTCTTACATCGTCTATATCTCACTTGTTTTTGTATTTTTAAGTCCGAAGCTTGAAAAGGAATTGAGGAAGCTGGATGAAAAAAGTTTAAATATAGAATAATATGCCGTACGAAATATTTGCTTTGCCAGCTTTGATCTGCTTTATTTATGGATTTGTCAAAGGATTCAAGATAAAAGAGTAATTTATAATTTGATAATTTATGTCCATTGTTTCTAAGATAAAATCTAATCCCGCACTCAAGCAATTGGCGTTACGACTGATGATACCAGCGAATGAGCATCGCCCTAGATTGTGGGTAAGGTGGTTTGTTAATCCTTTTGTTCATAAAAAAGGTAAACATGCCATTGTAAGGAATAGAACGAGAATGGATGTTTTTCCTTACAATGAGTTTAATTTAGGAGCTAATTCGGTAATAGAAGACTTTGCAACTGTTAACAATGGAGTTGGGGACGTTAACATTGGACATCACACAATTGTGGGATTGGGTAATGTAATCATTGGGCCTGTAACCATTGGTAACGAGGTAATGCTTGCTCAGAATATCGTAATATCCGGACTGAACCATGGTTATGAAGATGTTACGATTTCTCCGCGGCAGCAGAAAGAAGTTTGTAAACAAATCATAATAGCTGATGATGTTTGGATTGGCTCTAATGTAGTCATTACTGCCGGGGTAACTTTAGGGAAACACTGTATTATAGGCGCGGGGAGCGTAGTAACCAAAGATATACCTGAATTCGCAGTTGCGGTAGGTAATCCGGCGAAAGTGATTAAGAAATATAATCCTGAAACTAAATTATGGGAGAAATATCCTTAGAGATATATTTTTAGTAAGTTGGCTTCAATAATTGTTTGAAATGTTATTTGTATACTAAAAAATTGGCTCTAAAGATTATTAAAAATTATATGCAAGATCTCACATCCCATTTCAGTAATGAAATTATAATTATAGGGCAACAGCCCTGGGATATAGAAATTGGCAGTAATTGTAAAAACATAGCCCTTGAGTTGAGTAAGACTAATAAGGTACTCTATGTTAATTCCCCTTTAGACAGAATCACGAAGCTGAGAGATAAATCGGATCCCAGGATTTTAAAACGCTTAAGGGTTATAAACAGAGAAGAGACCGGACTTGTTAAGATTCAGGATAACCTGTGGAATCTTTACCCTGATTGCATGGTGGAGTCAATCAACTGGATAGATAATAGTCTTCTTTTTGATTTGGTCAACAGGTATAATAACCACAAGTTTGCGAAGTCAATAAAGAAAGCGATTCATCAGTTGGGTTTTGATAATTACATCTTATTTAATGATAACGAAATATTTAAAGGCTTTTATCTTAAACAATTTTTAAAGCCAACTTTAAGCATATATTATTCAAGAGACTATATGGTGGGTGTGGACTATTGGAGGAAGCATGGGCTAAAGCGTGAACCTATGTTGATAGCGGATAGTGACCTATGTGTAGCGAATTCTACTTTCCTTTCTGATTATTGTCGTCAGTATAATAAAGATTCCTATTATGTTGGACAGGGATGTGATCTGGATATTTTTGTTGAAAATAAAATACATTCTGATACCAAAGATTTATCAGCAAAAAGGCCGATTATAGGATATGTTGGAGCGTTGCAAAGTATTAGATTAGATATAGATATCATCTCATATATTGCCGCATCAAGGCCTGATTGGTCTATAGTACTAGTTGGTCCTGAGGATGCGGTATTTAAATCGAGCGACTTGCATAAATATGAAAACATCAGCTTTATCGGGTCTAAACCTATTAATGAGTTACCTGATTATATCAATGCCTTTGATGTTTGCATCAATCCTCAATTAATTAATGATGTGACTATCGGGAACTATCCACGTAAGATTGACGAATATTTAGCAATAGGCAAGCCCGTCGTTGCAACGGAAACCAAAGCAATGGACAGTTTTAGCAACTTCGTATATCTGGCAAAGTCGAAGGAAGATTATGTAAAACTCATAGAAAGAGCACTGGTTGAAAATTCCGAAATTTTAAAAGCGCAAAGGAAGAAATTTGCATTAGGACATACATGGAAAAACAGCGTCTCAGAAATCTATAAAGCTATTAATTTGGTTCAGCAGAAGCGAGCTGACCTTTAGTTATATCCCTATATTTATGAAATTTTTTTACATCTTATGGTTAGTTATTCAGGTATTAGTCGGTATTAATCTGATACTTCCCTTATTACTTTATATTCTGCACTTTTTTAAAAGAAAACTACATTTTAGTGCATCGGCTATAAAAGAATATGATTATGCAATAATTGTGACTGCTTATGAGCAGACCAATTTACTCCCTTCTGTTGTAAGTTCACTATTAAAGCTAAATTATAGTAATTACCTGATTTATATTGTGGCAGATAATTGCGATATTTCAAACTTAAATTTTAATAACGAGCGTGTTATTTTGCTGAGACCTGAGGAGGTATTGGCAAGTAATACTAAATCACACTTTTACGCTATAAATCATTTTGTTAGATCGCATGAATACCTGACTATTATTGATAGTGACAATCTTGTCAATACTGAATATCTTAATGAATTGAATAAATTTTTTGCAGATGGGTTTATTGCTGTCCAGGGTGTCAGATCTGCTAAAAATTTAAATACCAGCTATGCATGTTTGGATGAAGCTGGCGATATGTATTATCGTTTTATTGACCGCAAACTTCTATTTGACGTGGGATCATCTGCTTCATTAGCTGGATCCGGAATGGCCTTTTTGACTAGTTTTTATCGGGAGTGCCTGGAATTTTTAAATATCGAAGGAGCTGGGTTTGATAAAGTGTTACAGATGGAAATTCTAAATAGAGGTCAACGTATCGCGTTTGCTGAAAAAGCGGTTGTGCTTGATGAGAAAACCTCTAAACCGGATCAATTGGTAAATCAGCGTGCAAGATGGATCAATACATGGTTTAAATATGCGGGTAAGGGGGTGAAATTAGTAGTTACTGGTATAATTAATATGAACTGGAACCAGTTTCTATGCGGATTAGTTTTTTCCCGACCTCCGTTGTTTATCACTGTAGGATTAACAGGTTTGTGTGTACTTCTTAATTTATTCATAAGTCCTGAATTATTATATTTTTGGTTATTCGCTATTGTTAGTTTCTTTTTTATATTTTTTGTAGCATTGAATTATTTTAAGGCTCCAAAATCAGTTTACACCGCTTTAGTTAGAATACCAAAATTTATATCTCTTCAGGTGCTTTCCCTATTTAAAGCTAAAAAGGCGAACGAAATATCTACGGCAACTGTACATTATTATGATAGGGAAATTGATGAGGCTAATAAATCTGATCATTGATTTAGCCCTTCGTTCTTCAAATTATTCAATTCCACAACAACATAAATCGGCAGCATGACAGCTACTAAAAAGATAAAAATACTACAGGCAATCAGACAGGGTAAAGTTGGTGGAGGTGAGACGCATGTCCTTGATCTTGTAAAAGAACTTGATAAGGACAAATATGAATCAGTGATTTTATCTTTTACTGATGGACCAATGGTAGATAAACTTAAGGCAGATGGATTTAAGACTTATGTTGTTCATACTGAAAAACCATTTAATTTCAAGGTCTGGAAAGCTGTAAAAAAGATCGTTGAACAAGAAGGTATCGACCTTATTCATGCACATGGTACAAGAGCGAATTCAAATACATTCTCAAGCGCTAAATCATTTAAAAAACCTTTAATATATACTGTTCACGGTTGGTCTTTTCACCCCGACCAGAGTCCTTTGGTTAAAATAATAAGAACTTTAAGTGAGCGATTTCTGGTTAAGGTAGCTGATAAGACTATTTGTGTTTCACAAAGTAATTTAGATGAAGGAAAGGGCAAGTTTCCTATGCCGTCTTCAACTGTAATTGTGAACGGTATAAATCAGGTGAAGTTCAATCCTGATCAGGATTATAAAAATATAAGAAAAGAACTCGGCATAGCTGAGGATGCTGTTTTGGTTGGATATATTGCAAGGATTACCGCACAAAAAGAACCGCTTACTTTCTTAAAAGCTATAGCAAAAATACCTGTGGATTTAAATGTTCGGTTTTTGATTGTGGGAGATGGCGAGTTAAAGGCAGATATGCTTGTATTATGTAACGAGCTTGGTTTAAATTCCCGAATTGTTTTTCAGGATTTTAGAGATGATATTCCGGCAATATTAAATGGTATAGATATATTCTGTCTGCCTTCCTTATGGGAAGGGCTTCCTATTGCGCTACTTGAGGCAATGGCAATGCGCAAGGCAATCATCGCTACTGCGATTGACGGTACAAAAGATCTGGTTACTCATTTGGAAAATGGTATTTTAGTTCCCACTTACAGTGCTGATAAATTGGCTGAAGCTATTGAACAATTGGTAAACGATCCTTTATTAAGGAATCGTATCGGTCTAGAGGCAGGAAAAACGGTAAAAGAGAAGTTTAATATTATGGATATGACAAAGAAAGTTGAAGATGTCTATGATAATGTTATCGATGTTTTCGCTGAAAAGTATCATTAAATATAGAGCTTCAATTAAAATTACGATATTAAATTATTACCTATGGATAGAAGGACGTCAATTAAAGGTCTTGCAGGTTTAACAGCAGTGGGATTTGCTTCATTTTCCTTTTTTAAATGGCGTAACCTTAATGGTGTTTCTGATGTCTCTATTATCCCACACAAAAAAGCTATCATTGCTGAACTTGCCGAGACGATTATCCCCCGTACAGATACTCCGGGAGCTAAAGATGCAGGAGTAGAAAACTTTATCATGGATATGATAAGCTTCTGTTCCGATAATAAAACGCAGAATAACTTTATCAATGGTTTATCCGACCTTGAAAAGTATACTTTTGATCAATATGATAAATCTTTTATAACTTGCAGTACGGTACAAAAAACAGAGGTTTTAAGGCATTTTGAGGAAAAGTCAACTTATTCATTAGGCATTTTAAACAAGATTAATAACAAGCTGCTGGGAAAGCCCTTTTTTGTCAAATTAAAGGAGCTTACCGTAGAAGGATATTGTACTTCGCAGCTGGGAGCAACCAAAGGACTGGCTTATGATTATGTGCCTGGGAGTTATCAGTCTTGTATTTCTTTAACCAAAGATCAGAAATCCTGGGCAACAAAATAAATTCAGATGTATATATCAGGAAATGAAAAAGCGAAGGCTTCTTATGACGCAATCGTTATTGGTTCGGGCATAAGTGGTGGCTGGGCAGCTATGGAGTTATGCAAAAGGGGAATGAAAACGCTTTTACTCGAAAGGGGAAGAGATGTTAAACATATTCAGGATTATCCGACAGCTATGAAGAATCCATGGGATTTCAGATTCAGGCAAAATCATACGACTCAGGAAATACAAGCTAATCCAAGGCAATCTAATTACTCCGATCCAGGAAATAAGCTGTTTTATGTAAACGACGTAGAACATCCTTATATAGAAGAAAAACCATTTAACTGGATTAGAGGGTATCAGGTAGGGGGACGATCGCTTACCTGGGGTCGGCAATCTTATCGTCTAAGTGATCTTGATTTTGAGGCTAATTTAAAGGATGGTACAGCCGTTGATTGGCCTTTGCGTTATAAAGATATTGCTCCCTGGTATGATCATGTTGAGCAATTTATTGGTGTTAGTGGAAGGAAGGAGGGACTTCCTCATTTACCAGATGGACAGTTTTTACCACCGATGGAATTAAATTGTATTGAGAATCATCTGGCAGATTCGTTAAAAAAGAGTGATCAGAACAGATTACTGACAATTGCCAGGGTAGCTAACTTAACTAAAGGCTGGGATAGTCGTGGCCCTTGTCAAAACCGTAATCTTTGTTCCAGAGGTTGTCCTTTTGGAGGATACTTTAGTAGCAATAGCTCCACTATCCCGGCTGCTTTTTCAACGGGAAACTTGACGTTAAGGCCATATTCCGTAGTAGCCGAGGTTATTTATGATGAAAAGCTGCAGAAAGCAAAAGGGGTCCGAGTAATAGATACGCTCACTATGGAGAGCTTTGAGTATTATGCAAAGATTATTTTCGTAAATGCCTCTACAATTGCTACAGCCGGGATTTTATTGAATTCAAAATCGCTGCGTTTTCCTGATGGTTTTGGAAACGATAGCGGTGAACTGGGCCACAACCTGATGGATCATCACTCTTCAGCCGGTGCCCGTGGTGTACACAAGGGATTTGAGGATTCTTATTATAAAGGCAGGAGGCCTTGTGGCTTTCTGATTCCACGCTTTAGAAATTTAAAAGAAGGAGAGGGGTTGGATTATATACGCGGTTATAATATTCAAGGTGACGGAGAACGTGAAGAATGGTCAGATAAAGGGGGAACCCCAGGTTTTGGTGCGGATTTTAAAAAACAATTAACAACACCAGGAAGTTGGAGTATATGGATGGCTGGATGGGGGGAATGCTTGCCTTATCACGAAAATAACATTAGCCTTGATAACACGCTAAAAGATAAATGGGGTTTACCTCAAATAAAAATTGATTTCTCCTTTCAGGACAATGAAAATAAAATGATGAATGATATTAAAAAATCATCTGCTGAAATGCTTGAGGCAGCTGGATTTCAAAATATAGATACCTTTAATTATAAAAAGCCTGGGGGCGATACTGTTCACGAAATGGGAACTGCCAGAATGGGAAGGGATGCCAAAACATCGGTACTTAACGTTAATAATCAGGTCCATGCAGCAAAAAATGTTTTTATAACTGATGGTAGCTGTATGACATCATCCGCATGTCAAAACCCTTCTTTGACCTATATGGCGCTTACTGCAAGAGCTTGTGATTTTGCAGTGAAGGAACTTAAAAAAGGAAATATCTAGATAATAACAAAATCAAGTATTTGGAGTTTCCGAAGGGTATAGCACAAAGGAATATGGGTTTGGTATGGGGCTTTTGTAAGGATTGTATAAACCCAGATAGCTCACTGGTTTGCTTTCATCAGTTTTGTGAATGAAGAAGTCAGATGACAATAAAAAATACTTAATCAGTTCAAGAATTTGGTTTGATTTTTCTGCATTAAGCCTTAAGAAGTAGTAGGACTTCCATTTCAGATTAACCATCATATTATTACCTGAGGCATTGAAGTAGTCCTCCACATATTGTTCTACTTCTTTTGGATTTATTTTTAAATAATAGAGTTCATCAAGGATTAGTTTACTTGCATATTTTCTTAGTGAAGGGGATGTAGTGTATAGTATAGGCGGCAAAATTAGTAGTCCTGTTCCTATTCCCGCAAGAGTGATAAACTGACGTCTTTTCATAAGATTAAAATGAATTGTCTGCTGAATACAAAGATAATGCCGCCAGGGTCAATGTAGGATTTGATGCACTGAAAGTCGTGAAAGATCCTGCGCCAAGCACAAATACATTTCTGTATTGATGATGAATCATATTTTTATCTACAACGCTATCAGCGGCAGACAATCCCATTCTTGTGCCCCCAATAATATGTCCCTCATTCGGAAAAGGGTCGAGATATTTTAACTTTTCAACAGGCAGACACGATAGGATATCAGGAAGTGTCTTTTTCATGTTTTCAATAGCTTTTAGAGTATAGTCTGATCTCGTATTAAAGTTTACTTCCGGGACAAGTCTATTTTCAGTTGTGGTAATATAATTCGAATCCAGAGGCAGGTCTTCAAACAGCATACGGAAGGAAGCCATATTTAACCATTTGCCCCTTTCTAAACGGATATAATAAGGTGCATTGTTGGTTTCTATCAAACATGCTGCGTAATCCTTACGATGCGTTCCATCATATAACATATAACCATTTGCATTTACCCAAGTACTACCACCTGTATTTTTGAGATTGTCTAAATAAATAAGTACCTGCATTCCCAGCTGTTCCCCAAAACCTTTGCCAGTGAAACGATTTTTATCGCCGGAATTAAGCAGAATATTAGTGTTAAATATAGGGTTGGCGCCTAATATAATAACCTCACCAGATATTTGGCAGTCTTTACCATCTTTTACGTAGTTTACTTTTCTTGCAATGCCACCTGCCGTTAATAAACTATATACCTGCGCACCATAAACCAGCTCAATCTGCTCATTTTCATATACGCCAATACTGGAATTTTCCACTGTAAATTTTGCATTAGCAGGGCAGATATCACATGTTGAATTTGCAAAACATGCATTCCTGCCTTTTGTTGATCGACTTGCCCTGGCAGTTGGCTGGCTGATATATTTATTGCCATATTTCTCATTCAATATTTTATCCACTGCTGTGAAATTGTGCGGGGGAAGCGGATATTTTCCTTTTCTTGGAAATGGGGTATCTTCAGGACCAGAAATAGACATCAATTCTTCTGCTTCATAGTAATAGCGATCAAGATCTTCATAGCTGACTGGCCAATCATCTGCTACACCAAATAGCGTCTTCATCTTAAAATCCGATGGCATGAACCTTGGTGTACAACCCCACCAGCAGTTTGAGCAACCGCCAAATCCGGTGGTGAAAGGCCATCTTTTTTCAGGGTTTTTGTTAATAATCGCTTTTTCCCATGGCTCATCAAATTTTGAGAAATCAGAATGTTCTCCTTTTTTTATTTTCAATCGCTCGGCATGTGGGAATAGATGCCCTCTCTCTAATACCAGAATTTTTTTTACACTGCGATTCTTTTCCAGATATTTTTTGAGAAAGAAGGTAGAAGCAAATCCTGTACCTACAACTATTAAATCATAATGATCATATTTCATGGTTGGTATTTTAGTGGGGCTTAATAGTTGTTAGCATTTTGCAGGAACCAGTGTAACCACGGTATCTTCACAAACATCAGTATACATAATAACGCTGTAAAAAGAAACAGGTATAACATAAACCATTTTCTGGTATGCAATTTTTCTGAACCTTGCACAGGAGAGTCCTTTAATAAACCTATCTTTAAATACCAAGAGAAAAGCAATGCAAAAAATGGAAAGCTAACTAAAAGTTCTATTCTATCTTTAATTAAAAATATCCCCATAAAAAAGGCAGATGTAATTGCATAAAAAAACATAGAAACCAACAAGCTGTTCTCCGTGTAAAATTTAAAGGATCTGCGGTACTGTCCTGCTAATTCCGGATTATTAATTAACCTATATTCCGCGAATCGTTTTGTTGCCATCAGGAAAGCACCTCCCATCCAATACGCGATGATGATACTTGCAGGAGGAAAAGTGTTAATCCAGTTCAAATCCCATTTGCTGTCCGGGATTCCAAGGGAAGGTGTGAATATAAACCAGCCCAGTCCAAAGCGTATGGGATTGTTGATAGATTCACTGAGGACATCCAGAAACACACGTTCTTTACTTCTGAAAGGGCGCACATTATAGATCACACCCATGATTAAAAGAAATGCAGCCAGACTAAAAAATTTCCATGAAATGGCATATGCCAATCCCAATCCAATGATCGCAAGTACAGTATATTCCAGGTAAATAAGTTTTGGATTTACTACATTAACAACAAGAGATCTGTTTTTTTTGAGGGGATGAAACTTATCAAAGTTAATATCAAGGTATTCGTTGATCACGTAATTTGCTGAAGCAATCAGGCAGGTACTGATAATACCTACTAAAATCTTTATGAAAAGGTAACTGTTTACCGGCGTATGAAATACGGATAATGCAAATAACATTCCAGGTAACATAAATACATTTTTTACCCAGTTATCCGGTCTGGCAATAGAGATGTAATCTTTAATACCAGCAGGTTGTCTTGTTATACTTTCTTCTGTCATATCAGATATTACCGCAGATTTTTGAAACTGCTAAGCAGTTGTTCATAAAATTCGTTGATTTTAAATTTTTCATCTTTCAAGTTGATGTAAGGAATTCCGGCACTAGCGGCACACAGGCCATCTAGTTCATCTCTGTCACCAATATAAAGAGATTCATGGGCAGTAATGTTTTGATTCTCTAAGATATATAAAAGTGCTTTTGGATTCGGTTTCAAACTATTTATGTTTTTATCTGTCGCAGCGATAACGATGTCCGCCCTAATATTCAAAGCAGCTAGTTTTTTCCTGGCCTCATAATCTGAATAAATAATTATTTTGACGCCGTGCTTTTTTAGATAGTTAATGCATTCGGAGACTCCTGGATACGCGCAATCTGATAAATAATCATTTGGGAAATCAAACATCCATTTCTTGACGACTGACTTTATTTTTGCAATACTATATTTGGTCTTTTCTGCACACCATTCATATTGTTCTTCTTCCAGGTTATGGCCCAGATATCCAGCCTTTTCTTCCCTACAAGCACGGAAATGATGCAGTATAAGTAAATCCCTGATTTGAAATGGTCTTATCAAATAATATTTAAATAGTTGATAAAGCATTTTTTTTCTGAGTATAGATTGGTTGTACAATGTGCCATCAACATCTAGTATTAATACCTTTATATTTGTCCAATCTATGCTAATCACTTATTTGATTTAAATATTTTTTAAATTTAGCATATTTCTATTATTTAAATATATCCCTGTTTAATAAAATTTATGACTCTTAATAAATACGAGCCTGTTTCACTAAATTATACAAAGTATTATTGTGCTATATTTTTGATTCTTGGCATTTGTTTACGTCTATTCCATTATTTTTATAATCGGTCTTTATGGATGGATGAAGTTTATCTATCCAGCAGTTTGATAAAGATGAATTATGCTGAACTTGCTACATTACCATTGGATTTTCAGCAAAAAGCACCAATTGGCTTTTTATGGATTGTAAAGTTAATGGTTAATCTTTTCGGATCGAATGAGATGGCGCTCAGGTTATGGTCTTTATTATGTGGAATAGCCTCATTATTTGTTTTTATTCCGGTAGCGAAGTTCTTTTTGCAACCGAAAGGATTGATTCTGGGACTAGGTATACTTGCTTTAGCCCCACCGTTGATTTTTCATTCAGTTGAAATCAAGCAGTATCAAACTGAAATGCTTGCTACATTGCTGGTATTATATGCTTATGTTAAATATCAAAGTAGTTATAATTACAAGTCTCTAATTATATGGGGAGCTTTAGGAAGTATAATTATATGGTTTTCCTATTCTTCTATCTTTATACTTGCGGGAATAGGGGCAGGCTTGACTTTCCTAAACTTATATAGAAAAAAATGGGAAATTGCACTTAAACAGAGTATTCCATTTGGTATCTGGCTGGTAAGTTTTGTTATCAATTATTTTTTGTTTACGCATAAACATGCAGAATCAAAATGGATTGTGTATTGGTTTGACTTTTATCATAATTTCATGCCTCTTCCTCCAAGATCGATAGCTGATATTAAATGGTACGCTATTAATTTCTATTCAATGATAGATTATCCTTTAGGACTTCTCTGGAAGTTTTACAACGGAGATATATTATCAATGAAAATTCTGTTTAAGATTCCTTTTTTGCCAGTAATTTGCCTGGTTGCCGGCATTCTAGTCTTTTATAATAGGAAAAAGGAACTCCTGATTTTAGGCTTTCCCTTTTTGCTTGTCTTTATAGCCTCTGGCTTGAAACTATATCCCCTTACTGAAAGGTTTTGGGTATTCATTAGTCCTATTTTGATTCTGTTCGTGGCGAATGGATATAGTAAATTGAGTGATCAGTTGAATGGAACATTCACCAGACTGGGATTTGCTTTTTTATTGCTTGTTGGGCCATTGTATAGTGATATCTTGCTACTTGTCTATCCCCAGGAATTCTTCATGCATAAAAAATCCTTTCAAAGAGAAGCCCTTAATTATGTGAACGAACGGTTCCAACCGGGAGATGCAGTTTACGTATATTGGAATGACCTACCAGGGTTTAAAGTTTATGAGCGTATAGTACCTTTGAAGTTTAAAGCTGTACAGGGAGCGGACTATAGATATTCTTCTGTAAGCTTCGATGATTATTTGACGAAATTGAAAATTGATTTTAGACTTTCTAAAAACACTAAAAGGATCTGGTTCATTTATAATGATCATTATCAGACGGATATTGGCGATAAGATAGACGAACCTTCATGGTATTATTTGAAAGGAAAGAATCCGATGGATCGAACATTAAATTATTGGTCAACTTTGGGTCTAAGAAATGATGCATTCAAATCTTTTGACGTTAAAATATCGTTAGTAGTATTTAAAACTCAATAATGGTTCGTTTTTGATGGATTAGAATTATCTTAGTTGATATTTTTGATGAATACTTTTTGAACAGTAATTTCTTAGCCCAGAATAGTTAAATTATGCGCATTGCCCACCTTATTATAGCTCACAAGAATCCAGTTCAACTGGAGCGACTGATTGGAGCTTTGAATCATCAGGACGCATATTTTTATATCCATATTGATAAGAAAACTGAGATTACTCCATTTTTGTACTTGGAAAATATTGAACGGGTGATTCTTATAAAAGATAGAATGATTTGTAATTGGGGAGGATTTAGTTTTATAGAAACTACAATTAAACTAGTCACATTGGCCTTAGGTTCCGAATTGAAATACGATTTTTTTAACTTACTGAGTGCGCAGGATTATCCATTGAAATCTACCGAGGAAATTCATAATTTTTTCGCTAATAAAACGAGGACTTCTTTTCTATCTTTTGATTCTTCCACAGCAACTGTGTGGTGGAAGGAAGCTGAAAACAGATATGCCAAATTTCATTTTACAGATTTGAATTTTAAATTCAAGTATTTGATCCAGAAGATAGTTAATGCAATGATGCCAATTCGAAAAATACCTTCCTCACTGAGTCCCCTTTACGGTGGGAACAAATCTTGCTGGTGGACTATTAATCGTGATTGTGCTGTCTATCTGGCTGATTTTTTTAAGCGTAATTCTGAGATCAAAAGTTTTCTGAAATTCACATGGGGCAGTGATGAATTTGTTATTGCAACGATCCTGATGAATTCTCCTTATTACAATGAAATCGTTAATGAAAATTACAGGTATATTGATTGGTCAGGCGGTGGCGGACATCCAAAAATTCTTAAAATCGAAGATATAGATCCTTTGTTAAAATCAGAAATGATATTTGCTCGAAAATTTGATCTTGATCAGGATGTTGAAGTTCTAGATAAAATTGATCTCAACAATGCTCTTTTTTCAAATCGTACAGTTGATCTTTAAACTCTGTTTTTCTTGAATTACTAATAATTTTATTGCATCTTAACGGCTTAATACCCCTTTTAAATATCTATTCCAGCTTATGGCTCTTTTAAAGAAAGTACTCTCCACTTACAATAACATACATTTTCAATCTCTGCTTGGTAATGGTGTAATGGCAATTTTTGGGGTAGTATCCATAGGAATCTTATATCGTGCACTATCTTTTAAGGATATTGGTATTTACGTTTTTTTTATGAGTATACTTGGATTGATAGATACACTAAGATCCGGGTTTCTAACAACCGCTTTCATTAAATTTTACTCAGGTGCAGCCAAAGAAAGGGCGGAAGAGGTGGCGGGAGCTGCCTGGTGTTTAGCATTGATGCTTACTGGCGGATCAATCGTTTTAAATCTGATCACCTTTTTATTATCATCCTATATTGATAATGAGGGGATGATTCTGGTGCTTAAATATTTCTCTTTAATTACTCTTGCGACACTACCATCCTTTATGGCAACATTAGTAGTGCAAGGAGATAAAAGATTCGACCGTCTTTTATGGCTTCGGATGATTAACCAAATTCTTTTTACAGGTTCAGTAGGTGTTTTGGCATATTTCCATAAGTCCACACTTACTTCCATTATAATAGCATATATTGTTGCCTTTTTAATTGCAGGTATAGTTGCAATGATTCTTGGATGGACAATGTTAAGTTCAATAAAAAAGGTGACCAAAAGTTCTTTTTTAGAGCTCTTTCATTTTGGGAAGTATAGTGTAGGTACGATGGTTAGTTCCAATCTTTTTAAGGTCACAGATATCTTTTTTATTAACTTTTATCTGGGGCCTGCAGCACTTGCAGTTTATAACCTTGGCGGAAGATTGATGCAGTTGATAGAAATCCCCTTACTTAGTTTTGTCGCTTCTGGGATGCCGAGTTTATCAGGTCATTATAACCAGGGAGAAAAGGGTGAAATGATTTACGTCATGAAAAAGATGATAGGTATGCTTACTGTATTCATTTTCGGGATCGCTCTTTTTTCAATTATTTTTGCTGAACCTTTAATTGGTCTGATTGGGGGGGGGAAATATGTAAATACTGAAGCGCCTCATCTATTTCGTATATTTATGAGTATGGCTATTTTGGCGCCTGCTGATCGGTTTTTTGCGTTGACTCTTGATGTGATCCACAAACCAAAAATTAATTTTTATAAGATCTTAATTATGCTCTCGGCTAATTTGCTCGCTGATTATGTTGGTTTGATATTCTTTAAATCAGTTTACACGATAACAATTGCTAACCTTGTTCCCGTTGTGCTTGCGATTACTATTTCATATCCCTACCTGAACAAATTTTACAAGTTCAATTTCTGGAACATTTATGTCGTTGGTTACAGAGAGAGTATTGCACTTATCAAACAGGTTTATAGTTCTGTCTTTGCTAAAGATCCTGCATAAGTAGTTGATATTTAAATAAATAGTTTGTAAATTTCACAAATTTTATAACATGAAAATTAGTCTGTTACCGGTATTGATTACCTTTTTATTTATTTCTTCCTGCTCGAAAGGTCAGAAATCAGCAGATGCCTCCGTGGAAGAACCTGTAGCACCAGTTAATGATGTTTTGGCTCCGGCGAATGATAGTCCCCTGAAAAACCATTTAGGTATTAATGGTTTTGAATGGGATTTTTTGAATAACGGAGTGATCAATCCGGCAAAGATGGAGAATATTCGTTCATTCGGTGTATTCAGGCATTATTTGGATTGGGTTAGGCTGGAGGCTACTGAAGGCTCATATACTTTTAATCCTACAAATTCCGGAGGATGGAATTACGATGTTATATATGCACAGTGTAAAGCCGATGGAATTGATGTGCTTTCATGCATTAAAGTAGCACCACCATGGATAATAGATACTTATCCTGTTGGATCCAGAGATGCTGACAATGTACCTGCACCTTATGGACTAAGTAGGACAGACCCCGCATCATATGTTGCCCAGGCAAGAGTAGGCTTTCAGTTCGCTGCCAGGTACGGTGGCAACACGTCTGTGGATCCAGCGCTGGTTAAAGTAAATAGCACACCCCGTTGGACTAACGATCCTGTAAACACTGTTAAAATAGGTCTTGGGTATATTAAATATGTTGAATGTGATAATGAAAGGGATAAAACCTGGAAAGGACCATTAGCAGAACAAAATCCTGAGGAGTACGCAGCAAACATGTCTGCTTTTTACGATGGGCATATGGGAAAACTAGGTAAAAACGCTGGTGTTAAATCGGCTGATCCGAACATGCAGGTCGTAATGGGTGGTTTATCTAGTGGTGATGTAAATTATGTAATCAGAATGATCGAATGGTGTAAAAAGAACAGGGGAGTTAAAGCAGATGGTTCAGTTAATCTATGTTTTGATATTATCAACTATCATCTTTACAGTAATGATTTTAATCCAAGTACTGGTACTTCTACCATAGGTCAGGCACCTGAATTGAGTAAATCGGCTGCACTTGCTGATGCATTTGTCGCGATGTCGAAGAAATATGCCAATGGAATGGATGTTTGGATTACAGAAGCCGGTTATGATGTAAATCAGAAAAGTCCGACAAGAGCTTACCCAATTGACAAAAAGTCTGCGCTAATTACCCAAGCTGACTGGATGCTGAGATCAACTTTCCTTTATATCAGACATGGCTTAAAAAGATCATTTTTCTATATGTTAGATGATGTAAATATCAATGACCCCACGCAGTATTCTTCTTCTGGTTTTGTAACGGAAACAAGTGGCAAGCCATTGAGACGCCCGGTTGCGAACTATTTTTATGAGACAAAAAAGCTAATGGGTGATTTCCATTTTGTCAAAACCATTAGTTCGGATCCAATGGTCGATGTTTATAGTTTGGGATCAAGAACAATTTATGTGCTATTTGTACCTTCCGATAAAGGAACCACAAAGTCTTATCAGTTAGATCTTGGTAACGCAACCTCTGCTAAGGTATATACGCTGGTTTCAGGTGAAAATGCAACTGCTGAGACGATGCCTAAAGAAATGGCTGTACAAACAATGCAGACAGTGAATGGTAAATTAACAATGACCGTGAGTGAGACTCCAGTTTTTGTGGAGAAGAACTAATCATAAATTATATTCAAAATAAAGCGGGAGTGTCAATCATTGACGCTCCCGCTTTATTTTGAATATAACCTACTATTGGTTTTGATCACCCTATCTTAAATAGATTGAATCTCAAAATGGTACAGATTAGATCTTTTCAATTTACAATGATTTAAAAGGTCTTGGTGCCGATGTTCGATTGATAATATCGCTAATTGCACATCATACCTAGCTATGTTTTATAATCAAACAAACAGATCAGAAATAATAAGAGAGGCTAATCATTGATTAGCCTCTCTTATTATTTCTGATCCTATGTAAGGATTTATTATGGTTGAATCTGTAAACTTTTAGTGTCTGGAACTCCTGCAGCGCTTGCTGATGCATAATAGGTGTTATTTGTTAGTATAGGTTTGATGTCTGCCTGAACGTTAACTATATTGCTTGTATTACTCTGCGATGGGAAATTGAAGCCTTTGTTATTATATACTTCACATTTCCCACCCATAAGACTATAGATATCTACAACAACGCCAACCCAGTCTTTACTTAGGTTTAGGTCACCACATATGTTGTTATAAACTTTAGCGTTTGCGAAGGTTGTTTTTCCTGCGATCATATAATATGAGAAAGATTGAACCTCAAATCCGGAATATTTCCTGGAGTTAACTACAGTATTATTGTAAATCAGAATATCCTTAGGTGTTGTACCGAAGCTTCTTGCCCATGCCCTTATTGCATTTCCCTGGTGATTAGTTATAAGATTATGGTGGAAAGATCCACTACCCATCATTGTAAATATTCCGTTGTGTGCGTTATTAGTGCTGTTAACATCTGTAATGGTATTATGGTGAATGTTGTAGTCGTCAGCATTCTCTACCTGAACTGCATGCCCTGAATTGGAATTTTTAAATGTCAGGTAGGCAATTTCCAGATGTTTAACCAGTCCTTTAATCACACCATCGCTAATGCTTCCCTCCATTTGAAGAAACACACCTGTATTGTCACAATCGTTATTCAGTAATTTGATATTATCCGAATAGGAACCCACGCTGCCATTATAGATTCCCTGGGAATTATTAAAGTAAATCACGTAATCACCAATGTTTTTGAATGAGAATCCCTGGATGGTTAAGTCATGAGCAGCACCAGTGATAATTATCGATCTGTGTTGTGGATTATCTCTTGATACAAAGCCTCTGGAAATTCCAGACGTTCCGTTACCAGAAATTGTCAGATTGCTTACATTCGATAGGAACATATGATCATTATTTCCGGTTATTTGAACTAGCCCGTCATTTTGAACAGTCACATTACAGCCGATATTTATATTTTTAATTGTGATGCTGGAGTATGTACCTGAATGCACCTTTATAACATCATTACATTTAACACCTAATGTATTACCATCAATCATCAAATCCCCTGAACCTATGCCGAGCGGAACAATCCTTCCAGTTGTAACTGGTGTGGTTGGTGCAGGTGTTACAGCCTTTGCTGTATCAACTGGTGTTGTAACTTCCGGAGTGACTTCAGGAACATCCAGGCCTTTCTTACATGCTGTGAAAAGAACAATTGAAAGTAGTATAGGTACTGCGAGGAATCTGAATGATTTTGTCATTTCTTTTATTGATAAGGTGTGTGAGATCGTTTTCTTCTGTTGATAATATTTTTTTTTCAGATCTGGACTTTACTCCTAAGCTGAGGTGGTGTTTGATCACTTTCAATGATAGTAAAAAAATATGATTTGCAATAGGAATTGGGGAATTTTTGTAATAAATAATTTACAAACTGTGTATAAGTGGGTAATTATGTTCCCGTCAAAATTCTTATTCTCTGATTAGTCCTAGCCAATAATGATGCCAGGTAATATGCATGTCTATTAATATCTATTGTAAATCAAGTGTTTATGGGTTTTGTTTAGCCATTTTTATATTCAAAAAATATGTGTGCCATTATAAATTGGGGAAAAATATGGCCAGCATATAATCTCCATTTTTCTTTTGTAACAAAACTATTGAAAGAGCAGATTGTTACAGGGAATGGCTTAGAACAGTCTCTCTCAGATTTCCCACTCTTCATTATTAGTGATATTACGTCGTGATTTTCCTTTAACGGTCGAATAAATGGTTCTAAAAAGTGATAAAATCCAATTAAGTAATTAAGAAAGTGAGGCGACGGAATCTTCATTATTTACTTTTTTTGTTTTCTTTTTAATTAGTTTATAAATGAGGATTTTACATCAATTTTAAATTCCATTTTTCTAAAAAATTGCCAAAGTGTACGAATTGGACTAAACAAATGTGGCAGTGAAGATTTGTGCAACTTATTATGAATATCGCAATCGTATTCTTTATCAAAGTTCAAATCTTATATATATTTAAGATCATGGCTATTCTAATGTGAATTTCTTGTGTTATATTAGCCTGTATTCTACAAAATATAATCAAATGAATAAAACCAGTTTCTCAAAGTATATTGTTTTGATGCTATGTGCCACGTTATCATTAAGCTGTCGTACAGATGAAAAGGAGCCTAATGTAAATAAGCTCAAGTACAAAAAAATAAAGATGAAGGATCTGTTAGGCATAAATGCTTTCGAATGGGACTTTTTGCAGGACCCTCATGGCTCAAACGATGGTAATAAAATTTATGAGCCTAAGATGGAAATGATGAAGTCTTTCTCCAGTGTAAGACACTATATGGATTGGGATAAACTTGAAAATAAAGAAGGTGTGTACTCTTTTGATCCTACGACAAAAGGGGGCTGGAATTATGACTTGATTTACGAACGGTGCAAGGCAGATAATATACTTATACTAGGATGCTTAAAAAATGTGCCAGATTGGCTGTATAATACTTATCCGGTTCGCCAGCGGGAAGTAGATGTAGTGCCTGTTAAATATGGGGCTGATAGGGAGAATCCAAAATCATATATTGCGCAGGCAAGAGCTATATTCCAATATGCTGCGAGGTATGGAGCGAATAAAAGTATAGATTCTAATCTGATCACCTTAAATCAAAAACCCAGGTGGACAAGTGATCGTGTGAATAAAGTTAGAATAGGATTAAACCTTGTTAAATATGTAGAATGTAATAATGAACCTGATAAATGGTGGAAAGGTAAAAAAGCACAGCAAACAGGTAGAGAGTATGCCGCTAATTTGTCGGCATTTTATGACGGTAATAAAGGGAAGATGGGTAAAAATGCCGGTGCTAAGACTGCTGATCCGAGTATGAAGATTGTAATCGGTGGTTTAGCAAGAGCTGATGTGAAATTTGTGAGAGAAATTGTTGAGTGGTGTAAAGAGAATAGAGGATATAAGCCAGACGGAAGTATCGATTTATGTTTTGATGTAATCAATTTTCATATGTATTCTAATGATAATACTGGATGGTTTGCCAAATTCACACCAAAAAAAGGTGGAGTAGCTCCGGAAACAAATAGCAATATGGGGGAAATTGCTGACAGTCTTGTTGAATTAGGTGAGGAACTAGGCAAAAATGTTGAGGTATGGACGACAGAAACTGGCTATGACATCAATCCGGAAAGTGTACAGCGTGCAAAGCCTATAGGTAAAAAGTCCGTAATGATTACACAAGCAGACTGGATATTACGTACTTCATTGATGTATGCAAGACATGGCCTTAACCGTGTATTTTTTTATCAGGCATATGATGCGAATACCCCAGGCTCAGACCCTAAAACTCCATTTGAAACTTCCGGATTATTGGGAGAGAATAAAAGAAGGCCCTCTGCTGATTATATTCTGCAGGTTACAAAATTAATGGGTGACTACATTTATGATAATACTTTAAATCAGGATCCTTTTGTAGATGTTTATACGCTAAATGGAAAAGCGATGTATATTCTGGTTGTTCCAGATCAGGATGACAGACAAGAGGATTATACATTGAACCTAAAGATGGCTAAAAATGCACGGATACACTATTTGAAACCTGGTGCTAATGAAATGACATATAAGGATTTTCCAACTGATAATGGAAAGCTGAAGGTTCATGTAACAGAAACACCTGTTTTTGTAGAAGCAATTTAGTTAGTAAAATATCCATTCATTTGAAGTAATTTACATTTGCTTCAATGAATGGATATTATTCATTTTAATCCGAAGTACCTATTTTTGAAGTGTGTTTAATTTTGCATTGAAACCTTTCATGAAGACTTTTGGGATTTCCTTTAATGTGAAAGGTACATTGACTGAAAGAGCGCGTAACAGTAAAATGAATGAATATTTAATGTTCAACTCCCGGATTAAATTATGTTTGGCAAACTCAACCAGACCAGACATGTATCTTTGTTCCAATATTCTCTTTTCTTTAGGTGTAAGTAAGTCGCGGTACTTTATGATTTTTGTTTTTACATCAGCGATGTAAAGAAATTCCAGTACTTCGCTCCATTTACGCCCATCATATATATTGATTTCGTCAATACGTTTATTCCATAATTTATTGACTGTGAACGCTGCCCTGCACTCTTTTGATAAGATCAATTCAAGATACATGCACCAGTCGTCACCAATATTCATATCCTCATCCCAGCCTGATATAATAGAGGTTCTTTTTATAACTAATGACGATGAAGGCGAAGGGCAAGATTTTATATATAAATCCCGGAGTTCTTCGTATTCCAGCACTATCCAACCGTTTTTCTTATTTTTGAAAAATGGAACCAGAAATGGATCATTAATCAGGAAATCCCAGGTTGAACCGTCTTTGCTTTGCTGATCCCAGTTGGAGAATACAAAATCTAGATTTTCGGTTTGTAGTTTGTCGATAGAGGTCTTTAAAAAATCAGGATACCAGATGTCATCGGAATCCAAAGAAGCTATATAAGTGCCTTTTGCATGAATTAATCCCAGATTTCTTGCAGATGCTTGCCCACCATTTTTTTTATAGTAGTATTCTACCTGGGGATATTTTTTCACCAAATCTGCTGTATCATCTACAGATCCGTCATCAATGACAATAATTTGTAGATTTTTATAGGTTTGATTTATGGCACTCTCAATTGCATCAGGTAGTTTCTGTTCCCTGTTGTATGTTGGAATGATTATCGTAACTAGTTCTTGAACATGCATTGATGTTTTTGTGAAAGGAGGACGTACTTTAGTTAATTCTGAGTTATAAATATAAGCTGTTGTTACTGAAATTCATCAGGTAATCGATATTTATTAAAATATACGTAGTTATAGCTGATAAGGTCTACAATATGCCTGATTATTTTATGTTATTTTTTTTTGTCATCTTTAATGAAGACATCACTTTCAGATCAGAAATTACATATTCAGGTTCTGAGTAGCTATAATTTAGTACGTCAGGAAGCCTTTGTAAAACGGCTTGCAAGGCACTTCGTGCTTCTGCTCTTGCAATACCCATTCCTATGCACTGATGTATGCCTGCACCAAATGCAAGATGGCGTTTTGCCGGACGGCTTATGGAAAATTTATCAGGCTGCACATACTGCGCAGGATCAAGCATGCCGCTTCGCAGATGAAGGAGTACTGTGGTATTTGTATTTAATTGCTGTCCTGCCAAGATCCCAGGTTGAGTTGTAATTCGGTAAACGGCTCCCAATGGTGGTTGTAAACGAAGGCACTCTTCGATAAACTTAGAAACAAACTTTTCATCCTGTAACAATTGAGTAGTAATCTCTGGCTCATTTAGGGCATAATTGATTGAACTACTCATCAGTGCACTGGTTGTCGCCATACCAGCGGTCCATACTATTTTCAGCAGACTTACTGCATCAGCTAGTGCAAACTCACCTCTAGCTGTTAAGTCACGTAATTTTCCCCATAAACATTCTTCATCAGTTAACACGCATATCTCAAATTCCGCTTTGAAAAACTCCTCCAGACGCTGCCAATAAATTGTATCGTTATAATCTTTTCCTGTATAAGCAATCATCCTGTCAGCATCAGCTGTTGAAAGCCTAAAAAAATGGCAAAGGACAAATAGGGAAAGAGGATCCGAATAGTCCTTTACAAAATCAAAACTATCTTTTTTGCAAAGTGTGCCAAGCAAACTGGTCGCAGTAATTGCGGTAAATTCGGCAAGTTCATTTATCACTGCTGGAGAAAACAGAGGCTGCAATAAATCGCGCATTACTTTATGTTCTTCAGGATCTGCTCCAAGTAATATTGGATCATATTCTTTGATAATTGAACTGGAGTAAATGTCCGGCGCTCTAAGAGCCTGTTCAATGTCGTCATAATTTAACACCAACCATACATTGCTCTTGGGTAAGAAATGAATAGGACCATTTTTTCGTAAATATTCGAAAGGTATATCAGAGGTTGCGGTGTAAGGATTAAAATCGTCTCTGAAATGTTTGATTGTATCTTGTTTATCACTTGATACATAGGAACGTTCAAAATTAATTTTCGCTAGTTGTTTATAGATTACAGCACATTGTTCCGGTTCATAAACTGCTGTTTCAAAAGAATTTAAAATTTTTACGCTGGCTGGTGTTATAGTTTTGACCAGTTTTTCTGAGATAACGGGAGGACCAACTTGTAAAAATATATCATGGCCGTCTTTGATAATTGTCTCTACAGCTTTATGAAAACGTACTGGTGTATAGATCAGTTTAGTCCAGTAATCTGCTTCAAGAATTGTATTTCTTGGTATTTTCTTTCCTAAAGTAGGAGAATAATAATCACATCTCAGCGGTTTAGGATCCAGGTCTTCAATAAACTGCTTAAGCATTTTATCGTGATTTTTCATTACAGAGGTATGATAAGGGAAGTATGTTTTATCATCTATCAAACGCAAGGTTTGTTTTATGCTCCTGGAGAAAACCTTAAGCTCTTCGACATCTTTTTTGTGACAGGTTATTAGAACTGCCTGTGGACTGTTTTCATAGATTACTTCAGCAAATACCGGAGAGGTCCGGCAAAATTCCAATGCCTTTTCAAAGTCTGTGTTCAGTAGTAGGAATGCATATTCCATCCTTTCCAGTTTGCACAGTTCTGCATAACTCAAAACAATTTTCAGGGTTTCTTTTAAAGTTAGTGCTCCTGCTGCATATGCCGCAGCTGGTTCGCCCTGACTCACACCAATAACTGCGTTAGGATAAATTCCCTGATCGTTATAAATTTTTAAGGTTGCTATTTGTATAGCTGTTATACAGGTGAATTTTGATTCATCTTCGTAGAAAAGAGAATTTACAGGTCCGTCGAAGTAGGAGAGTATCTCAGAGCCACCGGATTCGGTTAAAATTGAGTTGCATTCGAGAATAATTTCCCTGAAGACAGCATCATTTTTATAAAGGTCACGCCCTAAAGCGGGCCAGCTATCATTTCGTCCCACGAAAGCAAATACCAGTTGATTCTTTTTTCTTTTTATTTTAAAAAAGCCTTTAACTTTATGACTCCGCCACCAGAGTGCGAAGTAAACGCGTTTTGAAAAATTTATGAGCGTATTTTTAATCATTTATCTAAGTTCTGATTTACAATTATTTATGATTTTCACCTCTTAGTCTCATCAAAATATGCATGAACCCAATGTGTACACATAGGCTGTAATGCATGATAGCCTTCCATATCGCGTATGGAAACAGGACAACATGTGCAATTAGGAGGATTATATTTTGGTGATCTCTGTAAACTGCAAATATCAATAAGGTTAATGGTAAAAATAGCTGATAGTAATCAGCCATTAATATTTGAAAGGGCTTATCATTCAGTCTCATTACTATAATAACCTGATCAGCAAGATAACGATAGCGAATGTACACCAAAATGAAATACAATATCATTGCAACTAATGTGTAAATTATTGAAATTTCATAGAGTATTACTGCCAGAGCGAAAAGTTCAATGATAATTAGTACCCTTGTTTGGTATTTAAAGTTTTTGGGCTCAATTTTGCTTGCGTAAGTATTAAGATTTACTTGAATGTCATTGTCCCTGTCTGCAAATTGATGCCATAGAATACCCCGGAGACCATAACAAAGAGCCCATACACCAATTGAGGTGAACCAGATCCAGTTAATCTGCTGATGTGTGGCATAACTCATACTGGAGACCATCAAGAGACTGGTGAATACGTGAGAGCCGCATCCGTCTGCCAATACACCCATTATTCCTCTGTTTTTTAGTCTCACAGGTTTGATAGAATAAAGGCTGAATATCACCCATGAACCCAGATACAGTGCACAAGAAAGAATGTCTGGATAAATAAAAAAACCGAAAATCAGTCCTGTTAGCACGCATGCTGCGGGAATTATCCATCTCAGTTTGGGAGGTACGTTTTGGATTCTGTTGGACTTGCCACTGGCAAGATCTTCTTCCAGATCCGTTATATCATTAATTACGCTGACATAGATAGCTCCAACCACTAAAGAGGATAAAAGAAATGCCATCCATAGTGCGACACTATAAAGTGGAATTGGAGACATCAAAGCAGTTGCGTATCCAATAGCCAGCAACGGCGTTAATTTATATGCCCACCATTCCTGTGATCTTATAATATTAAATATTTTCATTGTTCAGCGTGGATTTATATAGAGATAAGGCTTCCAGACAAAAACCTGTTGTTAGTTCTTCTGAGCCAAAGCAACTTAATTTTTTAGGTCCCCCGTAATAGACAGCCCACCTGATCCAGTTTCCATAAGCTGTTTGATTGTCAGTGATATAATGTATTGCTTTTGTTAACAATGAGGATTTACAATTTAGGTTAATCAATGAAATTACACCGAGCGCTGTATCAAGGATTCCCGTGCCAAAAGAGCCATCTTCATTAGCTTTATTAAAAATCCTATCAATCATCAACTGTCTGGCAGCCTCCAGTCGAGTGATTCCATTTGCATAATTCCTTGAAAAAAAGTAATAAATTGTAAAAGCATTCCGATACCATAAATCACAATCCTCCTCTTTATTTTGTATGATTATATCTATAATATAGTTGACTATGGGATCAGTTCTCTCGTTTAAACCAAGATAGAAAAGTGCATTTGCGTTCACTACTCCATCAATATCATTGCGATTGCATTCAAACTTGCTCCAGAAAAATAAAGATTTTAAGGGATTTTTAAACTCCCTTAAAATTAATAGCCAATAATCTTTGCGCCAAACTGTATTGGGTCTTAGTGTGTACCAGGTATAAAATAATCCTTTGTAACTAAGATTATTATACATAAGATCTCTATTGTCAGGATAGTCTTTCTTTAATACTTGCAATACTTTAGAGGCGCAGGCAGTATTATCAATATCTGCCGGACAGACTTTAAAAAGAGGGGACCATGATGTAAAATTATTCCAGACGCCGCCCCTCATTGCCTGATATTGGAGAAAGGCCGCTGATCTTTCCAGGACTTCTTGCACTTCAGTCAGATGCGAAAGTTTTAGCAGAGAGTAACTAATAAGAGAAGTAGAAAAGATATTGCTGTAAGGAATTGTATGTTTTAGATTATCCTCCTGACCAATATACAAACAGAATTCTCCGTTAGGTAACTGATGCTGATGAAGATATTGAATACCTTTCAATAGTGATTGATGTATAACTTCTGGTTGAATAGAATCCATTGCAATATTATTTTATGTCAAATAATCCTATAATTAAATTTGCAAAGTCTTTTTCAGGAGAATGGGGTACGTGTTCAGAGACATATCTCGCCGCTTTTTCTCCCATCTGTTTCCATTGATCACGTTTATTCCATGCCCGTTCCATTGCCTGTTCAAATGACTCTTCGTTCGGATATCCAATGAAACCAGTGATACCTTCTTCTACAAGTTCAGCATTTCCTCCTGCGTTAGAAATGATTACGGGTCTCCCTGCTGCCATTGCCTCCACCATTGACAAGGGTAATCCTTCACTTCTGGATGGAAGAACTAATGCGTGATATTCGCTCCACATGGATTCGATATCATCAATTTGTCCTTTAAATTCAAGATTGGTGACATTAAGGAGGCTTACCATATCTTTTAAGGCAGCTTCATCCATACCTTTTCCAATAAGGGAGATTTTCAGTGGACGGTCCCGCCATTTCTTTTCTGACATGATGCGGATTAAAATGTCCTGACCTTTATCTAATATGAACAGTCTTCCAAGGCAAGCCAAATGGTAAGTAGCTGTTGATACTGGATAAGGTACAATATTTCCGGATAATTTTACAGGATTGAAGATTACCTGTGAATTTGGGAGTCGATGCCCGAACTGTTCCTCCGTTAATCTTTGGTTATGATGAGATACAAAAAGAACCTTTTTTGCATTTAGCAGTGCTTCCAGCATCATGGCCCGGTCTGTCACGTAAGGCCAGTACCAGTCTACCGCTTTTTGTGCAATGACAACATAAGGTATATTCAATCGATGACAGTGGTAAGCCAGCTTAAGTCCGTCAAAATTAATTCCTTGTGAAATGATAACCAGTGAAGGAGATTCTGATTTCATTATGTTTATAAAATCACCAAAATCTTCACCCTGAGGCTGAACCAATTTTAATCCGGCTGCTACTTTGACAAATGCTTTCTTAAGCTTTTTGATGACTTTTAGAGGAATTGGTCTTTTGGGAAAGCTTTCTATCAAATTAACATGGTTTGCAGCCAGATTTTTGAACACTGGATGTTGCCTGTTAATGGAATTTTTAACCACAGTTAGCTTAAAGCCTGCTGCCTGAAGGTACGGTATACTTTTACCCCAAAGCTCTTCACTGCCACCCCAATCATCTGAACAAGTACTTACAATAAGTATTTTAAGCATAAATATTATTCTGATGTTGAATTAGTACTGAACAAGTGGTAATAACCACCTTTTAATTTAATGAGATCGTCATGTGTACCCGACTCGGAAATTCTTCCTTCAGACAGGAAATAGATGTAGTCTGCATGTTTTACAGCTGATTGGCGGTGACTAATAATTAAGGCCGCACGGTTTCCGATTCTTTCCCTTAGAGAATCGAAAAGTTCCTTTTCAGATACGGCATCCAAAGCACTTGTAGCTTCGTCCAAGACTATGAAGCGTGATTTGCTGTAAAACGCACGTGCGATAGCCAATTTCTGCCACTGTCCTATGCTTACTTCGTGACCATCCTCAAAAATGCGCCCCATAATTGTATCATAACCTGCTGAAAACTGATCAATGAATATGTTTGCTCCTGAATTTTTTGCTGCGTCTACAATGTCAGGATGATGATAATCCTGGGTATGTATATCGCCAAAACGGATATTATCTGCTACACTCACGTTATATTTTCCAAAATCCTGAAAGACAGCACAAATCTGTTTCTGATAGTCCGTACTGCTGAAATCCCTTATATCTTTATGATTAAGTGTAAGTACACCAGAAGTAGGGTCGTATAAGCGGCAGAGCAGTTTAATTAAAGTTGATTTACCTGCTCCGTTGCTTCCTACAACTGCTACTATTTTACCAGCAGGCATTTTTAGATTGATATCAGTTAGCGTAGGTTTATCCGCATGCGGGTAGATGAAATTTACATTTTTAAGTTCCAGATCTATTTGCTCGGCATTGGGGATTGCTGAAGGTGAAGGATTTTCTATCAAAGCACTTTTGAGATCAAATAATTCAAATAGACTTTTTACATAGATGTTATTTTGATATAGTGTAGCTATGCCAGAGGATAATACCTGCATTGTTGTGAATGATTGAGGGAAAATGATCAGGAAGAGCGTAATATCTCCAATACTGGTAATCCCATGCATACTTCCTATCACAATGTAAGCAATACATGCAAAAAAGCCTAGCGTTGCAATTACAGAAGTTAGCACTTCTTTATATACACGCTGTTTACTCAAGGCGAGTCTACCTTTTAATAAAGCTAACCTGATGTTTGCATAGATACTGCGGATATGTTCTCCCAGACCGAAACTCCGAATCTCCTTGGCGTGCAGATCTAAAGTAAGCAGTGAACTAAAATAGGTTGATTTTCTTTCCAGTGCAGTTTGGGATAAGCGTAGAATATTCTGGCTATCTGCAAATTTTATTCTCACCCATAGCGTGGGAATAACAAATAAAGCCAGAATAGGGAAAAGTCTCCAATCTATAGAGATAAGCATTGATGTGATTAAGGCGAGGCCAATTGTATTTTTTACAATATCAATTATCGTGGCAACAATAAGGTTTGGACGGTCATTACCCATGTCTCTTGCTCGTTTTAGAATATCAAAATATTCAGGACTTTCGTAAAAAGACAGGTCGAGACCAATTGCACTTCTATGAATTTTGTCATCTATATACTCTGTAACTTTTGCCGATTGTTTTTCGGTAATATAGCTTGCTACAGCTTTTACAGCGGCATAAGTTACTGCAGCTAATCCGCCCATAATTACGTATTTGATGACAAGAGGCTCATCCTTCAAATTATTTACCCCATGTTTGGATACTGTGTCGATCAATATTTTTAACAAATAGAAGGACGCATAAAATAACGCACTTTCTACAATTATAAATAGTATCGAAATAGCGGTCCATTTCCGTGAGGCAGTTAATATTAACTTAAGGATTCTTAAGATATTAAGATTGGTACTGAATTTCTGAACTTTATTGGTAAAAGATTTGATCATCAAGCGAGAGGATATTGGTAGCTAACAAAAATAACAAAATAAGGCACTTTTGAAAGTGCTATTTACTTTCAATTGTTGAAGTAGGACAACTAATTTATTGGCATTCCAATATACGAGCAGACCCTGCGATTAGTAGAATCTGCTTCTGTTGCATCTCCATGCTGCATCCTGTAATTGAATAGCTGACCAGAAGATATTTGTTTTTTCATTATCAACTGCCAGTTTTTTCCCTGACCTTTCATCGCAATTATTTCATTCCCGGAAACTTCGTAACCAACTTTTTTAGTCTGCTTAACCGGCCTATCGTAAGTAATGATGAGGGAGTTTTTTGAAGCAGATATCTTTGTTATCTGTGGCGGTAAAATTTCTTTTAAAGGATCTTTAACGTGAGAGATGTCATTCTTGTAGACGTTGATCAATCCAGTAGACGCATTGAATCTCACTTCATTTGCTCCTTGTACTTTTACATTTGAAATTGTGCCACCTTTAATCTTAAGACTTAAACTTCTATTGATCACATTGGGCGCAACATTAATCATATCCAATACGATTTTAAATTTACCTGTTGCCGGATTATAACTTTTTGAAGTAATGATTACTTTTTCTTTTGTCTTTATATAATCCATCAATTCTTTTGAGGAGGTGATCCAAGCATCATCTTTGTTGGATGGATGATTTTTGATATATGTTAAAAATTCCAGAAAACCAGCTATATCCTCAGTTTTGTCTCCCGGGCCGTGACTAAATGCGGCACCAATGATTTTTTTATCACTTTCAGAGTTATCAAAAATACGGTCTATAAAATGTTTCGAACCCACTAATTCATTTTGGTTCCACTGGTCTCCAAGATTGGTTCTTGTAATTAGCACATTCTTAAAATCATGTGTTTTTACTGGAATAAAACTGCCCCATATTACATTCTTTTTTCCAGGGTCATTATTTCCGTCAGGAACAGGTTCCCCAAACTCCGATGAGATCAGATCGTAACCTAAATTCAGACTACTTTCAACATAGCCTTCATCATTAGAAGGAACAACGAATTCTGTCATTCTGTAATGCGTGTATTTCCACATGTTTTTCTCGGCATCTTTAATTGATTTTAATTTATCAATGCCTCCATGCATCATAGAATGGTTCATAATGGCATGACCTTTTGAAATGATTTCATTTATCTGGGCCCAACTAGTGACATTTTTATCATTACTGCTATGGCTGTCGTTCGGATTGATTGCAAATGAATACTTGTAACCTATTTTTTTGCCTGTGCCGTCAGTGTAGTTAAATCCGGAATATTTTTTACCGTTAATTATTCCTCCATTTAAAAGTTTGAAGACAACAGTATAATCTGTGATTGAGCCATCATCTTTCATCAATAATAATCCCTTGGTCTTGTCATATGCCAAGTCTGTAAAATAGAATTCAGGTTGGTTGACTGGGTTACTGATGTCCATTTCAATAGTCACATATCTTGACGAATTGATCGTAGGATTATTTAATGCCAGGCTATTTGTAGAAATTGCTTTTGTAACCGGTTTCTTAGGGTAATTACATAGGGAAAAGCAAATGCTTGAGAGTATTAATGAAAATTTTAGTGTTTTAGTAAGGAAGCTAATGGCTAACATTTTATTGAATTTAAGCAAATATATCCCTAATATATTAATATGCGTATATATGCTGGCATAGTTTCAGTTTTAGTGACTGCTATTTATAAAAGACAAATGAATTTATGAATCAAAATATTACTTTTACAGGAGATGAAACTAACCTCTATCATAACTGTTAACTTTAATCAGCCTGAAGTTACCATTGCCTTCCTTAAATCAGTTCGACAAAATGCCGGGAATGCGCCTTTAGAAGTTATTTTAGTAGATAATGGCTGCCGGGAAGATCATTCTAATTCATTTAAAGCAGCTTTTCCTGACTTGATTTATATCCGTTCAGCACAAAACCTTGGTTTTGCCGGTGGCAATAACCTTGGAATCAAAGCCGCTAAAGGTGACTTTTTGCTTTTGTTAAATAATGACACAGAAATCACTCCTAATTTAATTAGTGAACTTACGCACGAGCTGGACAGCAACAAAGAAATCGGGCTTATCTCTCCATTAATCATTTATTACGATAGTCCGGATACTATTCAGTATGCAGGTTTTACTAAAATGAATTATATCACCTGTAGAAATAAAGGAATTGGAAGTATGGATCAAAACGTTGGTCAATATGATGAAACCAGTAGGGAAACAGGATATTGCCATGGCGCCGCAATGATGTGTCGCAGATCCGATCTGGAGATTGTTGGCTTGATGGAAGAACACTTTTTTCTTTACTATGAGGAACTTGACTGGTGTGAGAAGTTTAAAAGGGCAGGTAAAAAGATATGGTTTACAGGTCGCACGCATATCCTTCATAAAGAGTCTATCAGTGTTGGAAAAGAGAGTATCATTAAAACTTTCTTTATGACGAGAAACAGAATACTTTTTATAAGGCGAAATACCGGGTGGTTAAATACCTTAGTATTTATGCTATTCTATTTGTGCATAGCTTTTCCAAAGCAATTACTTGTTTATTTGAAAAAGGATAGAAAAGACTTAATAAAATGGCTGTTCAAGGGAGTTCAATGGAACTTCAGAAATTCAAAAAATAGCACTGATTTAGGGTTTAAAATTTAAGTATTAATGGTTATATTATTCTGGATCAGTATATTTCTGATCATTTACACGTTTGTTGGGTATGGGTTTTTATTATTTGTGCTTGTTAAAATAAAACGTCTTTTCGTCCAACCTTTTGCTTTTAGAAAAGAAGCACCTTTGCCTTCAGTTACATTGCTGATTGCAGCATATAATGAAGAAGATATCATTATGGAAAAGGTCAATAATACTTTGGATCTAAATTACCCGAAAGATAAGATTCAGGTGATTTTTATTACAGATGGCTCTACAGATCAGACAGCTGATAAGATCAGAGGTTTTGATGAGGTAATGCTGCTACACCAGGATACACGCGGTGGTAAAATGGCTGCAATCAAAAGAGCAATTCCTTTTATTGAGGGTGAGATCACCATATTTACTGACGCAAATACTTTCCTGAACGGTGACGCTATATTGGAATTGGTTAAACATTACCAAAACAGTAAAGTTGGTGCTGTTGCTGGTGAAAAGCGCATTCTTGTTGAAGAAACCGCGGATGCTAGTTCTGCCGGAGAAGGATTTTATTGGAAATATGAATCTCTACTAAAGAAATGGGATTATATTTTATATTCTAACGTTGGTGCTGCAGGAGAATTATTTAGCATAAGAACCGCTTTATATGAGCCTGTAGAATCTGATACGATTATTGATGATCATATGATAGCAATGAGAATAGCAGAAAAAGGCTATATCATCGCTTACGAACCGAATGCGTATGCGATGGAAACCGCATCTGCAGATGTTAAAGAAGAATTGAAACGCAAGATCAGAATAGCGGCAGGGGGGATACAATCTATATTGCGGTTAAAAAAAGCAGCCAATCCATTTCATTACCCTCTATTTACTTTTCAGTATATCAGCCACAGGGTTCTTAGGTGGACAATTACACCATTTCTTTTGATATTAGTATTTATTTTAAATGGTGTTATTGCACTGCAAACGAATGCTGTATTTTATCAGCTTCTTTTTGTTCTTCAGGTAATGTTCTATTTATTAAGTATTGTAGGTCTATATTTCGAAAGCAAAAATATACGTGTTAAAGCGTTGTTTATCCCTTATTACTTCTGTGTGATGAATTATGCGGTATTAGCTGGTATAATAAGATATTATAAAAAGAATCAAAGTGCAGCCTGGGAAAAATCTAAGAGGAAATAGAAGGTAACTCCCAATTCCAGAAATTGAAGTTAGTATGGCCTTCAACGATAGCAATGCTGCCCAAGATATTTTTATCTACTTGAAAAGACTTGATAGTGAAATTTTCATTTCGCCTTAATGTTGTGGATCTGAGTGTAGAAATCTGATCTAAATCGTCCGTCAGACCTTCACCTGTGGCCTTTAATAATGCCTCTTTTCTTGTCCATATTGTATAGAAGTTGATAGTAGAGTCAAATCCATTATTAATCAATACTATTTCATCCGGGTGAAAACAGTTCATCAGCACATCTTGAAAATTGAAAGAGGGATCCAAATATTCCAGATCAACTCCAATAGGTTTCGTACTTATTCCAATAAGTATAGAATTATTTGTGTGACTAACGTTGAAGTTTAGGTAATTTAGAAAAGGCTTTTTATGGATGCCGTATTGAAATTCTATATCTGCAGGTTGTTGGTCAACAAATTTTGAAAGTAATATCCGCAAAAAATACTTGCTGACGAGATAGCTTTCTTTATCCTCTTTTCTAAAGAATCTGCTAGATTTCTCTAACTCCGCCGTTGATAAGATAGAATTATAGTTAAGCGTTTCGTGATTAATCTGATTGTCTATTTTGAATAGATGCACTGAACCTTCTAATGAAAGATCTTGTCCAACATATGAATGCCATTGTATATTTCTATCAATTAATTCCAGGCTCATTAATTTTCAGCGGCCTTATCTAATGCAGTTTGTAATATAGCGGCAAATTCTCTATCATTTGGAGGATGCAGGAAGGTTCTATGGTCACCAGGAACTACATGTATTTTTACTCCTTTTTTTGCAAATTTATCCCAGCCTAAATAAACCTGGTCATCGATATAATAAATTCTTTTGTTTACCCTAAATAAGTCTACCTGGAAATCGTCAGCAGGCATTGCATAATTGTCAACGGCAATATCGTAACTGTCCATGATCGATTGTTCATAGGGTGTGAAATAGTTATCCTGCGACTTTATCTTTGCTGGAAGAGGTTTATTTATCTTATTTTTAACATAGTTCCACTGGTATACTAAAGTCTCTTTAGGGTGCTCTATAAATGCTTTTGTAAAGAATGGGATTTTATGGAATTGACGTTTAACTTTTTTTGTGACTTTTGACGTACTATCTACCACACTTTTTAAGTTCCCGGCGTAAGTATCAACTGCCCCAAGAAACTTGATTTTTTTGCCCAGATTTCTTAATTGCCTTGCCATCTCAAATGCGATGATACCGCCTAAGGAATAACCTGTAAGTAAATAAGGCCCATTTGGATATACATCCATTATTTCGCGTACATAAACTGCCGCAATTTCTTCAATAGTATATAACAGTTCCGCCGGTCGACTCAATCCACGTGCCTGCATGCCATATACTGGTTGTTCTTCATCCAGCATATCTGCAATAGTCTTAAACAATAATATATTCAATCCTCCTCCATGAATCATAAAAACTGGCGGTTTATTTCCGGAAGTTTTTATAGGAACCAGAGAATCCCAGCGTTCTTCTTCCTCCGACTGTATTTTTTTTGCCAATTTTGCTATCGTTGCATTTTCAAATAGCGTAGCCAAAGGAAGTCGTTTTCCTGTTTGGTTCTCGATCGCGGTCATCACTTTCACTGCTAGCAGAGACTGTCCGCCAAGTTCGAAGAAATTGGCATTTGTTGGTATATCTATTAATCCCAGTACCGACGACCATATTTCGGAAATTATAATCTCATTCTTGCCTTTTGGCCTATCTGATGAAAGATCCTGCACTTTTGCTTTGGATTCAGGTTTAGGCAGGGCTTTTTTATCTATCTTATTGTTAGGTGTTAATGGGAATTCTTTGAGCACTACGAAATCGGCAGGTACCATATAGTCTGGCAAATGTTGTCCAAGCTCATTTTTCCATCGCGTAGTATCTTCGTCTTCATTTGCTGCCAGGATTACATAGGCCACAAGTCTTTTATTATTTGGAGTATCTTCCCTTGCTAAAACAACAGCTTGTTGTATACCCTCATAAGCAACAAGTTGAGATTCTATTTCGCCCAACTCAATCCGGTGACCCCTGATTTTCACCTGCTGGTCAATCCTTCCAAGATATCGGATCTCTCCATTATCAAGGAACAGGCCAAGATCGCCTGTTTTATATAGTTTGGCGCCTTCAGACATACTGATATGATCTGTAATAAATCTTTCAGCAGTCAGGGCGGGCTGGTTCAGATAACCAGCTGCCACACCATCTCCACCAATATATATTTCTCCTGACACACCGGGAGCGAGTAACTGCTGCTCTTCATTGAGGATATAAACAGTCGTATTGTTAATAGGATAACCAATGGTTATTGCACTGTCTTTAGGGGTAATTTGTTTGATAGTAGACCAAATGGTTGTTTCTGTCGGGCCATACATATTCCATAACTCACTTGATTTTTCGACGAGTAACTCCGCTAGCTCTTTTGGTAATGCTTCACCTCCGCATAAAATTTTAACAGGCAGTCTTTTACTCCACCCAGAATCAATTATCATTCTCCAGGTTGAAGGAGTTGCCTGCATGAAGGTTATTTCTTTCTCTGTTAAGAGGTCAAGCAATAATCGGCCATCTTTGGCAGATTCACTATCACAGATAATTAACTCTGCTCCGGTAATCAATGGTAGGTAAAGTTCTAATCCGGCAATGTCAAAAGAAATGGTAGTGATTGCCAGAAGACGGTCTTCATGAGTGATCCCTGGCTGCGATTGCATGCTGCAAAGAAAGTTGACCAGGTTTCTATGGGTTATTTTTACACCTTTAGGCTGGCCGGTAGAACCGGAAGTATATAATATGTAAGCCAGATCATTTGCACTTACTGCTATCCCAGGATTAGTTTTAGGATAGTTATTCAACGCGCGGGATAGATCTTCTATAATAATCTCCTTTGCACCAGTTTTAAAATGCCCGCTGTAGGCTTTAGAAATCAATAAAATTTTTGCCCCGGCATCCTCTAGCATATATTCTATGCGTTCCTGTGGATATTCAGGATCTAGTGGAACATATACTGCACCAGCTTTTAATATACCGAGAAGGCAAATAAGCATTTCTATTGACCGTTCTGAAGCTAGCCCAATAATATCTCCAACTTTAATCCCTTGTTCTGCAAGATAAGCTGCAAATTGATTTGAACGTATAACTAGTTGCTTATAGCTAAGCTTTTGGTTATTGAAAATAACTGCTGTTTTCTGAGGGAATTTATTTGCCGTTTGTTCTATCAGTTCGGAAAGATGACTATCCGAAGGATACTGAGCAGAAGTATTTACCCATGATTTAAGCTGGTCCTTCCAGGCCTCATTCTTCTTACTGTTCAGCTCACTAATGGTAATTTCTGGATTACTGACTAATGAATGCAACAGCTGATCAAAATCCTCAGCCATCTTTGTGATAGTCTCTGGTTTAAACAGCTGAGTATTGTACGACCATTCAAGGGTAAAAGAGGATTTGGAACGGGTAGCATTCATGAAAAGCTCAAATGTTTCATAAGCTCTTGGATTGGAAATTAGTGTAAAATCCAATTTTTCAAAGGCTACAGCATCATCCATTCCCATATCTATGTTGAAGATTACAGGAACGAGAGGAATACGCGAGTGATCACGTACAATATTTAGTTTATTGATCAGCTGTCCAAAAGTAAAATTCTGATGATCATAGGCATCAAAAAACTCACTCTTTCTCTTCTTCAGATAGGCTAAGAATGTGGAAGCTGGATCTATGGAAGATTTTAGTGGCAATAGATTAACGCAATGACCAACCAGACCAAAGTTTTCTGTAGCAGACTGACCCGCTGCGGGGAGGCCGACAACGATTTCGCGTTGATTGGTTTGCAAGTGTAAGAAAATCTCAAAGGCACTAAGCAGCGTATTAACAAGACTTGAGCCTCCCCGGGCACCCATTATTTTGAGCCTTTCTACTAATGGAACAGGAAGATGCTGGTCAAAACGTTTGGCTTTATAGGTACGTATTGACGGTCTTGGAAAATCTGTAGGAAGGTCTAAGACTGGTATGCTGTCTTTATACATATTCATCCAGTAGTTTTCCGTCTCCTGATACTGACCGCTTTGCTTGAAATGCTTCTGCTCTTCAGCGTACTTACTAATTTGAGGTGCCTCCTCGAGTTGAAGGTACTCACCTCTTACTTTTATATTATAGATTTTACTTAGGTCTTCGAGTATTACTCCTAAAGACCACCCGTCACCGATAATGTGATGAATAACAAGGGTAAAATAGTGATGATAGGTGCTTAATTTATGCAGATAAAGTCTGAACAAAGGACCTTCTTCCAAGTCAAACAACTGATCCATCTGGGAAGCAACAAAGTTGTTTAAATGTGTTGTCTGATCTTGTAAATCAGCTATATTTTCCTCTTCTAATGTTGCAGGGATATGTTTGTAGATCAGGAGCATGTCGCCATTAGCACTCACGGTTGAGCGTAATGCCTCATGCCTGTTTATTACTTCTTGTAAAGCTGAACTGAAATGTTCCGGATGAAAGATTCCCTTTAGATCCAGGGAAACAGATTCATTATATGCAAGGCTGGACTCTTTGCCACCTATTGCACAGGACAACCATATTTCTTTTTGTGGTTCATTGCTAAATACAACCTTCGTTATTTCTTTACCCTCTTGAAAGGGATTAAAATCGACAGGTGTTAAAGTAATTTGAGACATTAATTGTATACTTAGTTTACTTGTAAATATTTACCAGGGTTTTGAATATCTTCAACAAACCACGCTGGGTTACCGGTTTTATCTTTTCCTAATTTTGCATTAGGAACCGGGGGAGTATTAAAATCAATTTGTTTACTAGTTATTTGTTCTGACTCCTGTTCCAGTTCGTATAGTGGAATAAACTGAGCTGCAATTAACTCCGTCAGACTTTCTTCAAAAGTACTAATTATTTTATGGATGTCTTCCTGGGTATGAGCAGTAGTCATAAAGCAGGGAAAACCATCAAGGATATGAACGTTTTTATATCGCATTAGCGTAAACAATAATTCCGAATAAAGGTATTCTTCAAGAAATTTGATACGCCAAAGGGAGCCAAAATGAACAATCGTCATTGGTACTTTTAGTCGCACGCAAATTTCTGCTAGTGCATTTGCCAGTAAGCTAGTTTTTTCATTCAGACTAACTTGTAATTGAGGCCCCTCAGCTTTCATATAAAGAAGGGCAGCTTTTGTTGTAGCTAGTGTTAAAGGGTGACGTACAAATGTACCTGCGAAATAGGTAACACCGATCTCTGGAATAGAATCATCTCCAAATTGCCAGTTTCCGCCATCCAGGGCATCCATGAATTTACGCTCTCCGGCAATAATCCCAACGGAAATACCGCCACCGGCAACTTTACCGTAGGTGCCTAAGTCGGCTTTAATCCCAAACATCCCCTGAATTCCTCGCGGGTGGAATCTGAAGCCTGAAATTACTTCGTCAAATATAAGTGCTGATCCTGATTGTTTCGTGATCGTACGTAGCTCCTTTAAGAATGCGATAGGTTGTAATTCTGGCCTGCGACTCTGAATGGGTTCAACGAGCACAGCAGCTAATTCATCTGCACGTTCTCTGATTATCTTAAGTGTTTCCTCTGTACCATAATCCAAAATCAGCATATTCTCCACTGCTTCTGGCATAATGCCTGGTGCTGCAGGAAAGCTTTTTAATTTTTTAGTGCCTCTCACTATAACTTCGTCTACAATACCATGATAGGAGCCTGTAAAAGCAACAATCAGTGAGCGTCCGGTTACTGTTCTTGCAATTCGCATAGCACCCAAAACAGCTTCAGAGCCTGTATTACACAAGGCAGCACGGTCGAAATCTGTAAATTCACAGATCAATTCGCATACCTCGCCTGATAATTCATGTTGAGGGCCGATTTCATATCCTTTTTCAATTTGATCAATCAGCGCGGCCTTAATTACATCAGGCTGGTAGCCGAGCATACTGGAGCCGAAACCGTTAAGTGCATCAACATAATCATTGCCATCCAGATCCCAGAAATGACTTCCTTTAGATTTATTGATGACGATGGAATAAACAAGTTCTTTGGTTGCTGGCTTAAAGCCCGAAACTACCCTTGGATCTGCCATATGTCCCCGGTGCTGTTGGGTATAGGCTTTACTTTTCCCTGTTTTTTGATTGTATAATCTTGTGAATTCGCTTAGGTACTGTTGCTGTTGAGGAGATAGTACAGTTGCTTTTCTTTCAATTCTTGCAGTGGCTCCAAAGGGCTTCTTAATTTCAATCTGCTCTTCGGCAGAAAGTGAAAGGCTAGCATCCTCTTTTTTTACCTGGAGTACAGGGTTTGTGTGTATACCGTTTGCAAGTGGCTGTATTTGGGCGGCCGACTGTGGTAGGGCAGGTGAGTTAACGCCTGTCATTAATTCTACTTGTCTGGAGAGCAGCTGTAACTGCTGTGCTATTAAGCCTAAAGCACTGTCTGCTGGTACCATACTTGCTGATTGTTGCGGAACTGATTGCGTATAATGGGCAGCTGAAACCGGGACATGATTTACCTGGTTATTAGGTAGTGCATTAGCCATCTGTCTGGTTTCTTCTTTGGGTAAAGTATTATCGATATAAGTGGCAAGACTCTCTATCGTATCAAATTCTTCGTTTAATTGTCTGAATGTAATAGGAAGGGCAAATTCTTTCTTTAATATGATTGCCATTTGTGTAAGCAAAAGGGAATCCATACCAATTTCAACGAAGTTCAAATCGGGGCTTACATCATTCATCTCAATTCCTGATGCATTTTCTAAAATGGTTTTGATTTGCTCAATTAAAGTATCTTTCCTCATAACGGTGTGCTCTATAAAAAAGCTTTGTTTAATATCTATAATATTATTTTGGTGAGATTTTGGGTCTACCCAATATCTTTTTTTGTGATAGGCATATGTAGGCAGGTCAATCTTTCTTCTGGCCTGACCGTGATAAAAGGCACTCCAGTCTGGTTCTAATCCAGCAAGCCATATTTTACCTAATGCTTTTAGAATGGATTCATACGCCCCTTCCTTTTTATCCAGACTGGCTACTGCAGTGGCCATATTTTTATTAGGATGCTGGAAAACAAGAGTAGTACAAACATTTCCCGGGCCGCTTTCTATGAGCGCAGGGTTTTCCAGGTCCATAATGGTATCCAGTGCTTTGGAAAACTGTACTGTTTTACGCAGGTGCTCTGCCCAGTAAGCGGGATCTGTAGCCTCGGCATCTGTAAGGAAATTACCAGTAACAGTAGATACAATGGGTTTTTCTGGTCTTTTTAACTTCACTTCTTCTACCAGTTTCCTGAATTCAGGAACTATTGCATCCATCATATGAGAATGAAAAGCATGACTGGTGAGTAGTTTTTTATGGAGTATTTTTTGTTCATCAAGGATCTTGCTGAACTGATCAATAGCTTCTTCTGTACCCGCAACAACACAAAGGTTATGACTGTTTACAGCGGCAAGAGATAGATTAGCTGGTAAAATCCCGCCTATCTCATCAGCGCTGTGGCGGATGCTTAGCATCATACCTGATGGTAAGGCACTGACTAAATTACCCCGGCTTGCAATCAGCTTTAAACCATCTTTAAGTGAAAATATTCCTGCCAGATGGGCTGCTACATACTCGCCAATACTGTGCCCGCATAAGATATCTGGAACAATGCCCCAGCTCATCCATAGTTTGGCTAAAGCATACTCGGTAATAAATAACGCAGGCTGGGTATATTTTGTATTTGCTATATCCTGCTGTGCGGATTCATCGGTAATGACCGGATAAATGATAGTACGGATATCTTTGTCTATATACTGATTCAGGATTTCAGCACATTCATCAATGGCGGACCTAAATATATCTTCTTCTTTGTAAAGCCCCGCACCCATTTGAAGGTATTGTGCTCCTTGTCCGGGAAACAGAAATACGGTTTCTGAGGGTAATGTTTTCAGCTGGCTACTATTAACTGCTGAGAGGGGCTGCTCCAGACTGCTGTTAAATTCTTCGGTTGTTCCGGCAACAGCAAACCGGCGATGTTTGAAATTTGCTCTTGTAGCTTTTAAGGTACTTGCTGTATCTGCAAGATGAATATTTGTGGTGGAAAGGTGTTGCTGCAAAGCTGCGGTATATCCCTGCAAGCTATCTGCTGTTCGTGCCGACCAGGTAAAGAGTTGTTTTGATTTTCCTGTATCGGTATTTTCCAGCGGTGCATGATCCTTCTCTTCCATGATTACATGAACATTGGTACCTCCAACGCCAAAAGAACTCACACCGGCCCTTTTCTTCCCATCCGTATGCCAGTCTTGCAAAGTGGTGTTTACATAAAAAGGAGATTGCTCAAAATCTATATCAGGATTTGGCTGATCAAAATTTATGGAAGGGGGAATTTGCTTATGGTATAGCGATAAGGCTGTTTTAATCACTCCTGCAACTCCTGCTGCAGAAGTCATATGACCCATATTACTTTTTATGGAACCTATTGCGCAGTATTGATTTGATGCTTGTTCGCCAAAGGCCAGTCTTAATCCTTCAATTTCTATGGGATCACCTAATGGGGTGGCTGTTCCATGTGTTTCTACGTAAGTGATGGTAGCAGGATCGACGCCGGCATCTTGGATAGCCATCTCAATGGCAATACGCTGGCCATTGGTACTAGGTGCCGTAAAACTGCCCTTGTTGCCGCCATCATTATTTACGCCAATGCCTTTGATTATACCATAGATTAAGTCGCCATCTGCCTCTGCTGCTGCAAGGGTTTTTAAAAGAACTACGCCCGCCCCGTCACTGAATACAGTACCTGTTGCCATGGCATCAAATGATCTGCAATGTCCGTCCTTACTCAGCATGGCCCCATCCTGGTAAAGATGACCGCTATAAATGGGTGAGGTGATGCTGGCACCACCTGCAATAGCTACATCGCATTGATTTTTACGCAAGCTTTCTACGGCTTGTGCAATGGCTAAAAGGGATGTTGAACACGCCGAAAAAACACTTACTG
>Ga0247809_1000097_pt1 | contig 49752 bp, 47 predicted proteins | sample UWRJL104311B1_FD_180951 | JGI IMG/M metagenome (GOLD analysis project Ga0247809, IMG submission 180951) | Plant litter microbial communities from Arlington Agricultural Research Station in Wisconsin, United States - UWRJ-L104-311B-1 | ecosystem: Environmental > Terrestrial > Plant litter >... | reverse complement strand
GAGCTGCGCCGCCTCGGGCTCCACCTGCGAGAGAGCGCACGGCGGGCTCATCCAGTTGAGCGGCTTGTAGCTCAGCGAGTCGGAGTGCACGAGTACGCTGCCGTCGGCCTTCACGAGCAGCAGGCGGGTGGCCACGGGCAGGTGCGCCGACAGCCGCCCCGCGTAGTCGACGGAACATTTGGCTATAACGAGGCGCACCCGGCAAGCCTAATGGGGGAGCAGGCGGGCGGATGTCGCGGCCGCCGCCCGGCACGGCCTGGGTCGGGCACCCTGCTCGCCGCGGGTTCAGGGGCCCTCGGGCGCGGCTCAGGCGCCTTGGGGCAGGGGCTTCTCCGGCGGGCGGGCGGCGCCCGACGCGAGGCCCGCGGCGATCACGACCAGGAGCACCACGAGCAGCGCGCGGAGGATGCCGAACTGCTCGCCGAGCACGCCGATGATGGGTGGGCCGACGAGGAACGCGACGTACCCGATCGTGGCGACGGCGCTCACGCGCGCGGCGGCGGTCTTCGGGTCGTCGGCGGCCGCCGACATGCCCACGGGGAACCCGAGCGCCGAGCCGAGGCCCCAGAGCACGATGCCCACGATGGCGATCTCGGCGCTCGGCACGAAGATGACGACGAGCAGGCCGACGATGGCGAGCACCGCCGAGCCGCGCAGCACGGGCACGCGTCCGAAGCGGTCGAGCAGGAACACGCCGCAGAGCCGGCCGACGGTCATGGCCGTGACGAAGATGCCGAACATGAGCGCGCCGCCCGCGGGGCTGAGTCCGTGGCCGTCGACCATCGCGAGGGTGAGCCAGTCGTTGGCCGAGCCCTCGGCGAACGCCATGCCGAGCACGATCACGCCGATGAGCAGCGTGCGCGGGTCGCGCCAGATGCTCAGGCGACCGCGCCAGCTCTTCGAGTGGTCGTCGTCGGCGACGACCTCCTCGCCGTCGGCGACCACGTGTTCGCTCTGCAGGTACCGCAGCGACACCTGGCCGGCGCCGAAGATCACGAGGGCGACCAGGCCGATGTGCACGGCGATCGGCACCGCGTTCGCCTCGGCCAGGGCACCGAACCCCGCGCCGGCGATCGTGCCGAAGCTGAAGAACGCGTGGTAGATCGGCATGATGGTGCGACCGAGGGCGCGCTCGTTGGCGGCGCCCGAGACGTTCATAGCCACATCGCAAATGCTGAACGAGGCGCCGAACAGGGCGAGCCCCACGAAGATCGGCACGAAGCCCAGTTCGAGCGTGGCCGCGAGTCCGGCGAAGGCGAGACCGAGCGGCGCGAGCGTGAACCCCCAGTGCATCGTGGTGCGCGCCCCGAACCGGGCGATCACGTGGCTCGATCCCACGAGGCCGAGGATCGACCCGAGCGACAGGCCGAAGATGAGCACGCCCATGTCGAGGGTCGAGGCGCCGAGCGAGTCGCGAACCGCGGGCAGCCGCGTGACCCAGCTGGCGAGCGCGAGCCCGCAGAGGGCGAAGATGACGAACATCGCGTTACGCCACGCGACGACCTGCCCGCGGGTGAGGCCGCCCGGGTAGCTGGTGGGCTGGGCCGACGTCGGCGATGAGGTCATGGAGATATCCCGGCAGAAGTGAAGGTCGAATCGATTCGATCGAATCGATTCGACTAAGCTACCAAGCCATGGGAGCCGAGGCAACTACAGAGCGGACGGATGCGCCTGACGCGCCGACGCGCCCCAACCTCGCGACGGTCGCCGCGCTCGCCGGAGTCTCGGCCTCGACGGCCTCGCTCGCATTCAGCGGCGCCGGCCCGGTCTCGCCCGCGACCAAGGCGCGCGTGCTCGCCGCGGCCGCCGAGCTCGACTACGCCGGGCCCGACCCCCGGGCCCGTTCGCTGCGCCGCGGCCGCTCCGGCATCGTCGGCGTCGTGATCGAAGACCGCCTGAGCGACGCGTTCCGCGACCCGATGAACATCGCGATGCTCGACGGCATCGCCGACGTGACGGGAACCGCCGGGCTCGCCCTCCTCCTGCTGACCGACACCGGGGGAGCGGCCGACATCGCCGTCGCCCCGATGGACGCCGTCGTGCTCATCGGCTGCAGCACGCGGCTCGACCAGTCCGTGGTCACGCTGCGCCAGCGTGGCATCCCGATCGTCGCGATCGAAGCCGCCCCGATGGCGGGCGTCGTGCCGGTCGACCTCGACAACCGCGAGGCGACCCGCGTCGGCGCGCAGCACCTGCGTGAACTCGGGCACGAGCGGGTCGCGATCGTGACGCTCCCGCTCGGCGGCGACCACGCGCGCGGACCGCTCACCGCCGAGTGGGAGGCCGAGAGCTCGGCGTTCACGGCGACCGAGCGCATCCGGGGGGCGCGCGACGTCTACCCCGACGCGGTGGGCTTCGTCGCGTCGGGCAGCTTCGTCGAGGAGGGCGAGACCGCCGGCCGCGCCCTGCTCTCCGCCGCCGACCGCCCGACCGCGGTCATCGCGCAGAGCGACCTGCTCGCGGTGGGCGTGGTGCGCGCGGCCGAGGCGCTCGGGCTCGCGGTGCCGGGCGACGTGAGCGTGCTCGGCTTCGACGGCGCGCGCGTCGACGGCTACGAGCTCACGACCCTGGTGCAGCCGGCGGTCGAGAAGGGCAGGGCCGCCGGCCGGGCGATCCTGGCCAGCCTCGCGGCCGAGCCCGACCTGCCCGCGAGTTTCACGAGCGTCCTGCGCGTGGGTGCCACGACCGGGCCGGTGCCGGCGCGGCGATAGCGCGGTAGCCTCGGCGCATGAGCAAACCACGCATCGCGGTCGTCGTGCTGGCCCTGTCCCTGGCTGTCCCGGTCGCGCTCACCGGTTGTGCCGCGCCCGCGCCGTCGCCCTCCCGCACCACGGCGCCACTCGCCCAGAAGTCGGGCTCCGGCGAGGTGCGGCACGACCTCGACCCGCTCACCAGCCGGTTTCCCCAGCTCGCGAACGCGCAGTCGGCGACCTGGCTGTCCGGTTCGCTCGGCGACGACCGCGTGCCCGGGCCGTCGCTCAAGTGGATCGACGCCGTCGTCACCCTCCCCGCGGCCGACATCGCCGCCATGCGTTCGCTCTACGCCCTCGCTCCCGCCGCCGACGCCCCGAGCGTGGTCGAGGCGCTCGAGCCCGAGCTGCCCGCATCGCTGCTCGCCGCCGACGACCTCGACGCGGCCTTCTCGACCGACGGCTTCCAGAGCCGCGTCTACCTCGGCGACGGCACGGACACCCTCGTGCTGGTGACCGTCTTCGAGTAGCCGGTCGGGGGTGGCGCGCGCCCCGTCGCCGGCCCTCCATCGTCGATCTCGCCGTTCTCGTAACTCAGGCAGGATCGTGGATGCCGCGGCCGGCGCCGCACGAATCCGGGGGTCGCGCCGCCCGCCGCCGCGGTTCTGCCTGAGTTGCGAGAATCCGGCAGCGCGCTGCGTTCGTCATTCAGGAAGAACGCGGGCCGCGCTGCCGTCCCGGCCCGGAGTGCCGCGCGGTCGAGGCGGTGCCGGCACGCGGCATCCTGAATCACGAACGCGTCGTCGCCGTTCTCGTAACTCAGGCAGGATCGTGGATGCCGCGGTCGGCGCCGCGCGAACCCGGGGGTCGCGGCGCCCGCCGCCGCGGTTCTGCCTGAGTTGCGACAACCCGGCAGCGCGCGACCCCGGCAGCGCAAAACCCGGCACCGCGACCCGCTCGCCTACGCCCCCGTCACGATCCAGCGGTCGCCGCGGGCGCGCAGGCCGAGCGTGACCGCCCGCGCGCCGATGTAGCCGAGGCCGAACGCGGCCCACAGCCAGGCCGCGCCCTCCGTGCCGTGGAGCCCCGAGACGAGCCAGAGCAGCGGCAGGTAGACCACGACGGTCGCCAGTCCGGCGACCGCGAGGTAGCGCGCGTCGCCCGCGCCGATGAGCACGCCGTCGAGCACGAAGACGTAGCCCGCGGCCGGGATGCCGACGGCCATGACGAGCAACACCACCGTGAGCGACGAGCGGATCGCGGCATCCGAGGTGAAGACGTAGGGCAGCACCGGCGAGAGCGCGGCCACGAGCACGCCGAGCAGTGCGCCGCCGCCCACGCCCAACTGCAGCAGCCGTCGGGTGATCGCCCGCACCCGCGGCACGTCGGAGGCGCCGAGTCCGTGCCCGATCATCGCCTGGCCGGCGATCGCGAGTGCGTCGAGCACGAACGCCAGCGTCGAGAAGATCGTGAGCGCGATCTGCACCGTGCCGAGCTGCTCCGTGCCGAACCCGGTGGCCACGACGACGGTGGCGAGCATCGCGATGCGCAGCCAGGCGGTGCGCAGCAGCAGCCAGCCGCCGCTGCGCAACGCGCTCCCGACACCGGAGACGTGCGGGGTGAGTGTCGCGCCCGTCGACCGGGCCGAGCGCACGATGATCACGAGGTAGGCGGCGGCCATGCCCCAGCTCGCGATCACCGTGCCCACGGCGGAACCCGCGATGCCCCAGCCGAAGCCGTAGATGAACACCGCATTGAGCACGGCGTTCACCGCGAAGCCGACGCCGGCGACCACGAGCGGTGTCGTCGTGTCTTGCAGTCCGCGCAGCAGCCCGCTCGCGGCGAGCGTCAGCAGCAGCGCCGGGATGCCCCAGAGCGCGATCGACAGGTAGACCGTGGCGGCGTCGGTCACGCCCTCGCTCGCGCCGAACAGCCCGACCACCCAGCCCGAGAGCGGCACCCCGACCGCCACGAGAACCGCTCCCACCGCGAGTGCGAGCCAGACGCCGTCGATGCCGGCGCGCACGGCGCCGGTGGTGTCGCCCGAGCCGAGCCGCCTCGCGACCATCGGCGTCGTCGCGTAGGCCAGGAACACCAGCAGTCCGACGACAGTCTGGATGACCACGCTCGCGATGCCGAGCCCCGCGAGCGGCACCCCGCCGAGGTGCCCGACGAGCGCGGTATCGGTGAGCAGGAACAGCGGCTCGGCCACGAGCGCCCCGAGCGCGGGCAGAGCGAGCCGGCGGATGTCGCGGTCGAGAGCTCGGGTCACTCCACTAGTGTGCCCTCCTCCGCAGGCACGGTCGGCGCACGGTCGCCCGAGCGCTGGCGCGTCCGTCCCACCTCCACCGCGCCGCCCGACGGCGGGGAATAGGGTGGAACCCATGAGCGTCGACAACACCCTCCCGTCCGGAATCCTCACCGAAGAACTCGACGCGGCGGTGCGTCCGCAAGACGACCTGTTCCGCCACGTCAACGGCAAGTGGATCGCACGCACCGAGATCCCGAGCGACAAGGCGCGCTACGGCTCGTTCTACGTGCTCGCCGAGGAGGCCGAGAAGGCGGTGCGCGACATCATCGTCGAGGCGCAGTCGGCCGAGCCGGGAACCGAGCAGCGCAAGTTCGGCGACATGTACGCGAGCTTCCTCGACGAGGGTCGCATCCAAGCTCTTGGCGCGACGCCGCTCGAGCCCCTGCTCGCCGAGGTCGACGCCGTCGGGTCCATCGCCGACCTGCTCGCCACCCTCGGCCGCCTCGAGCGCCGTGGCTCGACCGGGTTCACCCAGGTCTTCGTCGACAACGACCCGGGCAACCCCGAGCGCTACCTCGTCTTCCTCGAGCAGGGCGGCCTGGGCCTCCCCGACGAGTCGTACTACCGCGAAGAGAAGTTCGCCGAGATCCGCACCGCGTACGTCGCATTCATCGAGCGGATGCTGACGCTGGCCGGCCGCGACGGTGCGGCCGAGGCTGCCGCCCGTATCTTCGCGCTCGAGACCGACCTCGCCGGGCACCACTGGGACAACGTCAAGAACCGCGACAGCGAGGCCACCTACAACCCGATGTCGTGGGTCGACGCGCGCGCCCTCGCCTCGGTCGACTCGGTCTCCGAGGGCGCCGATCTCGACGTCTGGAAGGCGGGGCTCGACGTGCCGGCCGGTTCGTTCGACGAGGTCGTCGTGCGCCAGCCGAGCTTCGTGACCGGGCTGGCCAAGCTGCTCTCCTCCGACCGCCTCGACAGCTGGACCGACTGGCTCGCCTGGCAGGTCGTCCGCTCGAACGCGGCGTATTTGAGCGACGAGTTCGTCGAGGCGAACTTCGACTTCTACGGCCGCACGCTCACCGGCACCCCCGAGCTGCGCGCCCGCTGGAAGCGCGGCGTCTCGCTCGTCGAGGGCGCGCTCGGCGAGGCCGTGGGCCGCATCTACGTCGAACGCCACTTCCCCGAGGAGGCCAAGAGCGCGATGGACGTGCTCGTCGCCAACCTCGTCGAGGCCTACCGTCAGAGCATCACCTCGCTCACCTGGATGGGCGAGGAGACGCGCAAGCGCGCGCTCGACAAGCTCGACAAGTTCACCCCCAAGATCGGCTACCCGGTGAAGTGGCGCGACTACTCGACGCTCGAGATCGACGCGACCGACCTGCTCGGCAACGTGCGCGCCACCAACGAGTTCGAGTTCCAGCGCGAGCTCGGCAAGATCGGCAAGCCGCTCGACCGCGACGAGTGGTTCATGACCCCGCAGACGATCAACGCCTACTACAACCCGGGATTCAACGAGATCGTCTTCCCCGCGGCCATCCTGCAGTTCCCCTTCTTCGACGAGAAGCGGGATGCCGCGGCCAACTACGGTGCCATCGGCGCGGTCATCGGCCACGAGATCGGCCACGGATTCGACGACCAGGGCTCGAAGTACGACGGCGACGGCCGGCTCACCGACTGGTGGACCGAGGCCGACCGTGAGGCGTTCGAGAAGCTGACCGCGTCGCTCATCGCGCAGTACGACGCGCTCGCCCCGGCGCAGACCCCCGACCACCACGTGAACGGCGCCCTGACGATCGGCGAGAACATCGGCGACCTCGGCGGCCTGAGCATCGCGTGGAAGGCCTACCTGCTCTCGCTCGATGGGGAGGAGCCGCCCGTCATCGAAGCGTCGACGGGTTCGGCGGAACCGGTCTCCCTTACGGGTGCCGAGCGCTTCTTCCTCTCCTGGGCGCAGGCCTGGCAGATCAAGGCGCGCGACGAAGAAGTCGTACGGCTGTTGTCTATCGATCCGCATTCGCCGAACGAGTTCCGCTGCAATCAGATCGTGCGTAACATAGACGACTTCTACACAACTTTCGGGGTCACGCCCACGGACGCGCTCTGGCTGGACCCGAACGAAAGAGTCACCATCTGGTGACCTCGCACGCGAGCGCACAGTAGAGGCCACCGGTGGCACAGTCGATTCGTCTCAGAGAACGGTCCAACCGCATCCGCGCGGTCTCGTCGGGCCGACACGTCAGCCCGCAGCGCGTGGCGAAGTTCACGGGATCGTTCCGGGCGCTCGGCCGTCTCGCCTACGAGGGCGCCCAGGTGTCGGCCAACGTGCTCGACCTCGCCACGGGCGACACCCTCGTGGCAATCGACGACCGCATCGTGCTGCCCACGGGCAGCATCGGAAAGGTGCTGCTGCTCATCGAGGTCTCGGCGAGGCTGACGGCGCGCGACGACTCCGGCTACGGCATCCTCGACAAGCCGCCCGCGGGCCTTGTCGGCCAGAGCGGCATGTGGCAGCACATGCAGGCGCCCTCACTGCCCGTGGTCGACCTCGCGATGCTCGTCGGGTCGACGAGCGACAACGTGGCCACCAATCTCCTGCTCAACCGCGTCGGGCTGGATGCGGTGCGCGCCCGTACCGAGTCGCTCGGCCTCAGCCGCACGGCGCTGCTCGACTTCGCCCGCGACTCCCGCGGACCCGACGACGCCCCGCAACTCTCGGTCGGATCGACCGCCGAGCTCGCGAAGCTGTTCGGGATGCTCGCCAGGGAAGAGGTGGTCGACGCGGCCACGAGCCAGCGGGTCATGGGGTGGCTGTCGCTCAACAGCGACTTGTCGCTCGTCGCTAGCTCGTTTGGCCTCGACCCGCTCTCGCACCGCGGGCCCGACCACTCGACGCTGCTCATCAACAAGACGGGCGTCGACCGTGGCGTGCGCTCCGAGGCCGGGGCGCTGCGGGGGCGACGCTCGGCCGTGGCCTACGCGGTCTCGGTGCAGTTCGACGACGACTCGCTCTCGCGCCGGCTGAGCGTGATCGACGCGATGCGTTCGGTGGGCGAAGAGCTGCTGGAGTACGTGCACTAGGCGCGTCACGCAGGTTGAGTAGCGCGCTCTGCCGCCTTTCTGTTGGTTGAGTAGCGCGCTCTGGCGCCTTTCTGTTGGTTGAGTAGCGCGCTCTGGCGCGCGTATCGAAACCCCGACCGCGCCTCGATACGGTCGCAGCGCGACCTACTCGACCGGCATCGCACCGCCCCCCCTGTTCGAGGGCCACGCCGTGTTACCGTGGAGGCGTTCCGACACGATCTCAATGGGGAGAAACATGCCAGACAGCCCGTCGCGCGCGCAGACCGACGCTCCGCAGCATCCGCCCGTCGCGGTGGATCCCGACATCATCGAGGCGCACGACCGGCGCTGGACCCCGCTCAAGATAGCGATCTGGGTGGCCATCGCGTTGCTCGGAGGTCTGAGCTGGGTGATGCTCGCCGTCGTACGCGGCGAGACGGTGAACGCGATCTGGTTCGTGTTCGCCGCCGTGTGCACCTACTTCATCGGCTACCGGTTCTACTCGAAGTACATCGAGAAGCACCTGCTGAAGCCCGACGACCGTAGGGCGACGCCGGCCGAGTACAAGGCCGACGGCAAGGACTACGCGGCCACCGACCGCCGCGTGCTCTACGGCCACCACTTCGCGGCGATCGCCGGCGCCGGCCCGCTCGTCGGCCCGGTGCTCGCGGCGCAGATGGGCTACCTGCCCGGGACCATCTGGATCATCGTCGGCGTGGTGCTCGCGGGCGCCGTGCAGGACTACCTCGTGATGTTCTTCTCGATGCGCCGCGGCGGCCGCTCGCTCGGCCAGATGGCGCGCGACGAACTGGGCCGCGTGGGAGGCACCGCCGCGATCATCGCGACCCTCACGATCATGGTGATCATCGTGGCGATCCTCGCGCTCGTGGTGGTGAACGCGCTCGCCGAGAGCCCGTGGGGCGTGTTTTCGGTCGCGATGACCATCCCGATTGCGCTGTTCATGGGCTGCTACCTGCGGTTCTTCCGACCGGGCAAGGTGACCGAGGTGTCCATCATCGGCTTCGTGCTGCTGCTCGCCGCGATCATCGGCGGCGGCGCCGTCGCCGAGACCGACTGGGGGGTCGCGCTGTTCACGGTCGACAAGGTGCCGCTCGCCATCGGCATCGTCGTCTACGGCTTCGTCGCGGCCATCCTGCCGGTCTGGCTGCTGCTTGCTCCGCGCGACTACCTGTCGACCTTCATGAAGATCGGCACGATCCTGATGCTCGCGCTCGCGATCATCGTGGTGCGGCCCGAGATCTTCGCCCCGGCGGTGAGCGAGTTCGCGACGACGGGCACCGGCCCGGTGGTCAGCGGCACGCTCTTCCCGTTCCTGTTCGTGACCATCGCGTGCGGGGCGCTCTCGGGCTTCCACGCCCTCATCGCGTCCGGCACCACTCCCAAACTCATCGAGAAGGAACGCCAGACCCGGTTCATCGGCTACGGCGGCATGCTCATGGAGTCGTTCGTGGCGATCATGGCGCTCGTCGCGGCACTGTCGATCGACCGGGGCATCTACTTCGCCATGAACTCCTCGGCGGCCGCGACTGGCGGCACCATCGAGGGCGCGGTCGCTTTCGTCAACGGGCTCGGGCTCTCGGGTGTAAACCTCACGCCCGAGATGCTCTCGCAGACCGCGGCCGACGTGGGGGAGGAGTCGATCGTCTCCCGCACGGGCGGCGCCCCGACGCTCGCGGTCGGGCTCGCGCACATCATGCAGCAGCTCATCGGCGGCAGCGGCCTCATGGCCTTCTGGTACCACTTCGCGATCATGTTCGAGGCGCTGTTCATCCTCACCGCGGTCGACGCCGGAACCCGGGTCGCCCGCTTCATGCTGCAGGACACCATCGGCAACGTCATCCCGAAGTTCAAGAACACGTCGTGGCGCGTGGGCGCCTGGATCTCCACGGCAATCATGGTCGCGGCGTGGGGCGCGATCCTGCTCATGGGGGTCACCGACCCTCTCGGCGGCATCAACACCCTGTTCCCGCTGTTCGGCATCGCCAACCAACTGCTCGCGGCGATCGCGCTCGCCGTGTGCATGGCGATCATCGCCAAACGCGGCTACTTCCGCTACCTGTGGATCGTCGCCCTGCCGCTCGGCTTCGCCGCCGTCGTCACGATCTCGGCCTCGTTCCTGAAGATCTTCTCTCCCGTGCCCGCCATCGGCTACTTCGCCCAGAATGCGGCATTCCGACAGGCGCTCGCCGACGGCGAGACGAGCTTCGGCACCGCGCCGACCGTCGAGGCCATGAACGCGGTGGTGCGCAACACGCTCGTGCAGGGAGTGCTCTCGATCCTCTTCGTCACGCTCGCCATCGTGGTCATCGTCGCTGCGGTTCTCGCGACGATCCGCGCGGCGCGGCGCCGCTCCGACGAGAGCAGCGAAGACCCGGCGGTGCCGTCGCGGATCTTCGCACCGGCCGGGCTCGTGGCGACGCCCGCCGAGAAGGAGTTGCAGGCGCAGTGGGACGCGCTTCCGGGGAAGCGCAGACGGGAAGGCCACTGATGCGGGCCGTCGACGTCGCGCGCGGCCTGCGCTGGTACGTGCGCGGGATCATGGGCGAAGACGCCTACGAGAAGTACCTCGACCACGTGCGCGGCGACCACGGCGACGCGGCCCGCATCATGACCGAGCGCGAGTTCTGGCGCGACCGCACCGACCGCCAAGACTCCAACCCGCAGGGCCGGTGCTGCTGACCGGCGTCACGGGCATGCGCTAGCCTCGCCGCACGCACACCATCGACGAAGAGAAAAGGACACCGCCGTGTCGTTCCAGGCCTACCTCGACACCATCGAAGACAAGACGGGGCTCACCCCCAGGCAGCTGCTCGAGATCGCCGAATCGAAGGGGTTCTCCGGCGCGGGTGTGAAGGCGGGCGACGTGCTCGAGTGGCTCAAGGCCGACTACGGGCTCGGACGCGGACACGGCATGGCGCTCGTGCACGTGATCAAGAACGGGGTCACGATCGACCAGAAGCACGTCGGATCCACGGGCACGCACCGCGACGACTCCGACACGCTCTGGCTCGACGGCAAGGCCAGCAAGCCGGCGTAACCGGCTAGCGCGGCGTAACCTGCTTACGCGGTCTCGCCGCCCACTCGCGGTCGAGTACCGCGTACACGTCGGTGTCGCCCCACGCGCCCTTGAAGAACATCTCGTCGACGAAGTGCGCCTCGTGGCGCATGCCCAGTCGCGAACACAGGGCCGCGGACGCCGCGTTCCGCGGGTCGAGCTCCGCGTAGACGCGGTGCAGTCCGACCGAGTCGAACGCGAGGTCGAGCAGCGCCGTTGCCGCCTCCGTCGCGTAGCCGCGGCCGTGGAAGTCGGGGTGCATGGTCCAGCCGATCGTGGCCTGTCCGTGCTCGACGCTCTTGAGCTGCAGATCCACGTCGCCGATGACGCGAGCCGCGGCATCCGCCGTCTCGGGCAGTTCGACGGCGAGCACGAGGAAGTCGCCGTCGTCGACGAGCGCGGTCGCGCCCTCACGGCTGCGGATGCGTTCGACGACCTCGTCGCGCCCGAGCGGCTCGAACAGCATGTAGCGGGCCACCTCGTCGAGCGAGTGGTAGGCGAGCGAGTCGTCGACGTCGTCGAGCGTGAACGTGCGCAGCACGAGCCGCTCGGTCCGGATGGGCGCGGTGTAGCGGTAGCCGCCCGCCCCCGCCTCAGCTGGCGAGTTCGTCGCCACGTTCGGTAGCCACGGGACGGATGACGGCGGCGGGTGCCACCCCGTAGAGGGCGTCGAGTGCGGCTACGAACTCGTCTCCCCTGCCCTCGCGGGCGAGGTCGCGGGCCCGAACCGACGGACCGTGCAGCAGCACGCCCGCGAGGTGACGCAGTGCCGACACCGTGTCGGCGGCCGCCTCGGGCGAGCCGGCGCGGCGTTCCGCGCGGCCGATCTCCGCGTCGAGCAGGTCGAAGATGTGCGAGCGCAGCGCCACGATCGACGGCTCGACGCTCGCGGCCGAGGTGTACGAGGCGGCGGCGTCGCCCACGAGCGCCCGGGCGTCGGTGGCCGCGCTGAGCGCCTCGACGGGGGCGTGCTTGCTGATCAGGTCGAGGTCGAGCAGTTCGACGCCGGGCAGCGCCGCGACGGCGGGGTCGACATTGCGGGGCAGGCCGAGGTCGATCACGAGGCGGCGTGCCTCGTTCGTGACATCCGCGGGCGTGATCGCCATGGTCGACGTGCAGGTGACGATCACGTCGGACTCGGCGATCGCCGCGGCGAGCGACACCTCGAACGGGATGTCGTACTTCGCGGCGAAGCGGGCCGCGCGCCCGCTCGGCGAGAAGACGCGCACGTCGGCGGCGCCGCGGTCGCGCAGCGCGGCGAGGGTCGTGGCCGCGTACTGGCCGGTGCCGACGAGCAGCACGCGCGCCTGCGACCAGTCGGTCACGCGGCTCGACGCGAGTTCGAGGGCGAGCCGGACGAGCGAGCGGCCGGCGCCGCCGAGCGCGGTGTGGTTCTTCACCTCGCGCGAGGTGCGGGTGGCGGTCTGGAAGAGCGTGTCGAGGGTGGATGACGCGGTGCCCGAGGCGCGGGCGGCCTCGAGGGCCCGCCCGACCTGCCCGGAGATCTCGTCTTCTCCGACGACCACCGACTCGAGCCCGGCCGTGACCGAGAACAGGTGACCGGCGACCGCGTCGCCCGTGATGACGGTGACCGAGCGGCGCAGCTCGTCCGGCTGCACCCCGCTCGCGGTGCTCATGGCGTCGATCGTCGACTGCACGGCGACCGCGGTGGCTCCCGTGAGGGGCTCGTCGATGTCGAGGTACGCCTCGAAGCGGTTGCAGGTCGCGAGCACGACGGCCCCCGAGACGAACGCACTGCCCTCGACCAGATCGGCCGCTGCTCCCGGTGCACCGAAAGACAGCTTCTCGAGGAGGTCGAAGCTGGTGTTCTGGTGGTTAGCAGTCAGGCAGAGGAGCACAACCTAATGTTAACTCCGTGACCCTGCCTGCGAACCACCCATTGAACGACGGCCGAACGACCGACGCCCCGCTGATCCGCGCCTACCGCGGCGAACGGCAGGCCACCCCGCCCGTGTGGTTCATGCGCCAGGCCGGCCGTTCGCTGCCCGAATACCGCGAACTCCGGGTCGGCAACGCCATGCTCGACGCCTGCCTCACTCCTGAGCTGTCGAGCGAGATCACGCTGCAGCCGGTGCGCAGGCACGGCGTCGACGCCGCGATCTTCTTCAGCGACATCGTGATTCCCATCAAACTCGCAGGTGTCGAGGTCGAAATCGTGCCCGGACGGGGCCCGGTGCTCGCCGATCCGATCCGCAGCGTGTCGGATGTCGCGAAGCTCCGTCCCCTCGACCCCGCCGCCCTCGCCCCGATCATCGAGGGAGTGGCCCGCACGGTCGCCGAGCTCGGCAGCACCCCGCTCATCGGATTCGCGGGAGCCCCGTTCACCCTCGCCTCGTACCTGGTCGAGGGCGGACCGTCGAAAGACCAGCTGCGCGCCCGCACCATGATGTACAGCGAGCCGCACGCGTGGGCGACGCTGCTCAACTGGTGTGCCGACGTGAGCGGTGCCTTTCTGCAGGCGCAGGTTCTGGCCGGGGCATCCGCGGCCCAGCTCTTCGACTCCTGGGTCGGCTCGCTCAGCGAACAGCAGTACGTGCGCCGCGTGGCACCGCACTCCAAGCGCGCGCTGTCGCACCTGCGCGGACTCGACGTGCCCAAGGTGCACTTCGGGGTCGGCAGCGGCGAGGTACTCGCGGCGATGCACGGCGTCGGGGCCGACGTCATGGGCGTCGACTGGCGCATCCCGCTCGACGAGGCCAACCGCCGGCTCGGCGGCACCGTACCGCTGCAGGGCAACCTCGACCCCGCGCTCCTGTCGGCGCCCGAGCACATCCTCGCGGCCCACGTGAACGACGTCATCGACCGCGGCCGCGAGGCACCCGCACACGTGCTCAACCTCGGCCACGGCGTGCCGCCCGAGACCGACCCCGACGTGCTCACCCGCATCGTCGAGCAGGTGCACGCCGGATGAGCGACGTCGTCGTCGTCGGCGGCGGGATAGCCGGGCTCGTCATCGCGCGCAGGCTGCTGATCGACGGGCGCAGCGTGACGCTGCTCGAGGCGGGCGACCGGCTCGGCGGCAGCGTCTCGCGGCACACGGTCGGCGGCATCGTGCTCGACGCGGGCGCGGAGAGCTTCGCCACGCGCGGCGGCACGGTCGAGGCCCTCGTTCGCGACCTCGGGCTGGGCGACGAGATCGTCACCCCGAACCCCGCGGGCGCCTGGCTGCAGCCGGCGAGCGGTCCGGCCATGCCGCTGCCCGCCACGAGCCTCCTCGGCATCCCCGGCTCGCCCGTCGCAGAAGACGTCATCCGGGTGATCGGCCAGGCCGCGGCGCTCCGCGCCTTCTCCCGCGACGCACTGCTGCCGGGCACGGTCGGGGCGAAGGCCGTCACCCTCGGCGAGCTCGTGCGCCGCCGCATGGGCGACGACGTGCTCGAGAAGCTCGTGGCCCCGATCGTGAACGGCGTGCACTCCGCGCCGCCCGACGACCTCGAGCTCGACCGCGTCGCGCCGCACCTGCGCGCCGCCCTGCGCCGCGAGGGATCGCTCGCCCGCGCGGTGCGTTCCCTGCGGGCCGCTGCCCCCGCGGGGTCCGCGGTCGCCGGACTGCGCGGGGGAGTCGCCCGCATCGTCGACGAGCTCGTGGCCGACCTCGAGCGATTCGGCGCGGACATCCGCCTCAACACCCGCGCGCACTCGGTCACCGTCGGCAGCGTCACGATCGACGACGACGTGCTCGGCGGCCACATCGTCGTGGCGACCTCCGGGCTGCTCGGCGCGGCACGACCCGCCGATCCCCGGGTCGTCACCCTCGCGACCCTCGTGGTCGACCAGCCGCTGCTCGACGCCGCCCCGCGCGGAACGGGCGTGCTCGTCGCCGACGGCACCCCGGGCGTGCGGGCCAAGGCGCTCACCCACGCGACGGCCAAGTGGCCGTGGCTCGCCGAACGCGCGGGCGGCAAGCACGTGCTGCGGCTCTCGTACGGCGAAGACCACGACGGGCTCGCAGAGATCGCCAGGACGGATGCCGCGGCCCTCCTCGGGCTGCCCATCGAACCGTCGGCGGTCGTCGACTTCGCCCGCGTGCAGTGGACCCGCACGACGGTCGACGAGACGGCGCCCGCCGGGGTCACGCTCGTCGGGGAGGGTATCGCCGGAACCGGCCTCGCAAATATCATTGGGCACTCGCTCGCACAAGCGAAAACTGTGCTGGGGGACCAGTCGGAGTAGCGGGCTACTCTGGCTGTACATTCACGAAACGAAAACGGAGAGAACCATGAAAGGCAAGATCCTTTTGGTCGTCGGCATCGGAGTCGGCTACGTCCTTGGTGCTCGAGCGGGGCGTGAGCGTTATGAAGACATCAAGCGCGCCGCCGGCAAGCTCTGGAACGACCCCCGCGTGCAGCGCCAGTTCGACGACGCCGAGGGCTTCGTGAAAGACAAGGCTCCCGAGGTGGCCGGCATGGTCGCCACCGGCGCCAAGAAGGTCGTCTCCCAGGTCTCGGGCAAGAAGCGCTCGTCGTCCACCCGCACGTCGCCGTCCACCTCGACGACGACGAGATCCTCATCGTCGAAGTAGGCGCCATGAGCGGGCTGGAAACACCCAAGAAGTCGGTATTCAAACTCATCGCCGACCTGCCCGGGTACCTCGTCGACCTCCTGCGCAGCGAGATCGAGCTGCTCAAGGCAGAACTGATCTCCAAGGTCAAGCACGCGGGCATCGGCATCGGGCTCGTGGTGGCCGGCGCGCTCTTCGCGTTCTTCGCCTTCGCGGTGCTGCTCGCGGCCGCCGTGCTCGGCATCGCCACCGCGCTGCCCGCGTGGCTGGCAGCGCTCATCGTCGGCGGTGCCCTGCTCGTGATCACGGCCCTGCTCGTGCTCGTCGGCGTGAACCAGCTCAAACGCGGTGCGCCGCCGGTTCCCACCGAGACCATCGAAAGCGTCAAGAAAGACGTGAATGCCATCAAGGGCATTGGAAAGCGAGACTGACATGACCGACGCCATCGAAGACAAGATCGCCGCGCAGCGCGCGCACCTCGAGAGCACTCTCGACGCCATCGAAGACAAGCTCAACGTGAAGCGACAGTTCGGCCGCTACACCGACAAAGCCAAGATCGCCTACGAAGAGAACCCCGTGCCGTGGATCGTCGGCGCGACCGCGGTAGGCATTTCCATCGTCGGCATCGTAGCTTGGGCCATTTTCAGCGGGGACGAGTAACTCTCGATTCGCAACTCCCCCTGCACAGGGGGAGGATAGAGGTATGAGCCACAGCTCGCAATCTCAGCCCACCATTCCCGAAACCGGCACCCTGGGGTACACCCTCTGGTCGGTACTCAAGAGAGACCCCGCGAACCCGGCGGGATCAGGCGGCCTCGATGAGGCGGTCGCCTCCGTCGAGGCCGCGGGAGTCACCGTCCGCGGGTTCTACGACGTGTCGTCGTTGCGCGCCGACGCCGACCTCATGATCTGGCTGCACGGCGACAACCCGCAGACGCTGCAATGGGCCCTGCGCGAACTGCGTCGCAGCGCGGCGCTGTCGTCGTTGCTTCCCGTCTGGAACGCGATGGGCGTGCACCGCGACGCGGAATTCACCAACAACCACCTTCCCGCGTTCATGCGTGGCAAGGAGCCGGCCGCTTGGCTCACCGTCTACCCCTTCGTGCGCAGCTACGACTGGTACCTCCTGCCCGAAGACGAGCGCAAGAAGATGCTCGGCGACCACGGCCGCAAGGGCAGCGAGTACCCCCAGGTGCTCGCGAACACGGTCGCGAGCTTCGCCCTGGGCGACTACGAGTGGATCCTCGCGCTCGAGGCTCCCGAACTGGTCGACCTCGTCGACCTCATGCGTCACCTGCGGCAGACAGAGGCCCGCCGCCACGTTCGCGAAGAAGTGCCGTTCTACACCGGCCGTCGCATCCAGATTTCAGAGATCGAAGAGGTAGTGGCGTGACAATCACCAACGGAGAATTCGACAAGACCACGGTCACCGTGCTGAACGCGGCGTCCGACGAGGCCGCATCGGGGGCGGAGCACGTCACGACGCCCGTGGCCTACGACGCGATCCTGCTCGCGAGCTTCGGCGGACCGGAGGGGCAAGACGACGTCATCCCGTTCCTGCGCAACGTCACGCGCGGCCGCGGCATCCCCGAGGAGCGCCTCGAAGAGGTCGCCCACCACTACCGCGCCTTCGGCGGCATCAGCCCGATCAACGACCAGAACCGCGAGCTCAAGGCGGCCCTTGAAGCCGAGCTCGAGCGTCGCGGCATCGACCTGCCCGTGATCTGGGGCAACCGCAACTGGACCCCGTACCTGCGCGACGCCCTCACCGAGGCGAACGAGCGCGGCTTCACCAAGCTCATCGCCGTCGGCACGAGCGCCTACAGCTCGTACTCGAGCTGCCGCCAGTACCGCGAGGACTACGCGATCGCCCTCGACGAGACGAAGCTCGGCGACGTCATCAAGATCGACAAGGTGCGCCAGTTCTTCGACCACCCCGGATTCGTGGAGCCCTTCATCGAGGGAGTGCGCGACGGACTGGCGGATGTCGCGGCCCGCGGTTTCACCCCGGCCGAGACCCACGTGCTCTTCTCGACCCACAGCATCCCCTCGTCCGACGCGGCGAAGAGCGGTCCGGCCGCGCGCGGCTTCGGTCCGGAGGGCGCCTACGCGGCGCAGCACCTCGCGGTGGCCGAGGTCGTCATGGCCGCGAGCGGCGGCGGAGAAGACTGGTCGCTCGTCTACCAGTCGCGCTCCGGCCCGCCGAGCATGCCGTGGCTCGAGCCCGACATCAACGACTCGATCACCGAGCTCGCCGCGAAGGGCATCAAGGCGGTCGTCATGGTGCCGCTCGGCTTCGTGAGCGACCACATGGAGGTCAAGTGGGACCTCGACACCGAGGCGATGGAGACCTCCGAGGAGAACGACGTCTACGCCGTGCGCGTTCCGACGCCCGGGGTGCACGCCGCCTACGTGTCCGGCCTCATCGACCTCGTGCTCGAACGCCGCGACGGCGTGCCGCTCGAAGACCGTCCCGCGATGACCGAGCTCGGCCCCTGGTACGACGTGTGCCGTCCCGGCTGCTGCGAGAACGTGCGTCTCGGCTTCAAACCCGCATTGGCGGGCATACTTCCATGAACGCAGACGCAGCCATCGGCCAGGGCACCGCGATCCGCATCGGCACGCGCGGCAGCGCGCTCGCCGTCGCGCAGACCCAGACCATCGCGAACGCCCTCGCCGCGAAGACCGGCCAGCAGGTCGAGATCGTCACGGTGCGCACCGAGGGAGACGCCTCGACCGAGTCGCTCGCGAGCCTCGGCGGCACGGGCGTCTTCGCCGGTGCGCTACGCGTCGCGCTCCTCGACGGCCGTGTCGACGTGGTCGTGCACTCCCTGAAAGACCTGCCGACCGCGCCGTACCCGGGCCTGTCGATCGCCGCGATCCCCAAGCGCGTCGACGCCCGTGACGCTTTGTGCGCGCGCGACGATTTCACGATGGACGAACTGCCCGCCGGCTCCCGCGTCGGCACCGGTTCGCCGCGTCGCGCCGCGCAGCTGCGCGCCCGCCGCCCCGACATCGAGGTCGTCGACATCCGCGGCAACGTCGACACCCGGCTCGCCCACGTCTCCGAGGGCCGCCTCGACGCGGTCGTGCTCGCCGCCGCCGGGCTCGACCGCCTGGGCCGCCTCGGCGCCGTGACCGAACTGCTGTCGCTCGACGGCTGGCCGACCGCGCCCGGGCAGGGCGCGCTCGCCCTCGAGGTGCGCGCGGGCGAGGAGAAGCTCGTCGCGACCCTCAACCACAACCCGACGCGCACCATCGTCGAGGCCGAGCGCCACGTGCTCGCCATCCTCGAGGCCGGGTGCGCCGCGCCGATCGGCGCCCACGGCCAGATCGACGACGGCCTGCTCTTCCTCGACGCGCGGGTCTACAGCCCCGACGGCACGGAGCACCTGACCAGTTCGCACGCGCTGTACGTCGCCGACACGCAGCATCCGTCGCTCGAGGTCGCCCAGCGGGTGGCCACCGAACTGCTCGACAACGGCGCGGCCACGTTCGCGCCGCTCGGGGGTGCCGCATGACCGTCGCCCAGAAGCCGAAGCCGCTCGCCGGCTGGCGCGTGCTCGTGCCCCGCGGCGGCCGTTGGGGCGACACCGTCGCCGCGACCCTGCGCGGCTACGGCGCTGTGCCCGTGATCGCGCCGCTCATCAACTTCGCCTCGACGGATGACGCGCAGACCCTCGCCAACGCGTTCTACGAGCTGCAAGACGGCCAGTTCGACTGGCTCGTCGTCACGAGCGCGACCACGGTCGACGTGCTCGCCGGCCAGAGCGTGTCCGTGCCGCCGGAGACCAAGATCGCGGCGGTCGGCGAGACCACCGCGGCCGCGCTCGCCGTCGCGGGCTACCGGGTGGAGTTCATCCCCGAGGGCGACAACTCCGCGCGCGGGCTGCTCAAAGAGTGGCCGATCGGCGAGATCTCCGGCCGGGTGCTCATCCCGCAGTCCGACATCGCCGAACCGTCGCTCGTCAGCGGTCTCGCCGAGCTCGGCCTCGACGTGCAGTTCGTCTCGGCCTACCGCACCGTGGGGGTGCCGATCGCCGAGCACGTCGCGTCCGACGTGGCCAGCGGGCGCATCGGCGCCGTGCTCGTGACTTCGGGCAGCGTCGCGCGGCAGGTCGCCGAGCAGCTCGCCCCCCTGCCCGAGGGCACGATCGTGGCCTGCATCGGGCCGCGCACCGCATTCGACGCGCGCGCGGCCGGCCTCACGGTCGACGTGATCGCCGAGTCGCGTTCGGCCGACGCCCTCGTCGACGCCCTCGTCGAGTACGTCGTCAACGGATCGGCCGCGGCATCGGGAGAATCATCATGAGCCAGCGCAGCATCCGTCCCCGTCGACTACGCAGCACCCCGGCGATGCGCCGCCTCGTCGCGGAGACGCGGCTGCACCCCGCCGACCTCGTGCTGCCGATGTTCGTGCGCGAGGGCATCACCGAGCCGGTCGCGATCGGATCGATGCCCGGCGTCGTGCACCACACGCTCGACAGTCTCAAGTCGGCGATCGCCGGTGCCGCCGAGACGGGCATCGGCGGCGTCATGCTCTTCGGCGTGCCGCTCGAAAAAGACGCGGTCGGCTCGGGCGCGACCGACCCAGACGGCATCCTCAACGCCGGCATCCGTGCCGCGGTCGCCGAGGCCGGCGACGCGCTCGTCGTGCAGAGCGACCTGTGCCTCGATGAATTCACCGACCACGGTCACTGCGGCGTGCTCGACGCGCTCGGCCGCGTCGACAACGAGGCCACCCTCGAGCGCTATCGCGACATGGCGCTCGTGCAGGCCGCGTCGGGCGCCCAGATGCTCGGGCTGAGCGGGATGATGGACGGCCAGACCGGCGTCGTGCGCGAGGCCCTCGAGGGCTCCGGGTTCGTCGACACCGCGATCCTCGCCTACGCCGCGAAGTACGCCTCGGCCTACTACGGACCGTTCCGCGAGGCCGTCAACTCCTCGCTCGTCGGCGACCGTCGTGCGTATCAGATGGACGCGGCGAACCGCCGCGAGGGCATGCTCGAGGTCGACCTCGACATCGCCGAGGGTGCCGACGTCGTGATGGTCAAGCCCGCCGGGAGCTATCTCGACGTGCTGGCCGACGTCGCGGCATCCAGCACCGTGCCCGTCTGGGCATACCAGGTGTCGGGCGAATACGCGATGATCGAGGCCGCCGCAGCCAACGGCTGGATCGACCGCGAACGCGCGATCGACGAATCCGTGCTCGCGATCAAGCGGGCGGGCGCCGACGTGGTGCTCACCTACTGGGCCGTGGAACTCGCGGAACGTCTCCGTCGCTGATCCCGTCGAAGCGGCTCATTCCGGCATCACCCTCCGACAGCTCAGGGAGCGAAATTGACCACCAACCAGCAGGCCTTCGACCGCGCGAGAGCGGCCATTCCCGGCGGAGTCAACTCGCCCGTGCGGGCGTTCGGGTCGGTGGGCGGCACGCCGCGCTTCTTCGTCGAGGCGAAGGGCGCCTACATCACCGACGTCGAGGGGCGCTCCTACGTCGACCTCGTCAACTCGTGGGGCCCCGCGATCCTCGGCCACGCGCACCCGTCGGTCATCCAGGCGGTGCAGGATGCCGCGGCGCGTGGTCTCTCCTTCGGGGCGTCGACCCCGGGCGAGACCGAGCTCGCCGAGCTGATCCTCGAGCGTGTGCCCGCCGTGCAGAAGGTGCGGCTCGTGTCGACCGGCACCGAGGCGACGATGACCGCGATCCGGCTCGCCCGCGGCTTCACCGGCCGCGACCTGCTCGTGAAGTTCGCCGGCCACTACCACGGCCACTCCGACGGGTTGCTGGCCGAGGCGGGTTCGGGCCTCGCGACTATGGCTATGCCCGGGTCGGCCGGCGTCACCGCGGCGACCGCCGCCCAGACGCTCGTGCTGCCGTACAACGACGCCGACGCGATCCGCGCGGTCTTCGCCGAGCACGGCGACCGCATCGCCGCCGTCATCACCGAGGCCGCCGCGGCCAACATGGGCGTGGTAACCCCCGTGCCCGGTTTCAACTCGTTCCTCGCGCAGATCACGCGTGAGCACGGGGCGCTGCTCATCGTCGACGAGGTGCTCACCGGATTCCGCGTGGGTGCGGGCGGCTGGCTCGGGCTCGAGAGCGCCTCGGAAGACGCGCACTGGGCGCCCGACCTCGTCACCTTCGGCAAGGTCGTCGGCGGGGGCATGCCGCTCGCGGCCCTCGGCGGCCGCGCCGACGTCATGGACTACCTCGCCCCGCTCGGCCCGGTTTACCAGGCCGGCACGCTGAGCGGCAATCCGGTCGCGGTCGCCGCGGGCATCGCGACCCTCCGCGCCGCCGACGCCGCAGTCTATGCGCGCCTCGATGCCGCATCCATCACCATCGCGGATGCCGCGTCCGCCGCGTTCACCGAAGCCGGGGTCGTGCACTCGCTGCAGCGCGCGGGCAACCTGTTCTCGTTCGCGTTCCGGTCGACGCCGCCGAAGGACTACGCGCAGGTGAAAGACCAGGACGCCTTCCGGTACCCGGCCTTCTTCCACGCGATGCTCGACGCCGGGGTATCGCTGCCGCCGAGCGTGTACGAGGCGTGGTTCGTCTCGGCCGCGCTCGACGACGAGGCGATCGCGCGCATCGTGGCGGCGCTGCCGGCCGCGGCCCGCGCGGCGGCCGCGGCGACCCCACCCGCCGCCTAGCTCCTGCCGCCCGTCTCATGCTGCCCAGCCCCACCCGGGAGGGCTACACCCTGGGCGTCGGGCTACCGCGCGCGCACCCGCCCGGCGCCCGAACTGTGGCCCTCCCGGGAGCGGGCCGGCGGGGACTGCGCGGGCGGGGAGTGGGCAGGGAGCAGCCGGCGGAGCCGCGGCGCGGGTCAGCCCCGCACGTCGACGACGGTGCGCCCGCGCACCCCGCCGCGCATGATGCGCTCGGCCACGCCGATCGCCCCGTCGAGCGGCACGGTCTCGGTGAGCGAGTCGAGCGCGTCGAGGTCGAGATCGCGCTCCAGGCGGCGCCACGCCTCGACCCGCAGCGGCATCGGGCAGTAGACCGAGTTGATGCCGGCGAGCGTCACGCCGCGCAGGATGAACGGCATCACGGTGGCCGGCAGGTCGGCCCCCTGCGCGAGCCCGCACGCGGCGACGATGCCGTCGTAGCGGGTCTGGGCCAGCACGGTGGCGAGGGTGTGGCTGCCGACCGAGTCGACGGCGGCCGCCCAGCGTTGGCTCTGCAGCGGCTTGCCCGGCTCGGAGAGCTCGGCGCGGTCGATGACCGTGCCGGCGCCGAGCGCCCGCAAGAAGTCGTGCTCGCCCTCGCGGCCGGTCGAGGCGGTGACCGAGTACCCGAGCCCGGAGAGCAACGAGACGGCGATGGACCCGAGACCGCCGGATGCCCCGGTCACGAGCACCTCGCCCCCGTCGGCCGGCGACAGCTGCCGCTCGATGCTCATCACCGCGAGCATGGCGGTGAAGCCGGCCGTGCCGATCGCCGCGGCGCGGCTCGGGCTGATGCCCTCGGGCAGCGGCACGACCCACTCGCGCGGCACCCTCGCGCGTTCGGAGAGCCCGCCCGGGTGGTCTTCGCCGATGCCGAACCCGGTCACGACGACCGGCTCGCCCGTGCCCGCGACCCGGCCGACGAGGTCGATACCGGCGATCAGCCCGTCGGCCTTGATCACGCCGGGACGCCCGGTGAGCGCCAGGCCGTCCTTGAAGTTGATGCTCGAGTAGTCGACGTCGATCGTGACGTCGCCCTCGCCGAGCTGGGCGTCGGTCGCGTCGGAGACGAGGTCGGCGTGGGCGGGCGCGTCGGACGGGCGGGAGACGACTATGGCTCGGAACATGCCGTCAGCCTAGGCGTCCCGTGCGCGCGTCGCCACGGTATCCGAGGTCCGGTTGCGGGGCTCAAACCCGGGCCCAGGGCCTAGTGCTCGGCGTGCGCGACCGCCTCGACGGCCGCGACCGCCGCGGCGACCCCGCCGTTCCACGGGGCACCGTGGCCCGGCAGCACCCGGGTGGCACCGGTCGCGAGCAGGGCGCCCAGGGACGCGATCGCGCGCTCCGGCTCGTCCGTGAACGGCGCGGGCTGCGGACCGGTCGAGCCGGTGAGCACGTGCCGCGTGGTGAGTCCGTCGCCCACGAACACGGCGTCGACCGCCGGCACGTGGATCGCGATGCTGCCGGCGGAGTGGCCGGGCAGCGAGATGATCCGTGGCGAGCCGGGCAGGTCGAGCACCGCACCGTCGACGGCGTCGACGACCTCGGTGAGGTGCGTCGCGCGCAGGCCGTTCTTGCGCAGCGTGTAGCCGATGAAGCCGAGCAGCGGGCCGGGCTTCATCTTCACCTTGCCCATCGAGGTCTTCTCGAGGCCCTTGGCGCGCGCGGCGTCGGCGGGGTGCACGTAGACGGGCACGCCGTGCTCGCGGCGGATGCGCTCCGCGAAGCCGATATGGTCGGAGTCGCCGTGGGTGAGGATGACGCCCTTGACGTCGGTGATGGCTCGGCCCATCGACTCGAGCTCGGCGAGCAGCTCGTTCCAGTGGCCGGGCAGGCCGGCGTCGATGACGGTGACGCCATCGGGGGTGTCGACGAGGTAGACGGCGACGATGTCGTTGCCGATGCGGTGGAGTGAGTCAGCGAGTTTCATGATGGCTATGCTACATAGCCATCATGGCTAGAGTCAATAGCTATACTGGGAAAATGCCCACGCCAGACAGAACATCCCTCGACCAGATCGTGGTCGCCGCCCGCGAGCTGCTCGAGCACGACGGTCTCGCCGGCCTCACCATGCAGGCCGTCGCCGAGCGGGTGGGCGTGCGCGCGCCGTCGCTCTACAAGCGGGTCTCGGGCAGGGACGGGCTGATCCGGCTCGTGGCGGAGGCGACGCTCGGCGAGCTCGCCGCCCGTCTCGACGGGGACGACGACCCCGTGCGGCTCGCCGCCACCTTCCGCTCCTTCGGCCACGAGCACCCCGCCGCCTTCCAGCTCGTGATGACGCCCGGCGCGGGCACACCCGTCGCGGCGGACGAGTACGGGGCCGCGGCGAGCCGCGCGGTGCTGCGCGTCGCGACGCGTCTCGCGGGCGAGGAGCACGCGCTCGATGCCGCCCGCCTCTTCACGGCCTGGGCCGCCGGGTTCGTCGGCATGGAGCTCAACGGCAATTTCCGGCTCGGCGGCGACCTCGACGACGCGTGGGCGTTCGGCGTCGACCGGATCGTCGCAGCGATGACGGTGGCGCACTAGGGCACCAGCGAGCCCGGGGGGCGCTAGCCGAAGAGGATGCGCGCCTCGTCGTAGCGTTCCTGCGGCACCGTCTTGAGCTTGCCGAGCGCGTCGGCGAAGGGGACGGTGATGATGTCGGTTCCGCGCAGCCCGACCATGTGGCCCCAGCGGCCGGCGATCGCCGCGTCGAGCGCCGCCATGCCGAGCCGAGTGGCGAGCACGCGGTCGTAGGCGCTCGGGGTGCCTCCGCGCTGGATGTGGCCGAGGGTCGTGGCCCTGGTCTCGATGCCCGTGCGGTCTTCGATGATGGGGGCGAGCAGTTCGCCGATTCCGCCCAGCCGCGGCCGGCCGAAGGCGTCGAGGCCGCGCTCGCTGTGCGGGTCGTCCATCGAGTCGAGCGAGAATCCCTCCGCGACGACGACGAGCGGGGCACGCCCGCGGTCGTGGGCCGAGGTGACCCACTCGACGATCTGGTCGACGCTCGTCTTCTGCTCCGGGATGAGGATCGCGTGGGCGCCGGACGCCATGCCCGAGTGCAGGGCGATCCACCCGACGTGGCGGCCCATGACCTCGGCGATCATGCACCGGCCGTGCGAGTCGCCGGTCGTGCGCAGGCGGTCCATCGCGTCGGTCGCTATCTGCACGGCGGTGTCGAAGCCGAAGGTGTAGTCCGTGGCATCCAAGTCGTTGTCCACGGTCTTGGGCACCCCGACGATGTTGATCCCCGCGTCGGTGAGGCGCTTGGCGGCCGCGAGCGTGCCCTCGCCGCCGATCGCGATGATCGCGTCGATGCCGTGCTCCTGCATGACCTCGTTGATGCGGTCGACCCCGCCGATGCCGTCGAAGGGGTTGGTGCGGCTGGTGCCGAGGATCGTGCCGCCCTGCTTGTGGATGCCCTTGATCTCGTGGCGGCCGAGCGGCACGACGTCGCCGTCGACGACGCCCTTCCAGCCGTTGCGGAAACCGACGAACTCCTCGCACTTCTTCGTGGCGATACCGGTGTAGACGATTCCGCGGATGACCGCGTTGAGCCCGGGTGCGTCGCCGCCACTCGTGAGGATGCCGATTTTCATGACTCCATCATGGTGCATGCCGCGCGTGTGGTCAGTTCTGGGGGTAACGGCCGACTATCGCGCCGCGGATGGCTGCAAATAGAGTTAGCCGACCACTCGACCGCACGCCACCCTTGGAGCCACCATGACCCAGTCCGCAGCAGCCACGCCCTCGACCTACCCCGGCAAGACCCTCGGCATCGTCGGCCTCATCGTCGCCATCTTCTTCTCGCTCATCGGCCTGATCATCAGCGTCATCGCCTTCAACCAGTCGAAGGCCGCCGGCTTCAAGAACACTCCCGCGAAGGCCGGCATCATCATCGGCGCCGTCTTCCTCGTGCTCGGCATCATCGGCGCGATCGCGATCCCCGGCCTCATCGCCGGCGCGTGCTCGTCGGGCGCAGCCGAGTGCTCGGTCTCGACCTACTAGTCGACACCCCCAGTCTCGAGAGACGCCCCGGCCACGTGCCGGGGCGTTTTTTTCGTGCATAGCGCAGGCCGGCGGACCGTGGGTGCGGTGGCCCAAGGTGAGAGCTACCCAATATGCTTCTACCTCGCGCTTCAGTCGAAGGCGTGCCGATACCGAACCAGGAGTCTCCATGTCTGACGTAACAACGCCCGGAACCGCCCCCGCCACCTACCCGGGCAAGACGCTCGGCATCGTCGGCCTCATCGTGAGCATCTTCTTCTCGGTGATCGGCTTCGTCATCAGCCTCATCGCCTTCAACCAGTCGAAGGCCGCCGGCTTCAAGAACACCCCTGCCAAGGTCGGCATGATCCTCGGCATCGTCTTCTTCGTGCTCGGCATCATCGGCGTGATCCTCGCCGTCACGCTCGCGGCCGCCGGCCTCGACGCGCTGTGCAACGGCCAGGCGCCCGGCACGTACCCGACCACCAACGGCGGCACCGTCACCTGCCCGTAGTCGTTCCGTTTGCGACGCCCCGGCCGTATGGCGGGGGCGTCGCGTTCGTTAACGGGGAGAGATTTCAGGCGGCCGCGTGGATGTCGCAGACCGCCGTGTCTGCGTGGTCGTCGCACACCACCAGTTGTTCGCGGCACGAGAGGTCTCGGCAGTTGCGCATGCGCTTGGTGGCAGTGCCACACCGGTGGCAGTGACCGATCACCGCGGCATCCGGCGTGAAATCCACCGACATGCGGTTGTCGAAGACGTAGAGGGATCCCTCCCACAGCCCCGAGTCGCCGAAGGTCTCGCCGTACTTCACGATGCCGCCGTCGAGCTGGTAGACCTCGCCGAAGCCGCGGCTGACCATGAGCGACGAGAGCACTTCGCAGCGGATGCCTCCCGTGCAATAGGTGACGATCGGCTGGTCCTTGAGGTGGTCGTACTTGCCGCTGTCGAGCTCGGCGACGAATTCGCGGGTGTTCGCGACATCCGGCACCACGGCGCCCGAGAAGCGGCCGATCTGCGCCTCGAAGGCGTTGCGGCCGTCGAAGAAGGTCACCTCCTTGCGTTCGACGAGCTCGTGCAGTTCTCCGGGGCTGAGCCGGGTGCCGCCGCCGACGACGCCGGTCTCGTCGACCTCGAGTTCGCCGGGCGCCCCGAAGCTCACGATCTCGTCGCGCACGCGCACGCTGAGCCTCGGGAAGTCGTCGCCCGTGCCCTCGCTCCACTTGAAGTCGATGTCGGCGAACGGCGCGTACTCCCGTGTCTTGCGAACGTAGCGCTTGACGTCTTTCAGTTCGCCGCCGACGGTGCCGTTGATGCCGTCCTTCGAGACCAGGATGCGGCCGGTGAGCGAGAGCGACTCGCACAGGTCGCGCTGCCAGAGGCGGATCGCCTCGGGATCGGCGAGCGGGGTGAACCCGTAGAACAGGATGATTTTGGGAACGGCCACCGGTCGAGTTTAGGCGTCCACCGCGGGTTCACGCGGGCGCGTTAGCATCGCGGGGTGCCGACTCCTCCCCAGACAGCGACGCTCGAGATCCGTACACGGCAGGGCGTCGCGCGCGGGGTGGCCCTGGCCGGCGTCGAGGCCTGGCGGGGGCTGCCGTACGCCGCGGCGCCGGTCGGGGACCTCCGCTGGCGCTCGCCGCGGCCGGCCGCCGCCTGGGAGGGAGTGCGCGACGCCGCCCGGTTCGGCCCGGTGGCGTGGCAGTCGCGCAGCGGCAACTTCGTGGGAGCGGCGCGCGGCCAGGAGATGAGCGAGGACTGCCTCAGCGTCAACGTGCTGCGCCCGGCGGGCGGCGGCGAGGGCCTGCCGGTCATGGTCTTCGTGCACGGTGGCGCCTACGCGGTCGGCTCGTCGGCCGAACACCCGCACAACGGCGAGACGCTCGTGCGCGAGGGCGGGATCGTCTACGTGAGCTTCAACTACCGACTGAGCGCGCTCGGCTACATCGACCTCTCGCGCTACTCGACCCCCGAGCGTCCGATCGAGTCGAACCTCGGGCTGCGCGACCAGGTCGCCGCGCTCGAGTGGGTGCGCGACAACATCGCCGCGTTCGGCGGCGACCCGCAGAACGTCACGGTTTTCGGGGAGTCGGCGGGCGGCAACGCGGTCACGACGCTCATGGCGACGCCCGCGGCCCGCGGGCTCTTCGCCCGCGCCATCGCCCAGAGCGCCCCGACGAACGCGCTCTACGGGCCGGAGATCACGGCGCGCTGGGCCGACGAGTTCGTCGAGATGCTCACCGCGCGGCTCGAGCCGTCCGGCGTCGAGTCGACCACCGCCGAAGACGCCGCCCTCATGCTCGCCGTCGCCGACCCGCGCGACCTCGTCGAGGCGGCGGTGGCGCTCACCCTCGTGACCCCCGACCGCGATCCGGGCACCATCGCGCTCTGCCCGGTGATCGACGGGGAGTACCTACCGGCCCGTCCGCTCGACGCGTTCAAAGACGGCACGGCAATGCGGGTGCCGCTGATCATCGGCACGAACGACCGCGAGGGCTCGCTGTTCACGGGACGCTTGGACATCCTCGCGACGACGCCCCCGCGCATCCGCTCGATCTTCTCCAAGACCAAGAAGAAGGCGCGCAAGGCGATCAAGGCCGAATACCCGGGCCTGCCCGACAAGCGCGCCGCCGCCGACTTCGCGGGCGACTACGCGTTCTGGTACCCCACGGTGAAGGTCGCCGAGCGGCACTCGCGGTTCGCCCCCGTGCACTTCTACCGCTTCGACATCGCGCCCCGGCTCGTGCGCGCGCTCGGGTTCGACGCGACCCACGGGCTCGAGCTGTTCGCGCTCTTCGACCGCATGGATGGCCGATTCGGGCGCACCATGGGGCTCCTGGGCGGCCGTCGCGCCTTCAAGCGCACAGGGGAGCGGATGCGGGCCCACTGGATCGAATTCGCGCGGTCCGGCACCGCCACCGGGTGGCCGCGCTACGACGAGACCGACCGCACGACCCTGATCTTCGACGAGACCGACCGGCTGGAATCAGACCCGCGGTCGACGCGTCGCCTGGCGTGGCAAGACTTCGTGCCGCACGTGTAGTCCGAGAGGGACATGCCGGGGAAGGGCACCGTGCGGCACGAAGCCGGTCTAGTTCGCGGGCGCCGTGCCCGCGATGATCTCCTGGATCTGGGCGTCGCTGAGGCGCACCCAGGGCGAGTTGTCGGGATCGGTCGACGCGGCGGCCGGGCTGTCGCCCTGGTTGTACCACTTGGCCTCGAAGGCGTACTCGCCCACGATCACGCGGTCGCCCTCCTTGTAGGTGCTCGCGCCATCCCACGCGGGATAGGTTCCGGGCGGCACGACCGCGACCGGCACGGGGGTTTCCCCGGGCAGGACGGGGCCGACGAGGTCCCACGGGGTGTTGAAGGTCTCGAGCACGGGGTTGTCGGGGAGGTCGCCGCGCGTCCACCACTTGGCCGAGTACACGTTCTGGTGCCAGACGACCTTGGTGCCGAGGAGGTACGTCGCGTCGGGCGACCAGATCTGGTACGGGCTCGTGGCGGGGTCGTCGTCTACCTCGGGCGCGAGCGGCTCGTTGGTCGTGACGACCGTCGAGGCCACCGCGGGGCTGCCCGGCAGCTTCTTCGCGAGCAGGTCGGCGAACGATGCGTCGCCCTGCTTCACGCCGCTGCACGAGTCCGAGACGCGGCGGGTGTCGCCGTAGTTCGGGCTGCAGGTGACGTCGCGGTTGAGCGACCACATCGACATGCGGCCGAGGCCGTGTGCGACCACGTACTTGTTGAACGCCTTCGCGTCGGCGAGGCTGAAGATCTCGCCCTCGACGTCGTTCTGGCCGATCATCGGGGTGGCGCCGATCTTCGTCCACAGGGTGTCGCTCGTGAGGTCGATCTTGGCGCGCGAGTAGAGCACGCCGAGCTGGCGGTGCGTCTGCTCGAGAGCGTCGGCCGACGCCTGGTACATGCTCTGGCCCTTCTCGCGGCTCGACCCGTAGTCCATCGTCATGACGTTGACGCCGGCGAGGTCGACGCCCGCGGCGAGGAACGCCGAGACCGCGTCCGTGCCGTCCTCGGTGAGGCCGGAGGGCGCGACGGGCAGCGTGAGCCAGACGGCGAGGTTCTTGCCGGCCGACTTCTGGTTCTCCTGCAGGGTCGCGATGGCCTCGGCGCGGCGCTTGCTCGACGCGGCGTCGGTGAGGTTGCCCGCCTCGATGTCGAGGTCGACGGTGGTGAGCGAGTAGCGGTCGACGACGCTCTGGTAGGCGTCGACGAGCTTCGACTCGTCGGTGCACGAGGTGGCGAGTTCGTCGTTGAGCAGGCCGCCGAAGGAGACGATCGGCTCACCGCCCTGCTGCTGCAGCCGCGCGATGCGACGGTCGAGGTCGAGCGAGGTGGCCGCCTCGTCCATCGTGTACGCGGAGCCCCAGCTCGGGGTGCAGGCGGCGCCCTTCTTGGCGACGATGAACGACAGCACGACGTTCTTGGCCGCGTCGCTCTTCGGGGTCTCGAACGCGAAGGTCGGGGTGGCAGTGACGTCGACGTAGCCCGCGAACCACGGGTCGACGTGGGGGGTGTTCGCCGACGTGAGCCACGACCGGGCACCGAAGACGCCGCCGGCCACGACGGCCGCGGTGATCAGGAGCGCGAGGATGACGCGCACGGGCGAGAGACGACGTGTCTTCTCGGGTTTGGGCGCCTTCTGGGAGAGCGCAGGGCTGGTCGCCGAGGTCATCGGGTCACGCCCCCTTTCGAGGATGGAGCCGGCTTGCGGGAGTCGGGGAGTATCGCGGAGTTGTTGGCGTCGTCGTCGCCGCGGTAGAGCACCGAGCGCCAGTCGATGGGGGCGTCGCCGGAGTCGGCGGCCGAGTCGGCCTCCGGCTTCTTCTTCACGTCGACGTAGAGCCAGCCGGTCATCGCGATCCAGATATCGACGATGGAGTTCCAGATGCCGATGTAGGCGACGATCGCGGTGAGTGCGAGCAGGGTGTTGAGGCCGGCGAACGCCGCGTTGCCCCAGTTGCCCGCGTTGATGTCGCGCCACAGCGTGAAGGCCGAGAAGCCGACGATGATGTACGGCGAGACCACGTAGAGCAGCGGTGCCGCGGTGCGGTCCTTGACCTTCGGGGTGCGCGAGAACGGGATCTTCTTGACCGTGATGGCCTGCTCGATCGACTTGAAGACGCCGGCGAGGTTGACGGGCAGCAGGATCAGGTTGAAGCCGTAGATGCGCGCGATGTCGGTGAACCGGTAGCCCGCGCGGCGCAGGTCGAAGCCCATGCAGAGGAAGTACGGCACGGCCGCGAGCACGACGACCGGGCTGAGCAGCCGCGAGTCGTACGGGTAGGCGAGCAGGAACACGAGACCGAAGCTGGCCCACGCGATCGAGGTCATGTAGTTCGTGCGCAGTGCGATCTCGGTGATGGTCACGCGCTCGCCGCGGGCGCGCCGCTCGCGGATCTGCCGCAGGAACTTCGGCATGATGAGCAGGCCGCCGTTGGCCCAGCGACGACGCTGCACGACGAGCGAGCCGAAGTCCGGCGGGGTCGCGGAGTAGCTGAGGCGCTCCGGGTAGTTGACGATCGACCAGCCGTGCGTGCCGAGGTCGACGCTCGACTCGGTGTCTTCGATGACCGTGCGGTCTTGCACGTAGCGCTTGATGTCGAAGCCGCCCACGTTCTCGACCTCGACGATGTCGACCAGTGCCGCCTTGCGGATCACGGCGTTGGCGCCCACCCAGAACGCGGCGTTGTAGTACGACATGCCCTGGTGCAGGAGGTGCTGGATGTCGGTCGTCGCACCCGCGAGGCGCTCGATGCGCGTGCCGGCGCCGCGGAACGACGAGTAGGGGGTCTGTGTCACGGCCACGCGCGCGTTCTCGGGCTGCTCTAGGAAGTAGACCAGGCGCAGGCAGTAGTCGCGCAGCAGCACGGAGTCGGCGTCGAGGGTGAGCAGGTAGTCGGAGTCGGGAACGACGAAGTCGCCGGTGGCCGACGGACGCAGCACGAGGCCGTTCGGGGTCTCCTCCGTGTCGTAGCTGTCGCCCATGATGCCGATGTACGAGTTGAGGTTCATCGCCTTGTTCGCCTCGTGCGACAGCGACGCGTACTTCTTGCGCTCGAAGGTCGACAGCTCGGCGTTGAAGGTCCAGTCGAGCCGGCGGTACAGCTCGCCCATGCGCTCGAGCGGGGGAGTCTCGCCCTGGTCGGCCGCGGCGGTGAGCGCCGTGCCGATGATCGCGAGCTCGTCGCTCAGGCCGCGCAGCACCTGGTCGGCGAAGAACTCGTCGACGTGGTCTTCGATCTTCTCGCCGTCGGCCATCGTCTCGAGCCAGTCGGCGGCCCAGAAGTACTGGTACGCGAGCTGGCGCACCGACTCGATCGTGGGCTCCGTCATGTCCATCGAGTCGAGCTCGAAGTGCATGCGGGCGTCGGCGAAGCGCGACCGCGGTTCGGCGAGTGCCTCCATGATGTCGGAGGCTGCGGCGCGCGCCAGCTCGAGCTTGGCGGCGACGGTGGGGTCGGTGGGGAAGGGCGGGTCGTCGACGAGCAGCACGACGCGCATCTCGGGGTATTCCTGCAGTGCGGCCGACCAGAGGGTGGACCGGATGACCACGAGCTCTTCGCTGTAGGAGGGCACGAGCACCGTGATCGACGAGTGGTTCTGGGCGAAGTGGCGGTCGAGTTCGGCACGCGGCACGCGCACGTGGTCGCGGAAGCGGATGAGCGCGCCCTGGCGCGCGACGAGGTACATGAGGGCCGAGAAGGTGAGGAAGGTGACGACGATGACGTACGAGACGGCCTCGGTCGTGAAGCGGAAGTTCTGCGTCCCGTTGTCGATGAACTGGCGCAGGATCGTGTAGACCACGTAGATAGCCCAGAAGACGACGGTGGCGACGATCGCCAGGCGGCTGGTGGCGATCAGGCGGTCGCTCGGACGCACGTGGATCGTCGGCAGCGGCGTGGTGCTTCGTTCAGCACCCCACTGGCGTTTGCGCGTGGGCGCGGCTGTAGGGTTAGCAGGCATGGGGATTCCTCGGTAAGACCAGCACGGTTCGGGTTCGCGCTTCGGGAGGTCTCGGTTGCGATCCTAAACCCGAACGCTGAGACATTTCCGAAATAGACCGAACGTTCCCCCCACCCAGTTCGGGGGGTTGTGTGGCCTGCCGTGACGACGTCTGTGGTTGGACGTAGGCTCGGATCGATGTATGCGACGCCCTTCTTGACTACAACCTACACGCCGCCCGTGCGGGTCAATCTCGCCGCTACACTGCGCCCGTTGCGCCGCGGGCACCTCGACCCGACCATGCGGGTTTCCGATACCGGGATCTGGCGCACCCTGCTCGCGCCGACCGGCCCCGCGACCCTGCACCTCGAGGCGCGCGGGCCGTCGATCGTGGCCACCGCCTGGGGCGACGGAGCCGAGTGGGCGATCGCCGGCGTGCCCGAGCTGCTCGGCGAGGGCGACGACTGGTCGGGGTTGGATGTCTCGGGCAACGCCTTCCTCGCCGACTCGCTGCGGCGCCATCCTGGCCTGCGACTGCTGCGCACGCGACAGGTCTTCGAGATGCTCCTCGTCGCGGTGCTCGAACAGAAGGTCACGGGCATCGAGGCCCGCCGCGCCTGGCGCTTCCTGCTCGCGAAGTTCGGCGACGTGCCGCCCGGTCCGGCGCCCGAGGGCATGCGGGTGTTCCCGAGTGCGGAACGCTGGAAGCGCGTGCCGTCGTGGGAGTGGCATCGTGCGGGGGTGGGGCCGCAGCGGTCGGCGACCATCATGCGCGCCGCATCCGTCGCTTCGTCGCTCGAGCGCACCCTCTCCGACGGCCGCGGCGGACCGGGGGTCGCGGCGAAGCTGCGTTCCGTGCCCGGCATCGGCGTCTGGACGGCGGCCGAGACCACGCAGCGCGCACACGGCGACCCCGATTCGCCGAGCGTCGGCGACTACCACCTGCCCGCGGTCGTCGGGTGGGCGTTGATCGGCAAGCCCGTCGACGACGACGGCATGCTCGAACTGCTCGAACCGTATGCCGGCCACCGGCAGCGCGTCATGCGGCTCATCGAGGCGAGCGGCTTCCGCAAGCCGACGTTCGGGCCGCGCATGACGATCCAAGACCACCGGGGCCACTGAGCGCGTTACCCTGTGCCGGTGCACATGTTCCTGCGGACCGCCCTCCACATGTTCCTCTCCCGGCGCGCGCCGGAGATCGGCGTGCACGACGTGGCGAGGTTGCGGCTGCGGGTGATGCCGATCGACATCGACGTGCTCGGGCACATGAACAACGGCGTCTACCTCTCCGTCATGGACCTCGGCCGACTCGACCTGCTCGTGCGCTCCGGAGTCTGGTCGCGGTTCCAGCGCCTGGGCTACTACCCCGTGGTGGCGAACGAGTCGATCTCGTTCCGGCGCTCGCTGCAGCCCTGGCAACGCTACGTGCTCGAAACCCGCATAGTCGGTTACGACGCCAAGGCCGTCTACGTGGAGCAGCGTTTCGCGGTCGACGGCGAGGTGTTCGCTCGGGCGTTCCTGCGCGGGCGGTTCCTCAAGAAGAGCGGCGGGGTCGTCACGATGGCCGAACTCTCCGAGGCCGTGGGCATCGACACGACGCAGCTGCCGCCGCCGGAGTGGCTGGCGCGGTGGGCGTCGGATGTCGCGATGCCGGCGAGCAAGGCTCCCGCGCCGAGCGACTGGTAGCGCCGCGAGTGGGCGCGGGCCTCGGCGGCCGCGCTACGGGCGGGCGAAGACCCGGTCGGGGTCGTGCTGCGCGCGCACGGTCGCGAGGCGGGCGGCCGTGTCATCCGTCCAGGTCGGGGTCTTCGCCGCACCGATCCCCGAGAAGTTGACGTTCGACACGGGGTTGATCCACGGGCGCAGCGCGTCGAAGATCTTGCCGGCCGCCTCGGGCACGATGTTCGCGAACAGGCTGGGTTCGGGAGCGGCGATGAGGGTGAGCGCGTACTCGGCGCCGCGTCCTCCGACGGCCGAGCCCTCGGGGACGTCGACCGCGGTCTTGGCGCCCAGATGGCGCAGCTCGGCCGCGACGAACGGCACCCGCGCGGTCGGCCCGGTCGCGGCGAGCACGGCGGTCGCGAAGTCGGCGTCGGCGTGCGACAGCAGCGTGCCGTCGGCCCAGGCGGGCGATGGCCCCTCCGGGTCGTTGTGGATGAGCCCGATCTCGTCGATCGGGAGCTCGCCGAGCGAGTCGATGAACACCGGGGCGAGCGCGCGCAGGGGAGCGGCGAGCCGCTTGCCCTCGCCGAGCTCGCCCGGGAAGGCGAAACGGAGGCTCGCGAAGTTCTTGCCGCGCATCGGCTCGGGCACGGCGTCGATGGGCGGGAAGCGCAGCATCACGACGCTCGTCGTCACCGCGTCGGGCGCTCCTGCCGTGTAGTCGAGCCAGCCGCGCACGACCTTCTCGATGTGCCGGTTCTCGAACAAGAGCGATCCCGCGTAGAGCGAGGGCAGCTCGACGAGCTCGAGGCGCACCGCGGTCACGATGCCGAGGCCGGTCTTGCCGCCGCGCAGCGCCCAGTACAGGTCGGAGTCGTCGGTCGCGCTGGCCTCGACGACCTCGCCGCGGCCGGTCACGACCGTGAACCCGCGCACGTAGTCCGACGAGGCCCCGTGGCTGCGGCTCAACGGGCCGAAGCCTCCGCCGGTGAGGTAGCCCACGACGCCGACCGAGGTCGATGCGCCGCCGACGGGTGCGAGCCCGTGCGGGGCGCCAGCCGCGATAAGGCGGCTCCACCGGACGCCGGCGCCCACTGTCGCGAGACGCGAACCGGCGTCGAGCGACACCCCGTCGAGTCGGGAGGTGGTGATGAGCACTCCGTCGGTGATCGGGGCGTGGGCGCCGTGGCCGGTGCCCTGCACCCGGACGGGCAGGGCGAGTTCGCGCGCGAACAGCACGGCCTCGACCACGTCGGAGGTGGAGGACGCACCGACCACGACGTCGGGCGTGTGGGTCACGGCCAGGTTGTAGCCGGCGACCTCGGCCGCGTAGCCCTCGTCTGCGGCGACGAGCACGGGGCCGGAAACGCGGGAGCGCAGCTCGTTGGTGTCGATCATCCGCCGACCATATACCGGGGGCCGGTGCCCGACAACCGCAGCGCGCGCGGTGTTGCCTTGTGCGACGCCAAACCGCTAGGAGCCGAGGTCGGCGAGGTGCTGCTTCTCTGCCTCGGCGAGGGTGCTCGCGAGGTACTCGCCGAGGTAGCCGGTGAGGATGCGCGAGGCCTCGGCGATATAGAAGGGGTCGCCCTCGGGGCTCGCCACGAACGCGCGGGCCACGAGGCTGTCGGCGATCTCGACCATGACCTCGACGTGCTGCAGCAGGTCGGGCCGAGGGAACACCTCGTAGCGCTCGACGAAGTGGTCGGCCATGTGCCGCGCGACTAGCGTGCTGTTGGTCTCGGCGTCGTCGATGAGGTGGCGGTCGATCGCGTCGCCGAGCCGCAGCCAACGGAATCCGGGCTCGGTGCGGAACATCTCGCTGTACACGCCGACGAGGCCGTCCATCGCGGACTGCCACTCCATGGTGGTGTCCGACGTCAGCTCGGTGGCCCGCTCGAGCAGGCGCTGCAGGTTGCGGGTCGCGAGCGCGGTCGCCACGGCCTGGAGGCCGTCGAAGTAGCGGTAGATGCCGGGCCCCGACATCCCGACCCGCTTGGCGATCAGGGAGGTGGTGAGGTTGCCGTAGCCGACCTCGTCGATGAGTGCCGCCGTCGTGTCGAGAATCAGCTCGAATCGCTGCTCGCTGCGGTCTTGCCGGGGCACCCGGCGCAGACTCGTTCCCGTCGGTTCGGTGCTCATGAATGACTCCCTGCTTGTGCCTGGCCCAGAATACCCGGCGCCCCCAACTTAGACGCTGCTCGCGAGAAGCGACTACAGGAACGAAACGGAGCGGCTCAGGATGTCGCGGCAGGCCAGTATCGTCGGCCGGTCGCGGCTGGCCTCCCGCGCCGAGGTGAACACCGAGCGGGTCGGCGCACCGGGAAGATCGACGAGCTCGACGCTGGGCGTGCGGCCCGACCAGACCAGGTCGGGGAGGATCGCGACCGCGTTTCCCGACTCGATCAGGCGGATGTGGGCCTGCAGGTCGGCGGTCTCGAACCGCACGTCCGGCTCGAAGCCGGCCTGCCGGCAGAGCTGCTCGGCCCAATGCCTGCTCGCGGTGCCCCGCGGCTCCATCACCCAGGCGAGGCCGGCCGCGTCGTCGAGGGTGCGGATGCCGCGACCCGACGGAACCCCGACGCGGAGCTCGTCTTCGCACAGCCCCACCCGGTCGAGGTCGGGTTCGCGCGGGGCCGCGTGGCCCGGGTACTGCTCGGCGATCACGAGGTCGAACTCGCGGGCCCACACCTCGAAGAGCGCGTTCTCGGGTTCGCGCTGGGTGATCTCGACCCGCAGCGCCGGGTACTCGGTCGCGAGCAGGGTGAGCGCCTGCGGGATGATCCCGAGCGCGGCCGACTGGAAGACGGCGAGCCGCACGGTTCCGCGCACCTCGGTGAGGCTCGACACGAGCTCGCTCTCCATCAGTTCGACACGTTCGAGCAGGAGGGTCGTGTGCGCGACGAGCACCTCGGCCTGCGGCGTGAGCTGAACCCGACGGCCCGACTTGGTGAGCAGGGGCACGCCGGCCTCGGCCTCGAGCAGCGCGAGCTGCTGCGACACCGACGAGGGGCTGTACGAGAAGGCCTCGGCGACGGCGGTGATGGTGCCGCGGATCTTGAGCTCGCGCAGCAGCCGCAGCCGCCTCAGGTCGAGCATCGTGACATCCGGTCGGTGGGGCGCATTCCTCGATTCTCGCCGATGGGCGCGTCGGGTGCCCTCGGTACGATGGAAATGCGTGCGCACGCCCCAGTACACCGCTCGAACGACGACGTAGGAGCACCATGACCAGCACCGCCGCCCAACCCACCACCGGCACCGAAACCGGCACCGAGACCGACACCGCGACCATCGCGGCCCGGGCCGACGCCGCGGCCGCCCCGTTCGCCGCGACGGCGCCGAGCGACCGTGCGCGGGCGCTCGTGGCAGTGGGCGATGCCCTGGCCGCGGCGGCCGACGAGCTCGTGCCGCTCGCGATGGCCGAGACCGGGCTGGCCGAGGCGCGGCTGCGCGGCGAGCTGCGCCGCACCGTCGTGCAACTGCGCCTGTTCGCCGACGTGGTCGTCGACGGCGCCTATCTCGATGTGCGGATCGACGAGCCGGATGACGCGTTCGCGCTCGGCTCGCGTCCCGACCTTCGCCGCACGCTCGTACCGCTCGGGCCGGTGCTCAACTTCGCTGCGAGCAACTTCCCGTTCGCATTCTCGGTCGCGGGCGGCGACACGGCCGCGGCGCTCGCGGCGGGCTGCCCGGTGATCCTCAAGGCGCACCCCGGGCATCCCGGGCTCTCCGTTCGCACGGGCGAGATCGTCGCCGCCGCGCTCACGGCGGCCGGCATGCCAGAGCACGCCTTCCAGCTCGTCTCGGGCGTCGACGCGGGCGTCGAGCTGCTGCGCGACGACCGGGTCAAGGCCGCGTCGTTCACCGGCTCGCACCGCGGCGGCGCCGCGCTCGCCGAGATCGCGGCCGCGCGCCCTAACCCCATCCCCTTCCACGGCGAGCTCGGCAGCGTGAACCCCGTCTTCGTCACCCGCGCCGCGGCGGGCGAGCGTGCCGAGTCGATCGCCCGGCAGTTCGTGGCGAGCGTCTCCGGCTCGGCCGGCCAGCTGTGCACCAAGCCCGGCTTCCTGTTCGTGCCCGCGGGCGCCGGTGTCGCCGACGTCGAGGCGACGATCGCCGAGGCCGCGGCCGCCGTCGAACCGCAGCGCATGCTCGGGCCGGCCATCTCCGAGGGCTACGGCCGGCGCCGCGACGCCGTGCTCGCGGCCGCCGGCGTCGACGTGATCGCCCTCGGCTCCCTCGACATCGACGGCGACGGCCACGGTTGGGCCACCCCGACGTTCGTGCGCACGACGGTCGCCGCTCTCGAGGCCGCGGGCGACGACGTGCTCGACGAGTCGTTCGGGCCGCTGTCGGTCGTGGTCGAGTACGACGACGAGGCCCGCCTGCCCGGCGTGGTCGCCGAGCTCTTCCCCGGCAACCTCACGGGCACGGTGCACCTCGCCATCGGGGAGCAGTCGGCGGATGTCGCCAGGGTCGCCGCCGCGCTCGCCGCCACCTCGGGCCGGGTGCTCTTCGACGAGTGGCCCACCGGCGTCGCGGTGTCGCCCGCGATGCAGCACGGCGGCCCCAGCCCGGCAACCACGCACGACGCCGGAACCTCGGTCGGAACAGCCGCGATCACGCGCTTCCTGCGCGCCGTGAGCTACCAGAACGCACCGCAGTGGCTGCTGCCCACCCAGCTGCGCGACGAGAACGACTGGCACACGCCGCGAGCGGTCTCGCGGGCGGGCGAATCGGCGTCGTGGGGCGAGCGCGCCCTCGGCTAGACCGTTCGGTTCTGCCTCACGGTATCGTGCGTCATCCATCGCTTTTTCTTTAGGGACTCGCCGGGGCACACTGGTCGGATCAGCAACCGTCCCGAGGGAGGCTTATTCTCGTGAGCATGTCGATTGAGCGTTCTTCCGCCGAAATGTCGAACGACGACCTCGTGGACGCGACCGTCGCCACGGTGCGCCGGTGGTTGGAAGAGAGCGCGGACGTCAAGACCGACGCGAGCGCCGCGCGGCTGGCCGGGGTGCTCAAAGACCCGCGCGGGCTCGAGTTCACGATCGGCTTCGTCGACCGGGTCGTCAGGCCCGAAGACCTGAAGGTAGCGGCGCGCAACCTCGAGCAGTTGAGCCACCGCATCCCGAAGTTCCTGCCCTGGTACCTGCGGGCGGCGATCGCGGTCGGCGGCGGCTTCGCCACACTCTTCCCCTGGATCATCGTGCCGATCGCGCGCCGCGTGCTGCGCAACATGGTAGGCCACCTCGTCATCGACGCGACCCCGAAGAGTCTCGACAAGACGCTCGCCCACCTCCGCGAGGGCGGCGTGCATCTCAACCTCAATCTCCTCGGCGAGGCCGTGCTCGGCGAGGGCGAGGCCGACAGCCGTCTCGCCGGAACACGCGAGCTGCTCGCGCGCGACGACGTCGACTACGTCTCGATCAAGGTCTCGTCGGTGTCGAGCCAGCTCTCGATGTGGGCCTTCGACGAGACCGTCGACCGCGTCGTGAAGCGCCTCACCCCGCTCTACGAGCTCGCCGCCGCCTCGCCTACGCCGAAGTTCATCAACCTCGACATGGAGGAGTTCCACGACCTCGACCTCACCGTCGCCGTCTTCGAGACCCTCCTCGCCCAGCCGCAGCTGCACGAGCTCGAGGCGGGCATCGTGCTGCAGGCCTACCTGCCCGACGCGCTCTCCGCCCTGCAGGGACTCACCGCCTGGGCCACCGCCCGCAGGGCCACCGGCGGCGCCGGGATCAAGGTGCGCGTCGTCAAGGGCGCCAACCTCGCGATGGAATACGTCGACGCCACCATGCACGGCTGGCCGCTCGCGACCTGGTCGACCAAGGCCGAGACCGACACGAACTACAAGCGGGTGCTCGACTGGGCCTTCACCCCGGAGCACACCGACGCGGTGCGCATCGGCGTCGCGGGCCACAACCTGTTCGACGTGGCGTTCGCGTGGCTGCTCGCCAAGCAGCGCGGCGTCGAAGACCGCATCGAGTTCGAGATGCTGCTCGGCATGGCGACCGGCCAGGCTGAGGCCGTCAAGCGCGACGTCGGCGGACTTCTGCTCTACACGCCCGTCGTGCACCCCGGCGAGTTCGACTCCGCGATCAGCTACCTCATCCGCCGCCTCGAAGAGAACGCCAGCACCGAGAACTTCATGAGCGCGCTGTTCGAGCTCGCCTCGAACGAGAAGATCTTCGCGCGCGAGCAGGAGCGCTTCGCCATGTCGATGCGCGCGCTCGACCGGCACGTGCCGCTCTCGCACCGCGTGCAGAACCGCGCCAACCCCGAGGTCGAGCCGCCCCTGGCCCTCGACGCGTTCGAGAACGAGCCCGACACCGACAACTCGATCGCCGCCAACCGGGCATGGGGGCTGCGCATCCTCGAGCGCAGCGCCGACTCGCGGCTCGGCATCGACACGATCGAGGCCGCGCGCATCGACGACCTCGACATGCTGCTCAGCACCGTGGGCGCGACCGTGCACGCGGCGGCCGACTGGCAGGCCCTCTCGGTCGCGACCCGTGCCCGCATCCTGCACGACGCGGGCGACGTGCTCGGTGCGTTCCGCGGACGCCTGATCGAGGTCATGGCGAGCGAGACTGGCAAGACCATCGCCGAGGGCGACGTCGAGGTGAGCGAGGCGATCGACTTCGCGAACTACTACGCCGCCCGGTCGTTCGACCTCGACAAGGTGACGGATGCCACGTTCACGCCGTCACGGCTCATCGTGGTCACCCCGCCGTGGAACTTCCCCGTAGCGATCCCCGCCGGCTCCGTGCTGGCCGCGCTCGCCTCGGGCAGCGCCGTCATCATCAAGCCCGCGCCCCAGGCGCGGCGCAGCGCGGCCGTCATGGTCGAGGCCCTCTGGGAGGCGGGCGTGCCACGCGAGGTGCTGCGGCTCGTCGACATCGAGGAGGGCGAGCTCGGCCGCGAGCTGGTCGCCCACCCGGCGGTCGACCGCGTCATCCTCACCGGCGGCTACGAGACCGCCCAGTTGTTCCGCTCTTGGCGACCCGACCTGCCGCTGCTCGCGGAGACGAGCGGAAAGAACGCGATCATCGTAACCCCGAGCGGCGACCTCGACCTCGCGGTCGCCGACGTCGTGAAGAGCGCCTTCGGCCACGCGGGGCAGAAGTGCTCCGCCGCCTCGCTCGTCATCCTGGTCGGCTCCGTCGCGAAGTCGGAGCGGTTCCGCCGGCAGCTCGTCGACTCGGTGCGCACCCTGCGCGTCGGCGTACCGCAGAACCCGCTGAGCCAGATGGGCCCGATCATCGAGCCGGCGCACGGCAAGCTGCTGCGCGCCCTCACGACCCTCGACGACGGACAGTCGTGGCTCGTGAAGCCGCGCGAGCTCGAGGTGCCCGAGGCGGCCGACGGCACGCCGACCATCGCCGAGGGCCGCCTGTGGTCGCCCGGCGTGCGCGAGGGCGTCGAACCCGGCAGCGAATTCCACCTCACCGAGTACTTCGGCCCGGTGCTTGGCATCATGACCGCGGAGACGCTCGAAGAGGCGATCGAGCTGCAGAACGCCAGCGCCTACGGCCTCACCGCGGGCATCCACTCGCTCGACGCCGAAGAGGTCGCCTACTGGCTCGACACGGTCGAGGCCGGCAACGTCTACATCAACCGCGGCATCACGGGCGCGGTCGTGCGCCGCCAGCCGTTCGGCGGCTGGAAGCGCTCCTCGGTGGGAACCGGCACCAAGGCCGGCGGTCCGAACTACCTCATGACGCTCGGCACCTGGAGCGCGATCCCCGTCGAGCCCGACGAAGACCTTCGCCTAGACGGCATCGGCACCGAGGTGTCGGGGGTCATCACGCAGGCGCAGGCCGGCCTCGAATTCCTCGAGTTCGACGCGGTTCGCCGCGGCGCGCTGAGCGACGAGCTCGCCTGGCAGCAGGAGTTCGGCGTGAGCCGCGACGTCTCGGCCCTCGAGGTGGAGCGCAACGTGTTCCGCTACCTCCCGGTGCCGGTCACCGTGCGGCTGTCGGAGGGCGAGCCGGTCGGCACCCTCGTGCGTCTGCTCGCCGCCGCGACCCGCGCAGGCGCTCCCGTCGCGATCACTTCGGCACTCCCGCTGCCCGCCGGACTCGTCGACCGCCTCACCGGACCGCTCGCGCCGATCGCGGTGCGCGGCATCGTCGTCGAATCGGATGCCGCGTGGCTGGCCCGCGCGGCCGACGGCGGCATCGCGACCTCGCGGGTGCGGCTCGCCGGCGGCGACGCGTCCGCCCTCGCCGCGGCGGTGGGCGGCACCCCCGACATCGCGATCTATGCCGGCGAGGTCACCTCGGCCGGCCGCGTGGAGCTGCTGCCGTTCCTGCGCGAGCAGGCCGTCAGCCTCACCGCGCACCGCTTCGGAAACCCCGACGCGGCGATGATCGGCCTCCCGGTCTGACCCACCCGCTGGTTGAGTAGGTCGCTCAGCGACCAACCCCGCTGGTTGAGTAGGTCGCTCAGCGACGACCCTGCTGGTTGAGTAGGTCGCCCAGCGACAGCTCTGCGGGTTGAGTAGGTCGCTCAGCGACCGTATCGAAACCCCCGCTCCGCACTAACACCCGGGCGGGGTTTCGATACGGGCGCCAGAGCGCCCTACTCAACCAGCGTGGTGGGCGCCAGAGCGCCCTACTCAACCAGCGTGGTGGGCGCCAGAGCGCCCTACTCAGCCGGCAGACTCGTCCGACTCCTCGCTCTGCGCGTCGAGCGCCTGGATGAGGTAGTCGATCGCCGTGACGACGTTGTGCAGCGCCTGGCGTTCGATGGAGTTCTCGGCGAGCTTCTGCACGTCGTAGCTCGCCGCGCTCGCCGCCTCGCGTGCGCCGGCGAGTGCTGCTTCGAATTCGAGGTCGGCCATGGTGGGGTATCCGTTCTGTCGGGGCTCGAGAGGGCTGGGGCTGCACGTACCCGACAACGATCGCGCAGCATCCACTCTCAAATCGCGGTCTACCGCGCGCCCGCCCCGAGCGCTAGGCGCGCAGCGCCGCGGCGACCCAGGCGAGCGCGTCGTCCGTCGACAGCCCGAGCTGCTTGATGCGGTCGGCGTAGGCCCGCGCCGCGACCTGCGCCTGCTGCGCGGCCGGATCGCCCTGCGCGCTCACGAACGAGCCGTTGCGCCCACGCGTCTCGATGAAGCCGTCGCGCTCGAGTTCGCGGTAGCAGCGGGCGACGGTGTTCGGCGCGAGACCGAGGTCGTCGGCCAACCGCCGCACGGTCGGCAGTTTGGCGCCCGCCGCGAGTTCGCCCGAGCGGACCTGCTCGACGAACTGCAGGCGCAACTGCTCGAACGGTGGAACCGGCGACTTCGGATCGATGGTGAGCATCAGGCGGCGTCCGTCGTGGCGTCTGCGGTGTCGCTCCAGCGCAGGTCGGGCCAGAGGCGGCGCACGAAGTAGCTCTGCGTGCGAGTGACTCGCGAGACGATCGCGGCGGCGAGCAGCGTGACGAAGACGATCCCGCCCAACAGTCCGAAGACCACGTCGCCGTTCGCGTCGGCGACGCTGACGAACCCGAAGAGGAGGCTGTAGACGCCGAGCGCGAGGGGTGCCGTCACGAGGTCACGGAGGGCAGACGCTCGGATCGCGTCATCCCACACCAACTCGGCGGTCGACCCGGCCGGTTGCGACTGGTCGACGATGCGGCGGCTCGCCACCTCGAAGAGGACGAGGGAGAGCACGCCGAAGATGGAGAACATGGTGATGCCGACGTAGTCCACCGAGGCGTAGCGCGACGTGAACACGGTGACCCAGACCAGCAGCAGCACCGCCCCGGCGACGACCACTCGGGCTCCGACGAGCTCGACGGGCGCGAGATAGTCCTTCACCGCGACCGCGCCCGCACGCGCGACGCGCGGCTGGTCGGGCGCCACCGACGAACTCGCGGCGAGGGCCGCGACCGCGGTTCCGACACCGATGCCGACGAATGCGGCCCCGATCACCAGCAGTCCGACGAGGTTCGATCGGATGTCGGGTTCGACGAGCCACGCGAGAGAGGCGGAGCTGGCGGCGACGAACACGGCCGCGCCGATCGCGCCGGCCCGCATGCGCGCCATCAGCCGGCGGCCCATGACGCCTTCGAGGTGTGAGGGCAGGCGCAGCTCGAGCCGCTGCGCGTAGCGCAGCACCGAATACCGCGCGTAGTACGGAACGAACGACAGCGCGATCAAGGCGAGCGACGTGACGAAGAGCAGGATGCTGATGAACCAGGTTCCGCCGTCCATGATGACTCCTTCTCAGTGGGCGGCAGCCGCACCGACCGCCGCGTTGTACGTGTTTTGTACCATCGTAGCAATACAAACCGACGTGTCAAGCAGTGCGCACCGAGCCCTGTCAAACGGCCCAGGGATGCTGGCCTGACGGGCGGGGTGTCTGCGAGGCTGGGCGTATGGTCACTCTCGCCCCACGCATCCAGCTCAACGACGGCCTCTCGATCCCGCAGGTCGGGCTCGGCACCTGGCCGCTCGACGACGACGCGGTCGCCGCGGCGATCGTCGACGCGACCCACCTCGGATACCGCCACATCGACACCGCGGTGAAGTACGGCAACGAGCGCGGCGTCGGGGTAGGCATCGCGTCGAGCGGGCTCGCGCGCGACGACCTCTTCGTGACGACGAAGCTCGACGGCCAGTTCCAGGGCCACGACCGGGCGCTCGCGGGCCTCGCCGCCTCGCTCGACCGCCTCGCACTCGATTACGTCGACCTGCTGCTCATCCACTGGCCGCTTCCCGGGCGCGACGAGTACGTGTCGACCTTCCGCACCTTCGAGAAGCTGCTGAACGAGGGCAAGACCCGCTCGATCGGGGTCTCGAACTTCAAGCCGGCCCACCTCGAGCGGCTCATCGCCGAGACCGGCATCACCCCCGCCGTGAACCAGATCGAGATCAACCCCTACGTGGTGCGCGCCGAGCAGCGTGCGGCGAACGACCACTTCGGCATCGTGACCGAGTCGTGGAGCCCGCTCGCCCCCGGCACCGGGCTGCTCACCGACCCGCGCATCCTGCGCATCGCGGGCGAACACGGCCGCACCGCGGGCCAGGTGGTGCTGCGCTGGCACGTGCAGCAGGGCCTCGTGGCGATTCCGAAGAGCAAGTCGCCCGAGCGTCTCGCCGACAACCTCGACGTGTTCGGGTTCGAGCTCACGGCCGACGACCTCGCGACGATCGCGGAGTTCTCGGAGGGCCCCGACGCCGGCGTCGACTCCGACGTGTCCGGCCACTAGGCCGCCGTGTCGGGCGTCGAGGAGATCCGCGCCGCCGCGGGCCGCGCGGTCGACCGGCTCGTCGACGCCGGTGTCGCCGACGAGGCGCTGGCGCGGTTCGTGCGGCGCAAACGCGTTCTCGGCCTCACGCGAGCGCCGGTGATGCTGCCGATCGGACGGGTGTGGCCGCTCGGCGTGCTTCTGCTCGGTCGCGACGGCGAACTGCACGCCACGGGAAAGATCACCCGAGCGTTGCCCGCCGGCTATCCGGGCTACCAATCGCCGGGGGTCGAGGTGCGCCGCGGCTACCGTGCCGCGGCCCACGCCGGCAAGTTCGCGGAGGGCGACACCGTCAACTTCGACACCCGCCCGATCCCGCTCGACGAGGTCGACGAGGCGTCGACCCCGCTCTTCCTCGATGGCGACCGGCCGCGCGTGCGCTGGAACTCGACCAATCCCGGGCAGTCGCGCGACCTCGAGGCCTATCTCGACGACCGGGTGGGGCTGTTGGTGGACTTTCCGCGGTGAGGGCGGGGGCGGGATTTCGACCAGCTCAATCCACGTACGGGGCTCAATCCACCGGGCGCGGGATTTCGACAAGCTCAATCCACGTACGTGGCTCGATCCACCGGGCGCGGGATTTCGACAAGCTCAATCGACGCGGGCAGCTCAATCCACGGTCGCGGCTACTCGTGCGAGCGGCTGATCAGGCGCGAGAGCATGATCGCGCTGCGCGTGTGGTCGACGTTCGGCGCCACGCGAACCTTCTCGAGCGCGATCTCGAGCGAGGCGATGTCGCGTGACCTCATGTGCACGATCGCGTCCGCCGAACCCGTCACGGTTCCCGCATCCACGACGTCGGGGATCCCCGACAGGATCCGGCGCAACTCGTCCGGCGCTACGGTGCCCCGACAGAACAGTTCGACATAGGCCTCGGTCGAGAGCCCGTCGACGGCCGGGTCGACCTGGATCGTGAAACCGCGGATGACGCCGTCGGAGACCAAGCGGTCGACCCGACGTTTCACGGCCGACGCGGAGAGCCCGATGATATCGCCGATGTCGCCGTAGCCGGCGCGGGCGTTGAGCCGAAGCTGGTCGATGATGCCGTAGTCGAGAGCGTCCATCCGACCACCCTATGGCGAAAACCTGTGTCGGCCCGGCAATACGCGGCGAAAATGTGCGCACGACGGCGAAAACGCGCCATAAGGTGCGTGTGAGACTGGGGACATGACCCTCACCGAGCCTTCTCTGAGCGCGCCCTCGCGCACGGCCAGCAAGCGCACGATCCTCATGTGCCGCCCCGACTTCTTCACTGTCGTCTACCGCATCAACCCGTGGATGGACCCGGCCGTGCCGACGGACACGAGCCTCGCCGTGCGCCAGTGGCAGACGCTCTACGACACCTACGTGGGCCTCGGCTACGACGTGAAGCTCGTCGACCCGATCGACGGACTCCCCGACATGGTCTACGCCGCGAACGGCGGCTTCGTGCTCGACGGCATCGCCTACGGCGCGAGCTTCACCCACCCTGAGCGCCAGCCCGAGGGCCCCGCCTACATGGAGTGGTTCGGCGCGAACGGCTTCGAGGTGCGCGAGCCGGCCAACATCAACGAGGGCGAGGGCGACTTCCTGCTCGTCGGCGATGCGATCCTCGCCGGCACCGGATTCCGCAGCGCCTCGAACAGCCACGAGGAGATCGGCGCGATCTTCGGCCGCGAGGTCGTCACCCTCACCCTCATCAACCCGAGCTTCTACCACCTCGACACCGCGATCGCCGTGCTCGACCCCGCGCCCGGCTTCGTCGACCCGAACATCGCCTATCTGCCGAGCGCGTTCGACGAGCGGTCGCTCGCGATCCTGCGCGAGCGGTACCCCGACGCCATCATCGTGGGCGAAGAGGATGCCGCGGTGCTCGGCCTCAACAGTTTCAGCGACGGCCTCAACGTGGTCATCGCCAGCCGCGCCAAGGACTTCGAGCGCCAGCTGAGGGAACGCGGCTACAACCCGATCGGCGTCGACCTCTCCGAGCTGCTGCTCGGCGGCGGCGGAGTGAAGTGCTGCACGCTGGAGCTGCGCTCGTGAGCGCGCAGTACCTGCAGCAGGAAGACCAGCACGCCGCACACAACTACCACCCGCTGGAGGTCGTCGTGTCGACGGGCGAGGGCGCCTGGGTCACCGCGGTCGACGGCCGGCGCTACCTCGACTGCCTCGCGGCGTATTCGGCCGTGAACTTCGGGCACGGACATCCGTCGCTCGTGAAGGCGGCGAAAGACCAGCTCGACCGCATCACGCTCACGAGCCGCGCGTTCCACAACGACCAGCTCGGCCCGTTCGTCGCCGCGCTCGCCGCGCTCGCGGGCAAAGACATGGTGCTGCCGATGAACACGGGTGCCGAGGCCGTCGAGTCGGGTATCAAGGTCGCCCGCGCCTGGGGTTATCGCGTGAAGGGCGTGAAGCCGAACGAGGCGAAGATCATCGTCGCCGACGGCAACTTCCACGGCCGCACCACCACGATCATCAGCTTCTCGAACGACGAGCAGGCGCGTGCCGACTTCGGGCCGTTCACCCCGGGCTTCGTGAGCGTGCCCTACGGGGACGCCGCGGCGCTCGAGGCAGCGATCGACGAGAACACCGTCGCCGTGCTGGTCGAGCCGATCCAGGGCGAGGCCGGGATCGTCGTGCCGCCGGCCGACTACCTCCCCGCGGTGCGCGAGATCACCACGAGGCACAACGTGCTGTTCATCGCCGACGAGATCCAGTCGGGGCTGGGCCGCACCGGCGCCACCTTCGAGTGCGACAACGTGGACGTCGTGCCCGACCTCTACCTGCTCGGCAAGGCGCTCGGCGGGGGAATACTGCCGGTGTCGGCCGTCGTGGGCAACCGCGACGTTCTGGGCGTGCTGCGTCCGGGCGAGCACGGATCGACGTTCGGCGGAAACCCGCTCGCAGCGGCCGTCGGCCTCGCGGTCGTCGAGCTGCTCGCCACGGGCGAGATGCAGGAGCGTGCCCGCGAGCTCGGGGCGCGGCTGCAGGCCGGCCTGCGCTCGCTCATCGGCCGGGGCGTGGTCGAGGTGCGCGGTGCCGGACTCTGGGCCGGCGTCGACATCGATCCGGCTCTCGCGACCGGCCGCGAGGTCTGCGAGGCGCTCATGCGTCGGGGCGTGCTGGTGAAGGACACGCACGGCTCGACGATCCGGTTCGCGCCCCCGATCGTGGCATCCGAGTCCGACCTCGACTTCGCCGTCGAGCAGCTCGAGGCCGTTCTCGCGGAACTGGCCGCCTAACGCGGTCAACCGAGCCGGTTTCGGCCTGCCGAGCCCGCCGCGGCCGGCTCAGGAGGCCGAAACCGGCTCGGTACCGGCCGCCTCGGGGCGTGCGGCCGCCTCGGGGCGTGCGGCAGCTTCGGCGCGGGCGGCCGGCGCGGCCGGCGCGGCGAATCGTGCGCGCTGCGCCACCCAGACGAGCGCGGCGATCGCGGCGCCCACGACCACGGTCCACGGGTCGAAGGCCTCGCCGAGCACCAGTGCCGCCCAGGCGAGCGTGAGCAGCGGCTGCACCTGCTGCAGCTGGCCGACGCGGGCGATGCCGCCGCGGGCGAGACCGCCGTACCAGGCAAAGAAGCCGAGAAACTGCGACACGGCCGTCAGGTAGAGCATCCCGACCGCGACGCCGACGGTCCAGTCGAGG
>Ga0247809_1000096_pt1 | contig 49852 bp, 41 predicted proteins | sample UWRJL104311B1_FD_180951 | JGI IMG/M metagenome (GOLD analysis project Ga0247809, IMG submission 180951) | Plant litter microbial communities from Arlington Agricultural Research Station in Wisconsin, United States - UWRJ-L104-311B-1 | ecosystem: Environmental > Terrestrial > Plant litter >... | reverse complement strand
CGCCGGCACGGGGTCGGCCCCCTTCTAGCCCGCCCTGCGCTCCCGCCGCGCCGACCCTTCACCATGCCGATCTCGCACCACGCTGATCTCGCATCTCAGGCAGATCCGTGGATGCCGCGGCCGCCGCCCCCGGAATCCCGGGCTTCCGGCGGCGTGACGGTGCAGCGCTGCCTGAGTTGCGCAAACCGGCCGCGGCCGTCGCGCCCCCAACGACGAAACCGCCCGCCGAATGGACGGCGGGCGGTTTCGTGAGCGGAAGTGCTTACTCGGCGGCGGGCGTCGACGGGCGACGGGTGCGCGTGCGGTTGCGGCTGCGCGGGGGGCGCGAAGTGCCGTCGGCCGCGGGCGTCGAGGCGGGAGCCGTTCCCGTGGTCGGGGCGCCGGCCGTGCCGGTCGTGGCGGTGCGCGGCGGGCGTCCGCCGCGGTCGCCGCCGGAGCGCTGGCCGCGGTCGGCTCCGCGTCCGCCGTCGCGCGAACCCGACTGGGCCTGCGGCTCGCGCACGCGGGGCGGTCCGGCGGTCTTCAGTCGGCCCTTCGAGCCCTCGGGGATCTCGAGGTCGGTGTAGAGGTGCGGCGACGAGGAGTACGTCTCCATCGGCTCCGGGATGCCCATCTCGAGCGCCTTGTTGATGAGCGACCACTTGTGCATGTCGTCCCAGTCGACGAACGTCACGGCGATTCCGGTCTTGCCGGCGCGGCCCGTTCGTCCGGCGCGGTGCAGGTAGGTGTCGTGGTCGTCGGGGATGGTGTGGTTGATCACGTGCGTGACGTCGTTGACGTCGATGCCGCGGGCCGCGACATCCGTGGCGATCAGGATGTCTTTCTTGCCCGCCTTGAACGCGGCCATCGCGCGCTCGCGCTGGTCTTGGTTGAGGTCGCCGTGCACGGCCGCCGCGTTGAACCCGCGGTCGTTGAGCTCTTCGACGAGCTTCGCCGCCGCGCGCTTGGTGCGGGTGAAGATGACCGTCTTGCCCCGGCCCTCGGCCTGCAGGATGCGGGAGATGACCTCGTCTTTGTCGAGCGAGTGCGCGCGGTAGACGACGTGCTTGATGTTCGCCTGCGTGAGTCCCTCGTTGGGGTCGGTCGCGCGGATGTGGATCGGCTTGTTCATGAACCGACGCGCGAGGGCCACGATCGGGCCGGGCATCGTCGCGGAGAACAGCATGGTGTGGCGGTTCGCGGGGGTCTGGGCGAACAGCTTCTCGATGTCGGCGAGGAAGCCGAGGTCGAGCATCTTGTCGGCCTCGTCGAGCACCATGACCTTGATGTCCTTGAGCGACAGCATGCGCTGGCTCGCGAGGTCGAGCAGGCGGCCGGGGGTTCCGACGATCACCTGGGCGCCGGCCTTGATCTGCTCGACCTGGCCCTCGTAGGCCTTGCCGCCGTAGATGGCCGCGACCTGAGTGGACCGGTTGGATGCTGCGAGGGTGAGGTCTTCTGCGACCTGCACGCACAGCTCGCGGGTCGGCACGACCACGAGAGCCTGCACGCCCGGGGCCGGGTCGAGCCCAAGCTCCTGCAGCAGGGGGAGGCCGAAGCCGAGCGTCTTGCCGGTTCCGGTCTTCGCCTGGCCGATGATGTCCTGTCCGGCGAGACCCATGGGGATGGTCTGCTCCTGGATAGGGAACGGCTCTACGATGCCCTTGGTGGCGAGAGCGTCGACCATGTCCTGGTCGATATTAAGATCTGCGAAAGTCAATGTGAGAGTGCCCTAACGGATTACGAGGTACGCCCGCTTGTTCCTGGGGCGTAGGGCCCCCGCCAGAAATGGGGGGCATTGACCGCTAGTTTAGCGGGTCGACCTGCGAAACGGCGTAGGCCGCGCGGTCTGCGCGGGCTCACCCGTCTAAGCTGGGCGCGTGGTCAATTGGTTTTCGCGCAAGGGCAAGCGCGCCGAGGTGCCGCGACTGCGACCCCGCTCCGAATCGGAGCCGACGACCAAGGTCGACCTCGCCGAACTCACGCCCGACCTCCTGACCTTCCTCGGCAAGGCCGCGTACCTGCAGCTCACGGTCTTCGAGAATCTAGGCCGCGCCATGGCGAGCGCGCCCAGCACCGAGGCGAAGGAGACGCTGAGCCGCGTCGCCGCGCTCTCGCTCGCCAAGCATCACGGACTGACCGCCGAGATCCGCCGCCACGGCGACGAGCCCGGTGCCGTCATGCAGCCGTTCACGGCGGCGATCGAACGTTTCCAACAGAACACCCGGGGCGGCGACTGGCACGAGGAGATCGTCGCGTGCCACATCGTGGCCGGCTTCCTCGACGACTTCTTCGTGCACCTCGCCGCGGGACTGCCCGCGGACTACGCGGCGCGCATCACCACGGTGCTGCGGGCCGAGTCCGGCTCCGAGCTGATCGCCATGCAGATCCGCGAGGCCATCGAGAACGACGACAAGCTGGGTTCGCGCCTCGCGATGTGGGGCAGGCGCCTGGTGGGAGACACGATGCTCATCGCGCGCTCGACGCTGTCGCCGAGCACGAACAGCGTGAGCGACGAGGCGCGCATCGAGCCCGTCTTCACCGAGCTCATCGCCGCGCACACCCGCCGCATGGACGGCCTCGGTCTCACCGCCTAGCGACGCGTGACTTCGGTGCGCACGACGTGGGACGACCTGCCCGGCACGCTGCGGGAGGCCGTCGAGGTGGTGCTCGGAGGCAGGGTGGTCGACGCCGCGAGCCAGGCCGCGGGATTCTCGCCGGGCAGCGCAGACCGGGTCGTGACGGCCGACGGGCGTCGAGCTTTCGTGAAGACCCTGAGCCGCACCCGCAATCCCCATACCTTCGGCCTGCACGAACGCGAGCTGGCGGTCATGCGCGGTATGCCGCCGGGTGTCCCAGCACCGGCGCTGCTCGGCTCGTACCTCGACGGGGAGTGGATAGCGCTCGTGCTCGAGGACATCGACGGGCACCACCCGCGCCATGGTCGCCATGGGTCCGAGGTCGGCGCCGTGCTCGACGCGATAGCAGCCTTGCCGGTCGTTCGCGGCCGCTACCTCGCCGGACTCCCCGACGCGAGCCTCGAACTCTCGGCCGACGCGCTCGGCTGGTCCACCCTCGTGGCAGACGACGCCACCGCGGCTCTGCCGGCCTGGGTGCGCGACAACCTGCGACGGCTCGAGTGTGCCGCCGTGCGCGCAGGGGCGGCAGTGGAAGGCGACCACCTCGTGCACCTCGACTGCCGGGCCGACAACATCTTGGTCGACGACGGGGGCCGCGCCTGGATCGTCGACTGGCCATGGGCGGCGGTCGGAGCCGCGTGGCTCGACGGGCTCACGTTCCTGCTCGACACCCGCCTGAGGGGAGAAAACGTGGATTGCGAGCGGGTATTACGCGAGCACGAACTCTTCGCCGACGTACGAGTCGACGAGATCGATGCGGTGTTGAGCGCCATCACGGGGATGTTCTTCGATAAGGCGCGTCATCCGGCCCCTCCCAACATGCCCACGATCCGCGCCTTCCAACGCAGGGAAGGGCTCGCTGGAGCGGAATGGCTACGCGAGCGGTGGGCGTGACCCTACCGGCCTACGCGCGCCTGCCCGAGAGCTGCGCGAGCAGCGCCCGGTCTGCCGCCTGTCGCCGCGGCGGCACGGCCAGCACGACGGCGAGTGCCGCGAGCGGTCCGAGCACGAGGCTGATGACCCAGATCCAGCCGCCGTCGAACGTGAAGCCCAGCCAGAGCAGGGCCACCCAGACGACGGATGACACGGCAGCGGCCACCGCGGCGGGGAGCACGATCCCGTAGGTCTCCCGGCCGCGCACGAGGAACGGCAGGGCGAAGCCGACGCCCGCTGCGATGAGCACGACGAACAGCAGTTCCATGGTTACGCGACGAATCCGACGCGACGCGTCGACTCGGAACCGATCTCGATGTAGCCGATGCCGGCGACGGGAACGATGTAGAGCTTGCCCTTGCTGTCGACGAGCTTGACGAACTTGCTCTCCGACTCGAGGGCGGTCGCGACGATGGTCTCGACCTCCTGCGCCGTCTGCGACGACTCGAAGTTGATCTCACGGGGGCTGTTGGTAATACCGATGCGAATGTCCACGAGCCAAGATTACGACAGAGACCGGCGCGCGGCCCGACACGTTCACTCCAGGCATAACCGGCGACGGTCGTGTCGGCGGCGGCGGGTACCGTGTACGCGTGACCATCAGGGGATTCGAGCGGGCGACCGCGGGCGACTCGATACCCTCGGCGGTCGTCCTCGACGCGACGCAGCGGGCCGTGGTCGACATCGCCGACGGGCAGTCCGCCGCCGTCATCGGGGCTCCGGGCACGGGCAAGACCACGACCCTCGTCGAGCTCGTCGCCGACCGGGTGTTCGGCCGCGGCTGGGGTGCCGACGAAGTGCTCGTGCTCACCCCGAACCGGGCCTCGGCCACGCGTCTGCGCGACACGCTCGCCCTGCGTCTCGGCGCCGACGGCGAGGGCCGGCACGGCGTGGCCACCAACGGCCCGATCGCGCGCACCACCAACTCCGTGGCCTTCGAGCTCGTGCAGCACGCCGCGCAGCTCGCGGGCGTCGAACGCCCCAAGCTCCTCACGGGCGGCGACCAAGACCAGATCATCAAAGAGCTGCTGCAGGGGCACATCGACGACGGAACCGGCCCGGCGTGGCCCGCCGTGCTCGCCCCCGAGGTGCGGCAGCTCACCGGGTTCCGCACCGAGCTGCGCGAGCTCATGATGCGCGCCACCGAGTTCGGCGTCTCTCCCCAGCGGCTGCGTGAACTCGGCAGGCAGCACGAGCGCGCCGAGTGGGAGGCCGCGGCCGACTTCGTCGACGAGTACCTCGATGTCGTCGGGGCGATGCAGCAGAACGCGCTCGATGCCGCCGAGCTCATGGCGTTCGCCACCGCGGCGCTCGACGGCGACATCGGCGAGAAGCTCGGCCGGGTGCGGCTCGTGATCGTCGACGACCTGCAGGAGACCACCGAGGCCACCATCGGACTCCTGCGCGCGTTCGTGGCGAGGGGCGTGGCCGTCGTCGCCTTCGGAGACCCGGATGTCGCGACCAACGCATTCCGCAGCGGAGAGCGCGACGCGCTCGGCACCCTGTCGACCCGCCTCGGGCTGCGCGACCTGCGCACGTTCATCCTCGGCACCGCGCACAGGCAGGGCGCCGAGCTGCGCGCGCTCACGAGCGCGGTCACCGACCGCATCGGCACGGCCGCCGCGGGCCGCCAGCACGCAGCGGTCGCGGGCGGCGAGTCGTACGCGCACCCCGTCGTGACGATCGCCGCGGCCACGCCCGCGCGCGAGGTCGCCGCGGTTGCGCGACTGTTCCGCGAGCACCACCTCATGCGCGGCGTGCCGTTCTCGCGCATGGCCGTCGTCGTGCGCACCGGTTCGCTCATCAAACCCATCTCGCGCGCGCTCGCGCTCGCCGAGGTGCCCACTCGCACCCTCGCCGGCGGCACGGCACTGCGCGACGACCAGGCGGCGCGGGCGCTGCTCGACGTCGTCGACGTCGCGCTCGGCCGCACCGAGCTCACCCCGGCGCTCGCCACGCAGATCATGCTCGGCCCGTTCGGCGGCTTCGACCGCCTCGCCCTGCGCCGGCTGCGGGTCGCGCTACGCGCGGAAGAGCTCTCCGGCGGCGGCAACCGCGGCAGCGACGAACTGCTCGTCGAGGCGCTCCAGGCGCCCGGCCGCTTCGCCACGATCGACCACCGCATCGGCCGCAACGCCGACCGTATCGCCCAGACGCTGGCGGCGACGGCCGAGCTCGCCGGCGCCGACGGCTCGATCGAGCAGTTGCTCTGGCTGGTCTGGGAGCGCTCGGGCCTCGCTTCCGTGTGGTTCGACCAGGCACTCGGCACGGGCCTCACCGCGGCCGACGCCAACCGCAACCTCGACGGGGTGATGGCGCTGTTCACCGCCGCGCGTCGCTTCGCCGAGCGCCGGCCCAACGACTCGGCGCGGCTGTTCATCGACGACCTGCTCGGCGCGGAAGTACCGGAAGACACGCTCGCGCCGCAGACCAACGACGAATCGGTGCTCGTGACGACGCCCTCGGGCGCGGTCGGCAGGGAATTCGACGTCGTGGCCGTCTCGGGCCTGCAGGAGGGGGTGTGGCCGAACCTGCGCATCCGCGGGTCGCTGCTCGATCCGCAGGCGTTGGTGGCGGCATCCCGCTCCACCCTCGCCGCGCGCGACGGCGACGACGGGTCCGCCGCGATCGACGAACGCAAGCAGGTGCTGGGCGACGAGCTGCGCATGTTCGCGCTCGCCGTCTCGCGCGCGACCACGCAGGTCATACTCAGTGCGGTCGCGAACGAAGACGAGGCCGCGTCCGTGCTGTTCGGCTTGGTGCCGCGCGGAGTGGGCGAGGAGCTCGACGCGAGCGAGTGGCACCCGCTGTCGCTGCGCGGCGTCACCGGCCGGCTGCGCCGCGAGCTCGTGCGGCCGCGGCCCGAGATCTCCGCGGCGCTCGCCGCCAGCCTGCGGTCGGATGCCGCGGCCTCCCTCGCGCGTCTCGCGACCGAGCGCGTCCCGGGCGCGCATCCCGACGAATGGCACGGCCTGCTCGAACCGTCGACGACCGGCCCGCTGCACGACCTCGACGACCCCGAGGTGACCGTCGGCGTGTCGCCGTCGAAGCTCGAGGCGTTCGAGCAGAGTCCGCTCAACTGGTTCATCGACGTGATGAGCGGATCGCAGACGAATACGGCGATGGGGCTCGGCACGATCGTGCACTGGGCGATGGAGACCGCGACCGACCCGTCGGTCGACGCGCTGTGGGAGGCCGTGCAGTCCCGGTGGAGCGAGCTGCTGTTCGAGTCACCGTGGCTCGCCGAGAAGCAGAAGCGGGCCGCCCGCGTCTTGACGGCGGGGCTCTCGCAGTACCTGCACGACTTCTCCGCCGCGGGCAAGAGCCTCGTGGCGGCGGAACCGTCGTTCAGCGTCGTCGTAGGGCGCGGCAAGCTCAACGGCAAGATCGACCGGGTCGAGCGACACGACGACGGCGCGATCGTCATCGTCGACCTCAAGACCGGCCGGGCGGAGACCAACCAGGCCAAGATCGACGGCAACGCGCAGCTCGGGGCGTACCAGCTGGCGTACGACCACGGCGTGCTCGAGGAGCTCCCCGACGGCCACCGGCCCGGGGGCGCGAAACTGCTGTACGTGGCATCCGGCAAGGGGGGAAAGCTCTACCGCGAGGCGGTGCAGGGCCCGCTGGTCGGCCCCGAGCTCGACGAACTGCGCGCGCGCATCGAACTCGCCGCGATCGGCATGGCTGCGGCCGAGTTCGCGGGCGTGCTCAACCTCGACAGCTACGGCTCGGGCAACGACCCGAAGTACCGCATCCACCTCGTGAAGGCGGTGAGCGCGTGACCGCGGCCGTGCCGGGCGAGGTGGCGCCGCGCGTCTCCGCGCTCGAGATCGCGACGGCGATCCAGGGCGACCCGCCCACCCCGCAGCAGCGTGCCGTGATCGAGGCCGATCTCGCGCCGGCCCTCGTGATCGCGGGAGCGGGCAGCGGCAAGACCGAGACGATGGCGAACCGGGTGCTCTACCTGCTCGCGAACCGGCTCGTGAAGCCGAGCGAGGTGCTCGGGCTCACGTTCACCCGCAAGGCGGCTGGAGAGCTCGCGAAGCGCATCCGCGAACGCATCGAGCAGCTCGCGGCGGCCGGGCTCGTCGGCGACGACTACGACGTGTTCGACGCGCCGACCGTCGCGACCTACAACTCGTTCGCCAACTCGATCTACCGCGACAATGCCGCGCTGATCGGGCGCGAGAGCGACGCGGCCGTGCTGAGCGAGGCATCCAGTTGGCAGCTCGCCCGATCGATTGTGGTCGCGAGCCGCGACGAACGCCTCGCCGACCTCGACAAGAGCGTCGACGTCGTGACCAAGGCCGTCATCAACCTGAATCACGAACTGAGCGAGATCGAGGGCGACTCCGACGACGTGCGGCGCATGGTCGGCGAACTCGGCGGAGTGCTCGAGCTGCCCTACGGCGGACGCTCGAACGCGCGCTATCCCGACGTGCGGCGCGCTGTCGAGGCGGTGCAGGGCCTGCCCGTGCTGCTCGACCTCGCCGACGCGTTCGCCGAGGCTAAGGCCGCGCGCGGGCTCGTCGAATACTCCGACCAGGTCGCGCTCGCCCTCACCGCGACAGAACGCGTCGCGACGGTGGCGGCAGAACTGCGGGGGCGCTATGCCGTCGTGCTGCTCGACGAGTACCAAGACACCTCGGTCGTGCAGACGCGGCTGCTCAAGACCCTGTTCCGCCACCACGCGGTGATGGCGGTGGGCGACCCGCACCAGTCGATCTACGGATGGCGCGGCGCGAGTGCCGCGAACCTCGGCGGATTCCCGGCCGACTTCAGCAGCACGCCCCGGGAGGTCGCGAAGTTCGACCTCTCCACGAGCTGGCGCAACGGGCACGGCATCCTCGCGGCCTCGAACGCCCTGGTCGAGAAGCTCAACCTGGTCACGACGGTCGAGGTGGGGTCGCTCACGGCCAGCCCCGCGGCATCCGACGAGAAGTTGAACGTCGTATTCGAGGAGACGGTGGCCGACGAGGCCGCGGCGACGGCGGCGTGGCTCAAGCGGCAGCTCGCGGTCCCCTCGAAGAAGGGCACGCAGCGCACGGCGGCGATGCTGATGCGCACCCGAGCGACGATGTCGGTCTTCACCGCCGCTCTCGACGAGGCCGGGGTTCCGTTCCACGTGCTCGGTATCGGGGGCCTGCTGCAGGAGCCTGAGATCGTCGACCTGGTGAGCGCGCTCTGGGTGGTCAACGACCCGACGGCGGGATCCCAGCTCATCCGGCTGCTCACCGGGTCGCGGTGGCGGCTCGGGGTGCAGGACATCCACGCGCTCAGCCGGCTCGCGTCGTGGCTGCGCGACCGCGACTACGCGCAGCAGCCGCTCTCCGACGAGCTGCGTGAGGCGATGCGGGCTTCGGTGGCGGAGGCCGAGGGCGGGTCGATCGTCGAGGCGCTCGATTTCATAGCGCATGCCCGACCGGGCCACGGGGCGCTCGCCAGATTCAGCGAACCAGGGCTCGAACGGCTGCGGGAGGCGGGGTCGATGTTCGCCCGCCTGCGGTCGCGGGCCGGCCTCGAACTGGTCGACTTCGTCACGCTGGTCGAGCAGGAGCTCATGCTCGACATCGAGGTCGCGGCGAACGACCGGCTGCCGCTCGGCAACGCCAACCTCGAGGCGTTCTTCGACGCGTTGGGCGGCTACCTGTCGAGCGACGACCGCGCCTCGCTCGGCGGCTTCCTCGGCTGGCTGACCGTGGCGGAGTGGCGCGACAGCCTCGGTCCCCGCCCCGAAGACCCCGAGCCGGGCACGGTGCAGCTGCTCACCATCCATGGCTCGAAGGGCCTGGAATGGGACATCGTGGCCGTTCCGCGGCTCGTCGAGGGCGAACTGCCCGGCGCGGCCAAGGACGGCTACAACGGCTGGCTCTCGCTCGGAGCGCTGCCCTACGAGTTCCGCGGCGACGCAGACGAACTGCCGCTGCTGCGCTGGCGGGGCATCGAGACGCAGAAGGAGTTCGACGACAACCGCAAGCAGTTCAAGCTCGACCTCGAGACGCGCCACCGCCTCGAAGAACGCCGGCTCGCCTATGTCGCGGTCACCCGCGCTCGCCACTCGCTGCTGTTGAGCGGCTCGTTCTGGTCGAAACAGACGAAGCCGCGCACGCCGAGCGAGTTCCTGCTCGACCTCGAGGCGGCGGGCGTCATCGATGCCCTGCCGGTCGAGAGCGAGCACGAGGACAACCCGCTCGGCAGCGAACCCGAGTACATGAGCTGGCCGGTCGACCCGCTCGGGGTGCGCCGCACGCGCGTCGAAGCCGGCGCCGACGCGGTGCGCTCCACCCTCGAAGCCGACGCGTCGCCGAATCGCGGCACGTGGCACGACGACGTCACGCTGCTCTTGCGCGAGCGCGCCCAGCGCATCGGTGCGAACGAGGTCGTTCCGGTCCCGACGCGCGTGTCGGCCTCGCGATTCAAGGACTTCGTCACCGATCCCGCATCCGTCGCCTCGTCGCTGCGACGTCCGATGCCCGAGCGTCCGTACAAGGCGACGCAGATCGGCACCCTGTTCCATTCCTGGGTCGAAGAGCGCTACGGGCTCGGCGGCACGAGCGAAGAGCTCGACGCCGCGGCGATGGAACTCGACGACGGCGACGCCACGGGCGAGATCACCAACGACGCAGAACTCGTGCGCCTGCAGGAGACCTTCGCCCGTTCGGTGTGGGCCGACCGGCGTCCGGTCGACGTCGAGCGCGAGATCCACCTGCCGTTCGACGGACGCATCGTCGTCTGCAAGATCGACGCCGTCTACGCCGACGGCGACCGCTTCCAGGTCGTCGACTGGAAGACCGGGAAAGCGCCGCGGGATGACGCGGACCTCGAACGCAAGCAACTCCAGCTGGCGCTCTACCGGCTGGCCTACGCCCGGTGGTCGGGCGTGCCGATCGAGCAGATCGACGCGGTGTTCTACTTCGTGGCCGACGACCGCGTGGTACGCCCCGACCGCATCTTCGACGAGGCCGAGCTGCTGGCCCTCTGGCGCGCCAACGTCCAGCTGGTTGAGTAGGGCGCTCTGGCGCCCAGTCCAGCTGGTTGAGTAAGGCGCTCTGGCGCCCAGTCCAGCTGGTTGAGTAAGGCGCTCTGGCGCCCAGTCCAGCTGGTTGAGTAAGGCGCTCTGGCGCCTGTATCGAAACCAGATCTCGATACGGCAGCGGGCGGCCTACTCGATCATCGGTGTGCGGTCAGACCGCGCGCTCGGTGCGGTCGAGCAGCGCCTCGACGTCTTCGACCGCCATGGTCTCCATGGTCTGCGGGTTCAGCGGGTTCATCACGTCGTTGAGGGTCGAGTCGACCAACGCGCTCAGCATCTCGACCGCGTCATCCACGATCTCGGTGCTGCGGGTGTCGGTGCCGTGCAGCAGCCACTTCGCAATCTCGAGTTCCGCGTAGAGCTTCGCGCGCTGGCGTACGTGCCGGTCGCCCGAGCCGCGCACCGAGTGGTAGGCGTCGAAGGCGCTGTCGGCGACGTCTTCCGGCGCGCCGAGCAGCCAGGACATGTCGCGGGCGGGGTCGCCGACGCGCAGTTCCTGCCACCCGAGGAGGCCGGTCACCACTCCGTCCGACGAGAGGAACGAGTCGGCGCTCAGGGCGTTGTTGATCACCGTCGGCTGGAACTGCCAGAGGCCCGCCTCTTCGGTGGCGCGTTCCCAGCGGCCGAGCAGGGCGGGCGGCACGAGGCTCGTCGCGCTCGCCCGGTCCATGACGCTGATGGCCGCGCGCAGGCTCTCGCCGGCGGCGAGCACCGGCAGGCCGGCGTCGGCGACGAAGCTGGTCGGCAGCCCGTGGATCGCCGCGATCGACGAGCCGATCGACGAGGCGAGACCGTGCGGGCCGGCGTCGAGGCGGCCGAGGCCGACCTTGGTGCCGTAGACGAATTCGTAGATTATGCCGCGCGTGCCGGAGACAGGCACCTGGCCGACGTGGCTCGAGACGGCGAACGGCAGCCGCGTGCGCACTCCGGCGCTGATCGCGCGCAGGGCCACGAGGTCGGCCGACTGCTCGGCTTCGGCGCGCTCGTTGCGGGGCACACGGATGATGAGGTGGCGGCCGTCGCGGGCGGTGAGCAGCGCCGCGTCGAAGTCGTTGTTGAGATTCGAACCGAAGCTCGACGTGGCGACGAGGTCGAGGTCGTCGACGGCCGAGGTCGCGAGCGCGGCTAGAGTGAGGTGGGATCTGGCCATACCCAACAGGGTAGATCGCCTTTCTCCGCTTTCCTCGAACGCCACGCACTTGATGGGTCGCCGCATGCCGAATAATTTCCTCGCGACGCTTCCGCTGTCGCGATACGAGGTCGACCGCGACTACCTGGCGAGAGACCAGCCGGATGCCATCGGCACGCTCCTCGCCGACCCCGCCACCCGCCTCCTCCCGCTGTTCCAGGGCTCAGCGCTGCTGTCGGGCCCTCGCTCGCTCGCCCTCGTGCCGGTCTCCGCCCTGCCGCAGGCCGAGCTGTACGTCTACCTCGGGCGGTCGACCTCCACCACCAGCCCGGAACCGGCCGGGACCCCCGTGCTGGCCGCCGTGCTCACCGACGCCGGCCACTTTGCGGAATCCGAGTGGGGCAACCTGCGCCAGCTCGGCAGCGTGCTCAGCGACCGCGACGCCGGGCTGTTCACCGAGGCGCTCGGCATCGTCAACTGGCATGCCTCCCACGCGTTCTCTCCGCGCACCGGAGTGGCCACCACCCCGGGCAAGGCGGGGTGGGTTCGCACCGATCCGACGACGGGACGCGAGGTCTTCCCGCGCACCGACGCCGCCATCATCGTGGGCATCACCGATTCGCACGACCGGCTGCTGCTCGGCTCGAACGCGCTCTGGGAGAGCAACCGCTTCTCGCTGCTCGCCGGATTCGTCGAGCCGGGGGAGTCGCTCGAGGCCGCCGTCGTGCGCGAGGTGTTCGAGGAGTCGGGGCTGCGCGTCGTCGACCCGGTGTACCTGGGCAGCCAGCCGTGGCCGTTCCCGGCCTCGCTCATGCTCGGCTTCACCGCGCAACTCGACCGAGAGTTCGAGAACGCGCTCGTGCCCGACGGCCACGAGATCCTCGAGCTGCGCTGGTTCACCCGCGACGAGTTGCGTGCCGCGCTCGGCGACATCCTGCTCCCCGGTCCCACCTCGATCGCGCGTTCGATCATCGAGAGGTGGTTCGGCGGCCCGATCGACGACGGCACCGCATGAGCGGCACCGAGATCCGCAGCGCCGAGAGCCTGCTCGCCGGGCTCGACGACCAGCAGCGCCTCGCCGCCGAGACGCTGCTCGGCCCGGTCTGCCTGCTCGCCGGCGCCGGTACGGGGAAGACCCGGGCCATCACCCACCGCATCGCGTACGGCGTCGCCACCGGCGTCTACCCGCCCGGGCGCGTCATGGCGCTCACCTTCACGAGCAGGGCCGCCGGCGAGCTGCGCAGCCGCCTGCGCCACCTCGGCGCCGCGGGCGTCTCGGCGCGCACATTCCACGCCTCCGCCCTGTCGCAGCTGAACTTCTTCTGGCCGCAGGTCGTCGGCGGCACGATGCCCCGCCTCATCGACAGCAAGGCCCGCCTGCTCGCGCAGGCCGCCGACACGATCAGGCTCAAGCTCGACACCGCCACCCTGCGCGACACGGCAGCCGAGATCGAGTGGCGCAAGGTCTCCCGGCTGAGCATCGAGCAGTACGGCATCGCGGCCGAGACGCGCACGCTGCCGCCGTCGCTCACGATCGACAAGGCGACGGCGCTGCAGCAGGCCTACGAGAACCTCAAAGACGAACGCAGGCAGCTCGACTTCGAAGACGTGCTGCTCGCCACGGCCGGCATGATCGAGACCGAGGCCCGCGTCGCGCAGCAGGTGAGGGAGCAGTACCGCTTCTTCGTGATCGACGAATACCAAGACGTCTCCCCGCTGCAGCACGATCTCGTGAAACTCTGGATGGGGGAGCGCAACGACCTCTGCGTCGTCGGCGACGCGAGCCAGACCATCTACTCGTTCGCCGGGGCCACGCCCGAATACCTGCTCGGCTTCCAGTCCGCGTACGACGACGCCGTGGTGGTGCGGCTCGAGCAGAACTACCGCTCGACGCCCGGCATCATCGAGTCGGCGAACCGGCTGATGAAAGGCCGACCCGGCGCCCTCACGCTGCACCCGCCGGCCGACGGCGAGGTGCCGCCGGGCGCGACGCGGCCGCCGTTCATCGACGGCTTCGACAGCGACACGACGGAGGCCCGCGCGGTAGCGAAGGCGGTGGCCGACGAGATCGCCGACGGCACGAAGCCGGAAAACATCGCGATCCTGTTCCGCATCAACGTGCAGGCGGCCGCCATCGAGGCGGCGCTCAACGCGATCGGCGTGCCGTACCTCGTGCGCGGTGCCACCCGCTTCTTCGAGCTGCGCGAGATCAAGGAGGCGATCATGATGTTCAAGGGCGCCTCGGTGTCGATCGTCGGCGAGCCGCTGTTCAAGACCGTGAGCGACGTGCTGCGTTCGCTCGGCTGGACCCAGGAGGCACCCGAGGGGCGCGGCGCCGTGCGCGACCGCTGGGAGGCGCTCAACGCGCTCATGGGACTCGCCGAACAGACGCCGGCCGGCACAAGCCTGAAAGACTTCGTCGACGACCTGCTCGAACGCCAGGCGGCCCAGCACGAGCCGACGCTCTCGGCCGTGACCATCGCGACGCTGCACTCCGCGAAGGGCCTCGAGTGGGACTCGGTGCACCTCGTCGGCCTGAGCGAGGGCCTGGTGCCGATCACCTACGCGAAGACCGAGGAGGCGATCGACGAAGAACGCCGCCTGCTCTACGTCGGCATCACGCGCGCGCGCCGCAAGCTCAGCCTGTCGTGGGCGGCTAGCGGGACGAACTCCGGCGGCTACCGCCCAGGGCAACGGCAGGCGAGCCGGTTTTTGGCCGAGCTGCAGCGCTGACCGCGACGCATCCGCACTCCGGATGCGGCAACCACGCGCGCACCGTCGTCTCGCCGGTGGCGACGCTGATCTCCGTCGACAGGTGGGCGGATGCCGCGTGCCCGAGCTCGAGGCGCGCCAGAGCCGCCCGGCTCACCGCCGCCGAGACCTCGCTCGCCACGAGGGCGGACTCGATCGAACTGCGCCGGCCCCACAACTGTGCCGACAGTGCCGGCCACGCGGGGTCGGCGTCGGTGCGGTAGCGCTGCAGGCAGTACAGGCACGGCCCGACGCCGGGCTCGACGATCGGGCCGACGGTCGCGCTCGTGTCGGACAGCACGACCGGCAGGTGCGGGATGTCGCGCCGCAGCCAGAGCCCGTGCAGCTCGGGGGCCAGCACGAAGTGGCCGATCGCGATCGCGAGGTCGCACGGCCGGGCGACGGCGTCGTCGGCGCCGCTCGCTACCCGCACGACCACGCCGCCGCCGCGCAGCGCCTCCACGAGGTGCGCCGACGTCGGGCCCGATCCGACGACGGTCACCGACCGCGGTGCCGGCGTCAGGCGCTTCTCGAGCGCCGGCGCCAGTTGTGCGAGGAGCGTCTGCATCGCGTCATCGGTCGCTCCGCAGGATGCCGCGACCATCTGCAGCCCGGGAGCGCTGATGCCCTTCGCGAGCGCCGCGATCATGCGCTCGTCGGCCTCGGACACCTCGTGCAGCACCACGACGGGAGCGGCGACCCCGAACTGCAGGCTCGTGGGGGAGCGCCAGACGAGGGGGTAACGGGGGTCGAGTCGCAGCACCATGGCATGAGAATGCCACGGGGTCGTTCGGCCCCGTGGCATCTGTCCACAGCCGGCGCTACTCCTCGCGCGGGCGCTCGCTCGTGTCGTCGTTCAGCAGGTCTTCGATGGCCTGGTCGACGTCGTCCGGCGCGGGCGTGCCCGCGGTGAGCCGAGCGACGAGGGCGCTCGGGTCGCTGATGTCGTCGGCGGTCGGCACGAGGTCGGGGTGCGACCACAGGTCGTCGCGGGCGTCGGCGCCGACCGCGTCGGTCACGCTCTGCCACATCGCGGCCGCCTCGCGCAGGCGGCGTGGCCGCAGTTCGAGCCCGACGAGGGTGGCGAACGCGGATTCCGCCGGGCCCCCCGATGCGCGCCTGCGGCGCACGGTCTCCGCGATCGCCGCGCTCGACGGGAGGCGCGACGTGGCCTGCGCGGTCACGACGTCGACCCAGCCCTCGATGAGGGCGAGGGTGGTCTCGAGTCGGGCCAGGGCGGCCAACTGGTCGTCGGACTTCGGCGGGATCAGGGCGCCGCTCGTCATCGCGGCGCGCAGCTCTTCGGGGTTCGCGGGGTCGAAGTCGCTCGCGAGCTCTTCGAGGCGCGAGGTGTCGATGCGGATGCCGTGGGCGAACTCCGTGATCGAGGTCATGAGCTGCAGTCGCAGCCACTTCGCGTGGCGGAACAGGCGGGCGTGCGCGAGTTCGCGCACGGCGAGGTAGAGCTGCACCTGGTCGACGGGCACGTCGAGACCGGAGGCGAAGGCGGCGACGTTCTGCGGGATCATCGCGGCCTGCTGTTCGGACTCGCCGCCGTCGGACGAGCCGAGCAGCGGGATCCCGATGTCGCCGCCGGAGACGACCTCGCTCGCGAGCTGGCCGACGACCTGGCCGAGCTGCATCGCGAACAGGGTGCCGCCGACGTTGCGCATGAGCTGGCTCGCACCGGCGATCATGTCGGTCATCTCCTCCGGCGCCTGCTCGGCGAGCACGTCGGTGAGGGAGTCGGCGATGCTCGAGGCCACGGGCTCCGCCAGCTGGATCCAGATCGGCATCGTGGCCGTGACCCATTCCGTGCGGCTGATCAGCCGCGGGGCCACCGTGAGCTCGGAGATGTCCGTGGCTTCCGCGAGCCATAGCGACGCGACGTGGAAGGCCTGCTCGAGCTGCGAGCGCTCGGCGGGCAGCGAGACGACGGTCGAGCGGGAGGCGAGGCTCTTGGCCTGCTCGAGGGCGAGGCCCCAGTTGATTCCCTCGCCGCTCGACTGCAGGGCATTCTGCAGCTGCGCGATGAGCTGGGCGACGAGCTCCGGATCGTTCGGCAGTCCCGCGGCGCTCGCCAGCTTGCTCGGGTCGAGGTCGGTGTTGCCCTCGAGGAACGCACGCAGCATCTCCCGGAACTCTTCTTCAGGTGGGTCTTCCCGCGAATCTTCAGGCATGCGAACTACGCTAGCTGCTGCACGGCGATGGGGGCTGGGTTTTCGCCTAGGCTCGATCTTCCGGCTGTGCGCCCGTGGCGAACACTCGTTTTCGCCCGCTCGAACAAGAAGGATCACGGTGGCGCTTTTCGCCGATTCCGACCCGGTCGCCGCACCGCGTCGCTCACGCAGCTCGGTCGTCGGGTGGTCGCTCATCCTGCTCGCGATGCTCGTAACGATCGTCGTGGCCCTGGTGCCGTCGCCCTACGTGATCGAACAGCCCGGCCCGGTCTTCGATACCCTCGGCGACGTGCAGGTGGGTGGCAAGACCGTGCCGCTCATCGACATCCCCGACACGACGACCTACCCGACCTCGGGGTCGCTCGACATGCTCACCGTGTCGATCAACGGCAACCGCGACAACCGGCTCAACTGGTTCCAGGTCGCGTCGGCGTGGTTCGACAAGAGCAAGGCGGTCGTGCCGATCGACAACGTCTATCCCGTCGGCGTCACGGTCGAGCAGTCGAACGAGCAGAGCAACACCGACATGCGCAACTCTCAGCAGGAGGCGATCGCCGCCGCGCTCACCCAGCTCGACTACGGCTTCACCACGAGCCTCGAGATCGTGCAGGTCTCGCCCGGCAAGCCGGCGGCCGGAACGATCGAGCCGGGCGACACGATCCTCAGCGTCAACGGGAAGACGTTTTCGGATGTCACGGGCCTCAAGGCCGCGATCGCGGAGAACGGCGTCGACACCCCGGCCTCGGTCGTGATCTCACGCGGCGGCGTCGAGCAGACCGTCGCGCTCACCCCCACGATGAGCGGCGGCGCGAACTCCGCCCCCATCCTCGGCATCACCGTGCAGGGCAACTTCGACTTCCCGGTCGATGTGACGATCCAGCTCGAGAAGGTCGGTGGCCCGAGCGCGGGCCAGATGTTCGCCCTCGGCATCATCGACAAGCTGACGCCGGGCGACCTGACCGGCGGCAAGGACATCGCGGGAACCGGCACCATCACGGGCGACGGCACCGTCGGGCCGATCGGCGGGATCCGGCAGAAGATGTACGGGGCCGTGCGCGCCGGGGCCGACTACTTCCTGGCGCCGGCGGACAACTGCAACGAGGTCGTCGGCCACGTGCCCGACGGGCTCGACGTGTTCGCGGTCAGCGATCTCGATGACTCGCTCGCCGTGCTGAAGGCGATCTCGACCGGGGAGTCGACCGCCGACCTCCCCACGTGCTCGGCATCCGCGAAGTAAGGACCAGCACTCTCGCAGTTGCCTCCGTTAAGATGACCCTGACCGACCACCACAGGCCAGGAGCAGTCGCTTGACTTCCACAGCAAACCCACCCGTCAGCCGTACGAGGGTCACCCTCGCGATCACAGCCGCGATTCTCGCCGTTCTGGTGGTGATCTTCTTCATCGTCGCGGGCCTGTACACCGATGTGCTCTGGTTCGACCAGCTCGGGTTCCTCAACGTGCTGACCACCCAGTGGATCGCCACCGCCGGCATGTTCGTCGTCGGATTCCTGGCAATGGCCCTCCCGGTGTGGGCGAGCATCGAGGTCGCCTTCCGCGCCCGTCCCGTCTACGCCAAGCTCAACTCGCAGCTCGACCGCTACCAGCAGGTGATCGAGCCGCTGCGCCGCCTCGCCATGTTCGGCATCCCGGCCGTGCTCGGCCTGTTCACCGGCGTCTCGGCGGCGACCCGTTGGCCCGTCGTGCTGCAGTACTTCAACCGCACCTCGTTCGGCGAGAAAGACCCGCAGTTCAACCTCGACATCTCGTTCTACATGTTCGAGCTGCCGTTCTTCCGCGGCGTCGTCGCCTATGCGTCGGCCGTCGTGCTCATCGCCGGCATCGCGGCGCTCGCCACGACCTACCTGTACGGGGCCATCCGCGTCTCCGGGCGTGAAGTGCGCATCTCCCGTTCCGCCCGCATCCAGCTCGCCATCACCGCCGCGATCTACATCGCGCTGCAGGGGCTCAGCATCTGGCTCGACCAGTACACGACCCTCACCTCGGCCAGCGCCGGGTACCTGCAGACCGGTGCAGGATTCACGGAGGCCAACGCCACGATCCCCGGCCGCGCGATCCTCGCCATCGCCGCGGGAGTCGTCGCGCTGCTGTTCATCGTCACGGCCGTGATCGGCAAGTGGCGGCTTCCCGTGATCGGCACCGCGCTGCTGCTCGTGAGCGGTCTCATCGTCGGCGGCATCTACCCGTGGATCGTGCAGCGCTTCCAGGTCGAGCCGAGCGCCCGGACGCTCGAGTCGTCGTACATCGAGCGCAGCATCAACGCGACCCGAGACGCCTACGGCGTCTCCGACGTGAAAGAACTCCCGTACAACGCCACGACCGACGCAGAGGCCAACGCGCTGCGCAACGACGCCGAGACGACCGCGAACATCCGCATCATCGACCCGGCGCTCGTCTCCGCGTCGTTCGCCCAGCTCGAGCGTTTCAAGCAGTATTACCAGTTCTCCACGCACCTCGACGTCGACCGCTACAACATCGACGGCACCGTGCAAGACACCGTGATCGCGGTGCGCGAACTCGACCAGGAGGGCCTCGGCACCTCGCGCAGCTGGTACAACAACACCGTCGTCTACACCCACGGCTACGGCGTGGTCGCGGCCTACGGCAACCAGCGCACCACAGACGGCCAGCCCGTCTTCCTCGAGTCGGGCATTCCGTCGACCGGCGCCCTCGACATCAAGCAGCCGCGCATCTACTTCGGCGAGGAATCGCCCTCGTACTCGATCGTCGGGGCGCCCAAGGGCGACAAGCCGATCGAACTCGACTATCCGTCGGGCGACGACGACGCGTCATCCAACACCACCACGACGTTCGCCGGCAACGGCGGGCCGAAGCTCGACAACATCTTCACGAAGCTCGTCTACGCGATCAAGTTCCAGTCGGAGCAGATCGTGCTGTCCGACGCCGTCACGTCGAAGTCGCAGATCCTCTACGACCGCGACCCGATCGAGCGTGTCGGCAAGGTCGCGCCGTACCTCACCCTCGACAGCGACACCTACCCGGCCGTCGTCGACGGCAAGGTGGTCTGGATCGTGGACGGCTACACGACGAGCGCGAGCTACCCGTACTCGCAGGTCGAGAAGCTCAGCGACACCATCGTCGACTCGACCACCCCGGCCGTGCCGTACGCCGTCGACAACCTCAACTACATCCGCAACTCGGTCAAGGCCACGGTCGACGCCTACAGCGGCAAGGTCACGCTCTACGCCTGGGACACCGAGGACCCGATCCTCAAGACCTGGCAGAAGATCTTCCCGACGACGCTCAAGTCGGCCGACAAGATGAGCGCGGAGCTCACGAGCCACGTGCGCTACCCGGCGGATCTGTTCAAGGTGCAGCGCTCGATCCTCGGGTCGTACCACGTGACCGACGCGAACTCGTTCTACTCGAGCGACGACCAGTGGGTTACGCCGAACGACCCGACATCGCCGGCCGCGACCCCGACGCTGCAGCCGCCGTACTACCTGACGATGAAGGTGCCCGGCTCGGATTCGTCGGCCTTCACCCTGTACAGCACGTACATCCCGAAGGCCGCCGCGACCTCCAGCAGCAGCATCCTCACCGGCTATCTGGCGGTGAACTCCGACGCGGGGCCGGACTACGGCAAGCTCACGCTGCTGACCCTGCCCAAGCAGGACACCGTGCCGGGCCCCGGTCAGGTGCAGAACAACTTCAACTCCGACACCGAGGTGGCGAGCCAGCTGTCGCTGCTGCAACGCGGCGACACCGACGCCATCCAGGGCAACCTGCTGACGGTGCCGGTCGGAGGCGGACTGCTCTACGTGCAGCCGGTCTACGTGCAGTCGACGAGCGGCACGAGCTACCCGCTGCTGCGTAAGGTGCTCGTCGGCTTCGGTGACAAGATCGCGTTCGAAGACACCCTCGACGAGTCGCTCGACGCGCTCTTCGGCGGCGACTCCGGCGCGGACGCCGGCGACGGCGGCACCGTCGTGCCGCCGGACGACGGCACCACCGCGCCCCCGACCGATGGCGGCACCGATGGCGGAACAACGCCGCCGGCGACCGGCGGCGGATCGACGGGCACCGACCAGGCCGCGCTCGATGCGGCGCTGACCGACGCCAAGAGCGCCCTCGCCGACCGCACGGCCGCGTACGCTGCCAACGACGTCGTCGCGGCCGCCCAGGCCGACAAGCGCCTGCAGGCAGCGATCGAGGCTGCGCTGGCCGCTAGCGGCGAGTAACCATGGTCGAGCTCGGGTCGGGCGACTGGCTCGACGCGAACCGCGCGCAGTGGGACGAACGCGTCCCACTGCACGCGGCGAGCGAGTTCTACGATCTGGCACCGCTGCGGGCGGGAGCGGGCGAGCTGTACCCCATCGAGGAGACGGAACTCGCCTCGTACCTCCCCGACGGTCTCTCCGGCCTGCGGGTGCTGCACCTGCAGTGCCACTTCGGCGCCGACACGCTCGCGCTCGCCCAGCGCGGCGCCGAGGTGGTGGGAGTCGACTTCTCGAAACCCGCCGTGCTCGAGGCGCGCCGGCTGGCGATCGAACTCGGCCTCGACGATCGCTCGCGGTTCGTCAACGCCAACGTCTACGACCTGCGGCACACGCTGCCGCAGCCCGAGTCGTTCGATGTCGTCTATACGACCTGGGGCACGATCGGGTGGCTGCCCGACGTCGCCGAGTGGGCGCGCATCGTCGAGTGGTACCTCAAGCCGGGCGGCGTGCTGTACTTCGCCGACGGCCACCCGGCGGCCTCCGTGTTCGACGGGGCAGGGGAGCGCGGCCTGCCGCGGTTCGCGTACCCGTACGACGTCGACGGCGAGGCGATCGTGCTCGACGACGACACGGACTACGCAGAGCCGGATGCCTCGCTCGTGAACACCCGCACGTTCGAGTGGAGCCACCCGCTCGCCGAGACGGTGACCGCCCTGCTCGCCACCGGCCTGCGGCTCGACTTCCTGCACGAGCACTACGCGGTGCCGTGGAGGATGTTCGACGGCCTCGTCGAAGGCGACGACCGGCTCTACCGCTGGCCCGCGGAGAAATGGCTCCCGCTCGCCCTGAGCATCGGCGCGAGCAAGCCCGTCTGAGCCGCGCGACCCGCGTCACCGCCCGAGCCGCCCGCGTCACCGCCCGCTCCCTGTACCAAATGCAGGAGATCCCCGCCGAGAAGGCCGCGCATCCGCGTGAACGTGTGACCTAGACGGGTTTCTCCTGCATTCGGCACGTGGGCGGGACGTGCGGCAGGGCATTCGGCGGGCAGGTGGCAACCGCCTCCCGATTACCGTGCTATCGTTGATCTTGCAGCGCGGGGTGGAGCAGTTCGGTAGCTCGCTGGGCTCATAACCCAGAGGTCGCAGGTTCAAATCCTGTCCCCGCAACAGAAGATAGACCACGAAGTCCCGGCCGGAAACGGTCGGGACTTCGCGCGTTAAGCAACTCGAACACGGAAAGCCTGCAGCCGCTCTCCACGGATCGACTCGACGCGACGAATCGCTTTCAATGACTTGTCCCGAGCGGTTGGTGTTCACCCCCGAGTCGCCTCCTCTCCATCCGATCGATCGGTGGGCATGGGTAACTTTGCATGCTCGCCGGAACCGAGGAAGTCATGACATCTACCCGCGCACTGTTGCCCATTCCGATAGCGACGGCGCTGGCGGGGGTGCTCGCCCTCGCCGGTTGTACGACTCCCGCGCAATCGGGATGGTCGCTCACACCGGTCTCGATCGAGGCCGGTTCATCCGCGTCGGCAACGGACACGTTTCTCCCTCTTGAGCTGACAAGCGACACGCGGGGCGGGTTCTGGGGCGAATCTGAAGGGGTGTGGATTCATGTGAACGCGGCAGGCGTGACGACCGAGTCATTGCCCGGGGCCACAATCGGCGACGGGTGGCGGCTCTCCGGAGCGACAGCTCTGTCCCCGACGCGGATACTCGTATCGACTGTGTGGATCGATGGAGAGCATTTCGGCGAAATTCTTCTCGTCGACACAGCGACCTCGCAACAACGGTCCATCCTGAAGCGAGATCGAGGGATTGGAGATGTCGCCACGGCTGGCGGTGTGATCTACTTCACCGAGTATGAAGCCGGAACCGCTATCTTCTCTGTCCGTGGACTCGAACTCGCCTCAGGAAACATGTGGGACGTTGCGTCTGTCGATGGCGACGGGGCTCTGGCATCAATAGATGCCGATGAAAAGTCGAACGTCTACGTGGCGACCGAATCTGCTCGCACGGTCATGGACAATTCCGGAACCGTGATCACCTCCGAAAGCCGCGTGGCTCGGAATCCTGGCGTTGCGGTGAGCCCTGGAGGCAGCGTGATCTGGATTGACGACAGCACGCCAAATCAGACCCCGTCTTTCTGGGTGAGCGACGGCTCAAGAGCGGCCCGAGCGATCATCGACGAGCATACAGACTGCGCATATTCCAATCTCACAGTAAGAAGCGAGTGGGGCGAGGCAACGATCGATTTCTTGTGCGAACCGAGTGGTGTGGCTTGGCTATCGGACGAGAAGTTTGCGGTCTCCATCGGTGACGAGGGCGGAGCGCCCCTCGTGGAGGTCGTGCCGTCGTGGTGATGACGCGTCGTTCGACTCAGCGCAACCGTGGCCGCACGAGCCGGTGGCTCTCGGTAACGAGGTCGACGATCAACGACGCGTCGACGTCGAGCGGCACGGTCAACCAGTGCTTCTTGTTCATGTGATAGCCCGGGGTGATCGTGGGGTGGTCAGCCCGCACCGCGAGCCCGTCGTCCGGCGCCGCCTTGAGCGTCACTGTGGGGGAGGGGTGCCCCGGTTCGCTGAGGATCGCGAAGACCTTGCCGTTCGCCGCCTTGAAGACGGGCGTCTCCGGCCCGAACGGGAAGGTCTCCGTAGCGCCCGGCAGGTTGAGGCACAGCTCGCGGACGTCGTCGTCGTGCATCACTTGTCGATCACCCGCACGAGCTCTTCGATGAATTCCGTGAAGCCGGTCGACCGGCGGATCAGCTCGAGCACCTCGGTGCGGTCGGCGAATACCTCGACGAACTGGTCGAAGACCGTCTGGAACGACGCCCGCCCGCTCGAGCTGAACGCGATGAGCGCGATCACGTTCACCCGGTTCTCGCCCCACGGCATCGCGGTCTCGTTCACCGCGATCGCGATCGAGGTGCGCGACGCGCTCATCGACATCGCGTGCGGCACCGCGATCGACTCGGTGAACGCCGTCGACGACAGCGCCTCCCGTTCGATCGCGCCGGCGACGTACGCCTCGTCGATCACGCCCTGCTCGAGCATGAGGTCGCCGAGCAGCCGGATCATCGACGCCTCGTCGGCCGCCTGCACGTTGCGCAGGAACAGCGCCTCGTCGAAATAGCGCAGCAGGTCGTCTTTGATTCGGATGCGGCGCCGGTGCCGGCGCACCCGGGTGATCGCCCGTCGGATGTTCTCGACGTCCGTCTCGGTGAGGAACGGCTGGATGGCCACGACGTTGTCGCCCGCGCCCTTGGCCGCGATGGTCGTGAGCACGAGGTCGGTGGAGAAGTCGCTCCAGGTCACGTCGGTTCGGGTGACGACGACCTCGACCGCGAGCTCGTCGCCGAGCGCGCGCTCGATGTGCGCGCGCAGGATGTCGTGCATGTCGTAGTACCCGGGGGAGACGATCGCTACCGTGAGCCGCTCCTCCTGCCGTGATTGGCGTTCGAGGTGCGAGCCGAGGTGCATCGCGATGTACGAGATCTCGTCGTCGTTGATCGTGATCGAATTCTCGCGCTGGATCTGGCTGGCGATGAACACCGCCACGTCGTAGATCATCGGGTACGACGTCTTGATCGACTTCACGAGAGGGTTGCGCGAGTACGAATTGTCTTCCGCGCGGGCGATCAGATTGCCCACGTGCAGGGCGAACCGCACCATGAACGCCTCGTCGTCGAGGTCGAGCAGGTACTCCTCGCCCACCTGGCCGACGATGCGCCGCACGGTCTCGAGGTGTTCGGGCACGACGTAGTTGTCGACCACCGACTGCACGGGCTCGTTCTGCCCCGGCGTGATCACCCGGGTGGTCAGGAGCTTCGCGAGGTACTGCACGTCGGTGTCGTCGAGCTCGACGTCGAAGTGCTCGCGGGTGAGGTCGGAGAGCGCGGCCGTGATCGGGGTGTCGACGCGCGCCGCGGCATCCGAGATCCTGGGGGTCGGACGGCGGATGACGCGGTCCACGGCGATGGCCACGTGCAGCAGCACGCTGTTGACGCCGTACTCGTTGACGAAGTACCCCTGCGATTGCAGCATCGCGATCAGTCGTGTCTTGAAGACGCTGAGGTCTTCGGAGACGAACTCCTTCTGCACGTTCTCGAGTTCGAGGAAGCCCTGGGCGCTCTCGGTGCGGAAGATCTTGCTGAGCACCCGCCGGTACTCCGCCTCGGTGCCGGTGAGCGACACGACGCTTCCCGTGCGGGTGAGGGTGAGGCCGGCGTCTTCGCCCAGTGACTTGACCTTGCGCAGGTCGGACTCGATCGTCGAGTCGCTCACGTAGAGGCTGTCGGCGAGCGAGTGGATGTCGAGGCCGCCCGGGGCGTCGGTCAGGCGACGCACGAGGTGGTGCACCCGGTCGCGCGGGGTGTCGCCGTCGCGCTGGGTGCCCCCGCTCGCGAACGTGGCATAGGCGTCGCGGTTGAGCCGGTAGCCGTTGGTCGACGACGAGATGATGCTGAGCGGGTGCGCCGCGGCCTTCGCCGCCGTCACATAGCTGCGTACGCTACGCGTGGTCACCCCGAGGTGTTCCGCCAGCTCCGCCGCTGTCACGCGGGTGTCGCTCTGCGAAAGGTAGTCCAGCAGGCGCTCGTACTTATCGCTCATTTACAGCAACTTAACCATGTTCGGGCGGGTGACGCTGGCGCGGAAGGTGTATTTTCCGCGGGTGCGGAAAGAGAACTACTGGCCGCGGCGCCCCGGTCGGTAAAGGATGGAGGCCTAAGCACGTCGATTCGCTGTACAGCAGGGAACGCAAGGAGGCGATCCATGACTACCATTCTGATCGTTTGTGGTGCCGGCGCATCGAGTACCTTCCTCGCCACCCGCATGCGCGCCATCGCCGCAGGCCGGGGCGACTCCGTCACCGTTCAGGCCGCGGGCGACGACGACCTCGACTCCCGCCTCCCGTCGGTCGACGTGCTGCTCGTCGGCTCGCACCTCTCCGCCAGCTTCGACTCCCTGCGCGACCGCGCCGCCGGGTTCGGCGTGCCCGCCGGCCTCCTCGCGAGCACGACCTTCGCGCCCGGCGGCGCCGAGGCCGCCTACGAACTCTTCTACTCCCTCACCACAACCCAGAAGGATGTCTCCCATGGCTGACCGCACCGTAACGATCGCTTCCTCGCACGGCCTCCACGCGAGGCCCGCGTCCCTGTTCGTGCAGGAAGTCACTGCGTCGGGCCTCGTCGTCGAGCTCACCAAGGGCGACAAGAAGATCAACGCCGCGAGCATCCTGGGCGTCATCTCGCTCGGCATCCAGCACGGCGACGAGGTGACCTTGCACGCCGAGGGCGAGACCGCCGAGTCCGTGCTCGACGGCCTCGCCGCCTTCCTCGGAACGGACCACGACGCATGACCGACCTCACCGGAGTGGGCATCGGCCGCGGCCTCGCGGTCGGCCCGATCCTCCGCATGCCCGAACCCCTGCCCGAACCCGCCGACACCGCGAGCACCTCCGGCGCGGACGCCGAGAAGGTACGCGCGGCCGGAGCGCTCGCCGCCACGGCCGCCGACATCCGCCTCCGCGGGCAGCGCGCGGGAGGCGCGGCCAAGGACGTGCTCGACGCGCAGGCCTTCATGGCCGAAGACCCCACCCTCAAAGACGACGTCGACGCCCGCATCGACTCGGGCAAGACCGCCGAACGCGCCGTGTACGAGGCGTTCGCCGCCTTCCGCGACCTGCTCACGAGCATGGGCGGCTACATGGGGGAGCGCGCCACCGACCTCAACGACGTCTCGCAGCGCGTCGTCGCCCACCTGCAGGGCGTCTCGGCGCCCGGCGTGCCCGACCCCGACTACCCGTTCATCCTCGTCGCCCGCGACCTCGCGCCCGCCGACACCGCGCTGCTCGACCTCGAGAAGGTGCTCGCGCTCATCACGAGCGACGGCGGACCCACCTCGCACACCGCGATCCTCGCCCGCGAGAAGTCGATCGTCGCGATCGTCGGAGCCTCGGGTGCGCTCGAACTCGCCGACGACCAGGTCGTGATCGTGGATGCCTCGAAAGGCACCGTCAGCACGGCCCCCAACGCAGACGAGCAGTCCGCCGCGACCGCGACGATCGCGGCCCGTGCCGCGGCCGCCGACGCACCCGTCGGTCCCGGCGCGCTCGCCGACGGCACGGCCATCCCGTTGCTCGCCAACCTCGGCTCGGCCGACGGCGCCCTCCCGGCGGTCGAGAAGGGCGCCGAGGGTGTCGGCCTGTTCCGCACCGAGTTCCTTTTCCTCGACTCCGACAAGGCGCCGACCGTGGAGGAGCAGCAGGCAAAGTACACCCAGCTGCTCGAGGCCTTCCCGGGCAAGAAGGTCGTCGTGCGCGCGCTCGACGCCGGCGCGGACAAGCCGCTCAGCTTCCTCAACGACGCGCCGGAGGAGAACCCGGCCCTCGGGCTCCGCGGCATCCGGGCACTCCGGGCCAACGAGGCGATCCTGCGCGACCAGCTCACGGCCCTGGCGAACGCCGACGCGGCGACCTCGGCCGACCTCTGGGTCATGGCGCCGATGGTGTCGACCGTCGAGGAGACGCGCTACTTCACGAAGCTCGCGCGCGAGCTCGGCATCAAGACCGCCGGCGTGATGATCGAGGTGCCCGCCGCGGCGCTGCTCGCCGACCGCATCCTGCCGGAGACCGACTTCGCGAGCATCGGCACCAACGACCTCACCCAGTACACCCTCGCCGCCGACCGCCTGCTCGGCTCCGTCGCCTCGTTCCAAGACCCGTGGCACCCCGCGGTGCTGCGGCTCGTGGGCGAGGTCGGGCGCGCGGGCGTCGCGGCCGCCAAGCCCGTCGGCATCTGCGGCGAGGCGGCTGCCGACCCGCTGCTCGCCGTCGTGCTCGTGGGCCTGGGCGCGACATCCCTCTCGATGTCGCCGGCGGCGCTCGCCGACGTGCGCACCGAACTGGCCAGGTTCACTCTCGACCAGGCGAAGGAATTCGCCGAACTGGCTCTCTCGGCCAACAGCGCCGTGGAGGCCCGCGTCGCGGTCACCGCCGCAGCGAACTCTCTCACCACCCCTATCACCACCATCACAGAAGCGGAGTAAGACCAATGACAACGACGTCTCCCACAAAACGCGGAGGAACCCGAGTAGGTGTTCAGAAGTTCGGCACATTCGTCAGCGGAATGGTGCTGCCGAACATCGCCGCCTTCATCGCCTGGGGCCTCATCACGGCACTGTTCATCGAGACCGGCTGGCTTCCGCTGCTCGGCATCGACGCGACCTGGGTGCAGCAGCTCGGTGGCTGGAGCTCCGACCCCGACGTTGTGAACACCGGGCTCGTGAGCCCGATGATCACCTACCTGCTCCCACTCCTCATCGCGAACACCGGTGGCCGCATGGTCTACGGCCTGCGCGGCGGAGTGGTCGGAACCATCGCCACCATGGGCGTCATCGTCGGAGCGGGCATCCCGATGTTCCTCGGCGCGATGATCGTCGGCCCCGGTGCCGCGTGGATCATCAAGAAGGTCGACGCGATCTGGGCGGGCAAGATCCGTGCCGGCTTCGAGATGCTCGTCGACAACTTCTCCGGCGGCATCGTCGGAGCGGCGCTCGCCGTCGTCGCGTTCTTCGTGATCGCCCCCGCGGTCACGGCGATCAGCAGCTTCCTCGAGACCGTCGTCGGTTGGCTCGTCGAGACCTCGCTGCTGCCGCTGGCGAGCATCTTCGTCGAACCGGGCAAGATCCTGTTCCTCAACAACGCGATCAACCACGGGGTATTCACACCCCTCGGCACGATCGAAGCGCAGAAGAGCGGCCAGTCGATCCTGTTCCTCATCGAAGCGAACCCCGGCCCCGGCCTCGGCCTCCTGCTCGCCTTCGCCGTCTTCGGTGTCGGCCTGCTGCGTGCCAGCGCGCCCGGCGCCATCCTCATCCAGTTCGTCGGCGGTATCCACGAGATCTACTTCCCGTACGTCCTGGCCAAGCCCCTGCTGGTCGTCGCCGTCATCGCCGGTGGCGCGAGCGGTGTGCTCACCAACGTGATCTTCCAGTCGGGACTGCGGGCTCCCGCCTCGCCCGGCTCGATCATCGCGGTGCTCGCGCAGACGCCTCCCGGTTCGTTCGTCGGCGTCATCCTCTCGGTGCTCATCTCCGCCGCGGTGTCGTTCCTGGTCGCCTCGGTGATCATCCGCGCGAGCCGCAAGACCGACCTCGAGGCCGTCGCCGCCGGCGACACCGCCCTCGCGGACGCCGTCGCGAAGAACGCGGCCAACAAGGGACGCGACAGCCAGGTCGGCGACCTGCTCGGCGCATCGGGCGGCACCGCCGCTGCGACGTCGACCGCGGCCGCCGAGAACACCGCCACCGATGTCGCGAACGCACCGATCCACTCGATCGTCTTCGCCTGCGACGCCGGGATGGGTTCGAGCGCCATGGGCGCGACCGTCATGCGCAACAAGATCAAGAAGGCCGGCATCGAAGGGGTCACCGTCGTCAACCAGGCGATCGCGAACCTCGACGGCACCGCCGACCTCGTGATCACCCAGCGTGAGCTCACCCCTCGCGCCGAGGAGAAGTCGCCCGGGTCGGTGCACGTCTCGGTCGACAACTTCATGGGCAGCCCGAAGTACGACGAGGTCGTGTCGATGCTCGAGAACCAGAACGCCTCGAAGTAGCGCGACCAGCTCCACCACCGCAGTACACGAATAGCCAGGAAGAAAGAGGAAGCGCATGAGCAACGTGCTCGAACTTGCACAGATCGATCTGCACGGGTCGGCGACGACACCGGCCGAAGCGATCGACGAGGTGGGCCGCCTGCTGGTCGCCTCCGGCGCCGTGACGAACGACTACATCGCCTTCATGCACGAGCGTGAAGCGACCGTGTCGACGTACATGGGCAACCTCCTGGCTATTCCGCACGGCACGAACGAGGGCAAGGACACGATCCTCGCGTCTGCGCTCTCGTTCGTGCGGTACGACAACCCCATCGATTGGGACGGCAACGAGGTGCGCTTCGTCGTCGGCATCGCGGGCAAGGACGGCGGCCACATGGAGGTACTCTCCTCGATCGCCATCGTGTTCAGCGAAGACGACGAGGTCGCCAAGCTGCTCGCAGCCCAGACGCCGGAAGAGATCATGGACATCCTCGGGGACGTGAACGCGTGAAGGCCGTCCACTTCGGCGCGGGAAACATCGGCCGCGGCTTCGTCGGGCTGATCCTGCATAACGCCGGCTACGAGGTCGTCTTCGCCGACGTGAACGCCGAGCTGATCGACGCGCTCGCCGAGACCCCGAGCTACGTCGTCACCGAGGTCGGCGACGGCGCCTCGGTCTGGACCGTCGACAACTACCGCGCCATCAACAGCGCGACCCACGTGGCCGACGTCGTCGCCGAGATCGCATCGGCCGACATCGTGACGACCGCGGTCGGCCCCAACGTGCTCCGGTTCGTGGCCCCGCTCATCGCGCGGGCGATCGAGCAGCGCCAGGCCGACCTCGCACCGCTCACCGTCATGGCCTGCGAGAACGCGATCAACGCCACCGACCTGCTCCGCGGCGAAGTGGTCAAGGCGCTGTCCGACGCCGCCCTCGCCGACGGTGCCGTCTTCGCCAACACCGCGGTCGACCGCATCGTGCCCGGCCAAGCCCCGGACGCCGGCTTGGATGTCACGGTCGAGTCGTTCTTCGAATGGGCGATCGAGAGCGGGCCGTTCGGCGACTCCGTGCCCGTCATCCCCGACGCGCACTTCGTCGACGACCTCGCGCCGTACATCGAACGCAAGCTGTTCACCGTGAACACCGGTCACGCCACCGCCGCGTACCACGGCTTCGCCGCCGGCGTCGCGTCGATGTCGGAGGCGTTCTCCACCCCGGCGATCGCCGACGAGGTGCGCGCCGTGCTCGCCGAGACCAAGCACCTGCTCGTCGCCAAGCACGGCTTCGACCCCGAGGTGCAGCAGGCGTACATCGACAAGAACATGGTGCGGTTCGCCAACCCCCAGCTCAGCGACACGGTCGACCGCGTCGGCAGGCAGCCGCTGCGCAAGCTCGGCCGCAACGAGCGGTTCGTCGGACCCGCGGCAGAACTCGCCGAGCGCGGACTCGGCTCCGACGCGCTCGTGCGCACGATGGGCGTCGCGCTCGAGTTCGACGTGCCCGAAGACCCGCAGAGCGTCGAGCTGCGCCAGCTGCTCTCGAGCGTGACGGCCGAGGAGTTCGTGGCCCAGGTCACCGGCCTCGGCGTCGACCACCCGCTCTACAGCGACGTCGTCACCGTGGTCCGGGCGTACCAGGCCTAGGCTGGCTGCATGAGCACAGCCGGGTCAGCGATCGCCGTCGCGCAGTTCGCGCCGACCGCCGACCCGGCTGCCAACCTCGAGTCGATGCGCGTGCTCGTGGAGCGCGCCGCCGCCCGCGGCGCCACCCTCGTGGTGTTCCCCGAGTACTCGTCGTACTTCGAGCCGGAGCTCTCCCGGGGATTCGTGGATGCCGCGGAGCCCGTCGACGGCCCGTTCGTCACCGGTCTCGCGGCGATCGCCGCGCGATCGCGCGTGCACATCGTCGCCGGCCTCGTCGAGAGCACCACAGACGCCGCGCGCTTCTCGAACACCCTCGTCGCGCTGTCGCCGGAGGGCGATCTCGTGGCCACCTACCGCAAGATGCACCTCTACGACGCCTTCGGTGCGCGCGAATCCGACTGGGTGGTGGCGGGAGACCTCGTCGCACCGCAGACATTCCCGTGGTCCGGCTTCACCGTCGGATTGCAGACCTGCTACGACATACGCTTCCCCGAGGTCACGCGGCGGATCGTCGACGCCGGCGCCGACCTCGTGGCCGTGCCCGCTGAGTGGGTGCGTGGCCCGCTGAAAGAACACCACTGGCGCACCCTCGTCACCGCCCGCGCGATCGAGAACACGATCTACGTCGCCGCGGCCGACCAGGCGCCGCCGGTGGGGGCGGGCAACAGCATGGTCGTCGACCCGATGGGCGTCGAGATCGCCACGGTGGGGGAGAGCACCGACGTCGCCGTCGCGTGGGTCACCCCAGATAGGGTCACAGAGACCCGGGTTATCAACCCCGCGCTCCAACTTCGCCGCTTCGGCGTCACTGTGTAGCGTCCCCGCTCGCCTAGAGTTGACTCAGCAGTTTCGGGGAGGAATTATTTCATGGCTGATGCCTATCGTGTTGTGGTCGTCGAAGACGACGCCGACGTAGCGTTCTACACCAAGACGGTGCTCGAGAAGCGCGGCGGCTGCGAGGTCGTCACGGTCTCCGATCCCTCGCTCGCACGGGCAGTCATCGCCGACTTCCGACCCGACGTGGTCGTCACCGACATCGAGATGCCCGGCCTCAACGGTCTCGAGCTCATGGCCCAGGTGCGCGAAGACCGGCCCGGCCTCCCCATCGTCGTCATGACCGCGCACATCTCGGTCGACTACGCGGTCGGAGCCCTCAACGGGCAGGCCGACGAGTTCCTCATCAAGCCGATCAGCGCCGCCGACCTCGTCGCCGCGGTCATGCGTCTCGCGGCCGACGGCAGGGCCAACAGCCCGAGCGAGACCTCGCGGCAGCAGGTGCTCGCGATCGGCGTGCGCGCGGAAGACGTCGTGCTCGGCGTCGGCGGCATCCTCAGCGCCCACCGCGCGGCCGGCGACGTCGTCACCGTCGTCGCGCTCACCCGTGGCGGCAGCAGCGTCGAGGTCGCCGCCCGGCAGACCGAGTCGCTCGCCTCCGCCGAACAGCTCGGCGCACGCCTCTACCTCGAAGACCTCGTCGCGGGCGAGATCAGCGGCGACGGCGCCGCGGTCGAACTGCTGCAGCGCATCGTCGCCGAGGTAGGACCGACCATCGTCTACACCCACAGCGCCCACGACGAAGAGGCCGCGAACCGCGGCGCCCACGAAGCAACGCTGGCCGCGGCATCCGATGTCCCCACCGTCGTCTCGTACCAGGGAGCGACGAGCACCGTCGACTTCCGTCCGACGAAGTTCGTCTCGATCGACGGCTACGCCGACGCGAAGGTCGCGCTGCTCGGATCCTTCACCTCACAGGCCGACTCGACCGTATTCGAACCCGAGCTCGTGCTCGCGACCGCCCGTTACTGGGGCCGGTTCGGCGGCGGGGCCATGGTCGAGCCGCTCGAGATCGAGCGCGAAGCGGCCGATGCGCCGACACCGGGCGACACCTCACCGGCCGCAGCCATCGCGTGACGATCTCGATAGCCGTGCCGGTGCTCGAACACACAGACAGTGTTCGGGTACTGATCGTCGACGACAGCGACGACCAACGGCTACTGCTCCGCACGTACTTCGAGCGGGCCGGGTGCATCGTCGACGAGGCGGTGAACGCCGAAGAAGCCCTGGCGTTCTGCGTGCACGCGCAGCCCGACCTCACCGTGGTCGACCTGATCCTGCCGGGCATGGACGGCTGGGCGCTCACCCACCAGCTACGCCTCGACCGGCCGGAATGCGTCATCGCGATCACTTCGGTGCTCGATGCCGACGAGTACCCCGCAGCGCAGGCGGCGCTCCCGAAACCCGTGAGCGGAGCCCACGTACGTCAGGTCTTACGCGAATGGGTGCCCAAGTGGACCGAGCGGTAAAGGCCTACCACTGGCTGCTCAACACGATCCGCGTCGACACCGCGAGTCCGTTGCTCAAGCAGTTCCCGCTCGCCGTCGCGTTCCTCGGCGCGGTCGTCATCGTGCTCGTGTCGCCCGGCATCGACTTCACGGTCTGGACCGCCGCCCTGCTCGGCATGTGGGGCATCATCCTCGCGACCGTGCTCGCGGCCCTGTTCAGCTACCAGCCGTCGCTGAGCCGGCTCGCGATCCTCATCCCGATCCTCGACCTGATCGCGCTCGGCGCCTTCCGTGCGGGCACGGGCGGGGGGACCTCGCCGTTCAGCTCGCTGCTCATCCTCCCCGTCGTCTGGATCGCTGCAGAGCCCGGCCGCCGCTACATCGTCATCGCCGGTGCGGGTGTCTGCCTCGCCCTCACCGACCTGCTCGGCTTCACCGGCCCGGGCTCGAACACCGACGTGCTGCGCTCGATCTTCGCCCCGACCGTCTTCGGCATCGCCGCGGCGATCATCAACGAGGTGTCGCGCCAGGGCCGGGTGCAGATCGAGGCCGTGCGCAGGCTCGCCGAAGAGCGCGAGGTCATGCTGCGCGGTGCCGCCGACTACACCACGCGTCTGCGTGAGAACGAGGCGCGACTGCGCGCCGCCGACAAGCTCACCCGCAGCGTGCTCGACGCGGTCACCGAGCAGTCCGTCATCGGCACCGACGTCACCGGCCGCATCGACGTCTGGAATCCCGGAGCGGAACGCATGCTCGGGCTCGTCGCCGCCGAGACCCAGCGCAAGCGGTTCGTGTACGAGTTCCACCTCGCGGCCGAACTCGACGAGCGTTCACGCGAACTCAACTACCCGCCGGGAGAGACCGTGCTCACCCCCGGATTCTCGGCGCTCGTCGAGTCGGCCAGGCTCGGCACGCCCGAGGTGCGCCAGTGGACCTACGTGCGCGACGACGGACTGCGGGTGTCGGTGGATGTCGCGGTGACCCGCCGCGTCAACGACGCGGGCGACACCACCGGATACCTCTTCGTCGCCACCGACGTCACACAGGCCCTCGAGGTCTCGCGGCTCAAGGACGAGTTCGTCGGCCTCATCTCGCACGAGCTGCGCACCCCGCTCAGCTCGATCCTCGGCTACCTCGAGCTCATGCGCGACGACGCCGACGAGCCACTGTCCGACGAGCAGATGATGTACCTCGGCATCGCCGAGCGCAACGCGCACCGGCTGCTGCGTCTCGTCGGCGACCTGCTGTTCACCGCGCAGGTCGGGGCGAACTCGTTCAACATCGACGCCGTCGACCTCGACATCCGGCCGATCGTGCTCGCCTCGGTCGAGTCGGCCGGTCCGACCGCCGACTCGCAGGGCGTCTCGGTCGTCGCCGAGGTGGCCGACGAGGTCGCGCTGATCAGCGCGGACCCCACGCGCATCGGCCAGGCCATCGACAACCTGCTGTCGAACGCGATCAAGTTCACCCCGCGCGGCGGGTCGGTCACGGTCTCGGTCGGGTGCGACGGCGACGACATCGTGCTGCGGCTCACCGACACCGGCATGGGCATCCCGGCCAACGAACTCGACCAGCTGTTCTCACGCTTCTTCCGCGCCTCGACCGCGACGCGGGCCGCTGTACCCGGCGTCGGCCTCGGGCTCACCATCACCAAGGCGATCATCGACGCGCACGGGGGATCCCTCGACGTCGAGAGCGAGGTCGGCGTGGGCACCACGTTCATCGTGCGGCTCCCGAAGCGCGTCGCCCCCGTCGCCGCGTAGGTCAGCGGGCGAGCGCTGCCAGCCGTGACGCCGCGTCGGCGAGCACGCTTTCGCGCTTGCAGAACGCGAACCGCACGAGCGACCGGAATTCGCCGCGGTTCTCCGGCCGCACGAAGGCACTGATCGGAACCCCGACCACCCCGGCGAGACCGGGCATGGCGCGGCAGAACTCGTCGGCGTCGTCGAAACCGAGGGGAGCGGCATCCGCCACTATGAAATAGCCGCCCTGCGGATCGGCCACAGTGAATCCGGCGTCGACCAGGCCGGCCGACAGCATGTCCTTCTTGCGCGCGAGCTCGGCGGCGAGCCCCGCGAAGAACGAGTCGGGCAGTCCGAGGCCGACCGCAATAGCCGGCTGGAACGGTGCGCCGTTCACGAAGGTCAGGAACTGCTTCACCGCCACGATGGATGACACGATCTCGGGCGGCGCGACGAGCCAGCCGACCTTCCACCCCGTGGTGTTGAACGTCTTGCCGCCGCTCGAGATGGAGACCGTGCGCTCCCGCGCGCCGGGCAGCGCGGCTATGGGCACGTGAGGAGCCCCGAACACGAGGTGCTCGTACACCTCGTCAGTCACCAGGATCGCGTCGTGCTCGACGGCGAGGTCGACGATCAGCTGCAGCGTCTCGGTCGGCAGCACGGTGCCGGTGGGATTGTGCGGGTTGTTGATCAGGATGATCCGGGTGCGTGGGCCGATCGTGGCCCGCAGCTCGTCGGGGTCGGGTAGGAACGCGGGGCCGTGCAGCGGCACGGTCACGTGTCGGGCGCCGCTCAATGCGATCAGGGCGCCGTATGCGTCGTAGAACGGTTCGAGGGTGACGACCTCGTCGCCGGGCTCGGTGAGGGCGAGGATCGTGGCGGCCAGCGCCTCGGTCGCGCCGGCGGTGACCAGCACCTCCCGGTCGGCGTCGACGGAGAGACCGTAGAAGCGCTGCTGGTGGGCGGCGATGGCTTCGCGCAGCACGGGCATGCCCATGCCGGGCGGGTACTGGTTGAGGCCGTCGCTGATCGCTTGGCGGGCTGCCTCGAGCACTTCGGTCGGACCGTTCTCGTCGGGGAATCCCTGACCGAGGTTGATCGAGCCGGTGCTCGCGGCCAGAGCGCTCATCTCGGCGAAGATCGTGGGGCGCAGCCCTCCGCCATGGCCGAGCAGCATCGCCCCGCGGGCGGCGCGCTGCCATGATCCAGAGACTGTCATCGTGTCAGAATCCTACCCAGTCACGGCCGGGCGACCGCGCTGTGGATAATTCGAACGGCGTGTGTTGCCTTCCCTTACGGTGTGTGGATGCGAACCTCGTTTCGGCCGGCCGCCGTCACACTCGTCGTCGCCATCGGGCTGACCGCGAGCGGCTGCGCCACCGACGATCCGGCGCCGAAGCCGAGCACGTCGACCTCGGCCGCGCCGCTCTTCGCCTCAGACGAGGAGGCACTCGCGGCCGCGGAAGAGGCGTATGCGGCGTACCAGGCCGTGTCAGACGCAATCTTGATGGATGGTGGCAGCAACCCAGAACGACTCTTGCTGGTAGCGACGAATGAGCAATATGAAGCTGAAAAGACGGGTATCAGGGAAATCGCTCAGAAAGGCTATCGATCAGTCGGAGCAACCAAGTTCGACTCTATGAAACTTCAAAATAGGGATCAATTTTCGTCTCCGGATCAACCATTCATAAGTGCATATGTTTGTGACGACTACACGGAAGTCGACATAGTCGACGCTCTGGGCAACTCGGTGGTGGCGTCAGACCGACGCGATCGCTTTCCGCGCGTGATCAGCTTTTCGAAGGCGCAGTCCGGGCAGTCCGTTGTGACAGTTGCTGCTATCGATGAATGGACAGGAGAGGACTTTTGTTGAATAGCCGACTCGTTCCACCTCTTCTCGGCGCCATCGTGCTGGCTTTAGTTGTTCTGGTTTTTGTTCCGGCATCTCCGGCTTGGGCGTGCTCGACATCCCAGTTGTTGCTGAATGGCACCTGCCCCGGTCTGCCCTCGTCGACAGGTTCGAACCGAGGAGATCAGACAGTAATTGAAGCAGGCAGCTCCAGCGGCGGCGGCCGGGAGGGCGGCGGTGCTCGTGGTGGCCAGCGCGGCGGCAGCACCGAGGCGCCGGTGCGTTCTGGACCGCCGACCCTCGAGGAGTTCCTCGCCTCCCGCACCCAACGCGACGAATTCACCGTCACAGGCCCGACGGCGCCGGGCGTCGTCACGCTCGCAGACATCGCGAGCTTCCGTCCCTCCGTGGGCACCGACCACATGGAGCCAAACGGCTGGACCGTCGTAGGCCTCGAGACGAACTTCTACTCCGACGCCACGCGGCACGAGGTGGACGGCACGCTTCTGGGCTCGCCGGCGAGCGTGCGGTTCACCCCGAGAGCCTGGCACTGGACCTACGGCGACGGCGGCGCACTCGCGAGCGCCAGGCCCGGCGCGAGTTGGGCCGCGCTGCGCGTGGCGGAGTTCGAACCGACGGCGACGAGCCACGTCTTCCGGGGCGCGGGCACCTTCACGATCGACCTCTCTGTCGAGTTCACGGCCGAATATCGATTCGCCGGGTCGGGATGGGTACCGATCTCCGGTGCGCTGGCCGTGCCGGCGAACCCGCTCGTCGTCACCGCGGGCGACGCCAAGACCGTGCTCGTCGGCCGGGACTGTGCGGCCAATCCGAGAGGTGCTGGCTGCTGAAAAGGGGTAGATTCAAACCGGAGGTCGGCTCCCAGCGCACCCATATAAAACGTTCAGGTTACCGCGGGATGCTTACTGCGCTGGAAGGAGCACCCCATGACAAACATCCCCGAGATTCCTGAAACGCCCGCGAACACCACGCCCCCCACCCCTCCGACTCCGCCCGTGCCTCTCGCTCTGACCGGCGCGCCCGCGCAGGCGCAGACCCAACCGCTACACGAGGCGCCGGCAATGACGCCCCCGCCCTCGAACGATGGCAACGGAGCATCCTTCCGTCGCTCGCGCCCCGTCCTGCTCGTCGCTGCCCTCGCGGTCGGCGCCCTGGTCGGCGGCGTCGCGGGCGGCGGCATCGTGCTCGCGCTCAACGACAACAATTCCGGCACGTCGGTCGGCGCCATCACGACGCCCGCCAACATCACCGTCAACAACCCCGACAACGCGACCACCGTCACCGGCGTCGCCGCGAAGGCGTCGCCCTCCGTCGTGACGATCTCCGCATCGTCGAGCGACGCTGGCGGAACCGGTTCGGGCGTCGTTCTCAGCGCCGACGGCTACGTGCTCACGAACACCCACGTCGTGACCCTCGACGGCGCCACCGGCGACGCGACGATCAAGGTGCAGACCAACGACGGACGCCTCTTCGGCGCCAAGGTCATCGGCACCGACCCGATCTCCGACCTCGCCGTGATCAAGGTCGACGGCGTGAAAGACCTGCAGCCGGCCAAGTTCGCCGACTCGAGCAAGCTCAACGTCGGCGACACCGCGATCGCCATCGGTGCCCCGCTCGGGCTCTCCGGCACGGTCACCGACGGCATCGTGAGCGCCATCAACCGCAGCATCACGATCGCGTCATCCGCTGCCCCCTCGCCGAGCGAGGACACCGCCCCCAGCACTCCCGGCGAGAGCAGCCCGTTCGACTTCTGGCTCCCCGGACAGGGCCAGCAGCAGCAGCAGGCGCCCAGCTCCAGCGGATCGACCATCTCGCTCGCCGTGATCCAGACGGATGCCGCGATCAACCCCGGTAACTCCGGTGGCGCACTGCTCAACTCCGACGGTGAGGTGATCGGCATCAACGTCGCGATCGCCAGCGCGGGCGGCTCGAGTGCCGCCTCGCAGTCGGGCAGCATCGGCGTCGGCTTCGCGATCCCCGCGAACCTCGCGGAGCGCGTCGCGAAGGAGATCATCGACAACGGCGCGGCCTCGCACGGCCTGCTCGGCGCGTCGATCGCCGACGTCACGGAGGACTCGGCTCAGGCCGCCAGCGCGACCGTGGGTGCGAGCATCCAGCAGATCTCGTCCGGCGGTGCCGCGGGAGCCGCGGGCCTCAAGGCCGGCGACATCATCACGGGCATCAACGGGCTTCCGGTCACCGGCAAGACCGACCTGACCGCCCAGGTGCGTGCCCTCGCGGGCGGCGCCAAGGCCACGATCAGCTACGTGCGCGACGGCAAGGCAGACTCGGTCGACGTCACGCTCGGCACCCTCAAGTAACCCGGTTCGAGGAGGGCACGGAACGCACGCGTTCCGTGCCTTCTTCGCGTTAACCGCCCGCGAGCGGAGCCTCCGTCGCGACGGCTGATAGGCTCGACCGACCCTCCCAGCTCGAGTATTGGACCACATGGCCGCCACGGCAGACGCGCTTCCCGGAGTCTCCTACGTAATGCCGGTGCTCAACGAAGCACGGTACATAGAGACCGCGATCAACACCGTTCTCAGCCAGGACTACGCCGGACAAAAAGAGCTCATCCTCGCCCTCGGACCGTCGACGGATGGCACGGACGCGATCGTCGAGCGACTGGCCGCGGCCGACCGCCGCATCACCACGGTGCACAACCCGGCGACAGACATCCCCGTCGGCCTGAACCTCGCCATCCGAGCGAGCGCGTTCCCGATCATCGTGCGGGTCGACGCCCACTCCGAGCTGGAAGCCGGGTACACCAGCCGCGCCATCGAGACCCTCGCCCGCACCGAGGCGGCCAACGTCGGCGGCATCATGCACGCGCGCGGCAAGACCCCGTTCCAGTCCGCCGCAGCGCGAGGCTACAACAGCCGCTTCGGCCTCGGCGGGGCCCGCTATCACGGCAGCGGCGAGGAGGGGCCGGCGGAGTCCGCGTACCTCGGCGTCTTCCGCCGCGAGGTGCTCGAAGAAGTCGGCTATTTCGACGAGTCGATCCGACGGGGCGAGGACTGGGAACTCAACCTGCGCATCCGCGCCGCCGGCCACACCGTGTGGTTCGACCCCGCGCTCACCGTCACCTACTGGCCGCGCGAGAACTGGACGAAGCTCGCCCGGCAGTTCGCCGCGACCGGCACGTGGCGCGGGGAGCTCGTGCGTCGCTACGGGGGCAAGAACCCGTGGCGGTTCTTCGTGCCCCCGCTGCTCGTGGTCAATGTGCTCGTGAGCGTCGTGCTGGTGGTGCTGCAGGTCACCGGCGTGGTAAGTGGATGGCCGAGTGCCCTCGCATCCGTCGTCTATCTCGGCCCGGCCGCCTACCTGCTGCTCATCGTCTGGCTGGCGTTCGTGGCCGACCGCGGCGCGAAGATGCTCGACCGTTGGTTCTTCGTCGTGGTGCTGCCGACGATGCACCTGAGCTGGGGCGTCGGGTTCATCGTCGGGGTGTTGCGCGGGGCGCGCGACACCGTGGACACCTCGCGCACCGAGATCTAGGCAGTGCGGGACCTAGCGATCACGCGATCTAGCGACCACACGATCTAGCGATCACGAGAGCTAGCCTGCGGTCTAGCCGATCGCCTTGCGCGCGAGCAGCCTGGCGACGACGCGCTCGGCGGCATGGCCGTCGTCGCGCGGGTTGAACCTTGCCTGCCAGGCCGCGTACTTCTCGGCGTAGCGCTCGCGGATCTCGTCGCGGGCCGTGACCAGGCGGACGAGCTCTTCGGCGTCTTGGACGACGGGTCCGGGTGCTGGGTCGTCGAGGTCGAAGTAGAAGCCGCGCAGCTGCTCGCGGTAGCGCTCGAGGTCGGAAGCGAAGAAGAACATCGGTTTGCCCGTGACGCTGAAGTCGAACATCACGGACGAGTAGTCGGTGACGAGAACGTCGGCCACGTGGAACAGTTCGGTGACGTCGGGGTACCCGGTGACGTCGAGCACGTTGCTCGCGAGCACGTCGCGTCCCGGACGCAGGGTGCGGGAGTGGCCGCGGATCAGGGTGACGTAGCCGGGACCGAGCGCATCGGTGAACGCGGCCACGTCGAGGTGGTCGATGTGCTCCGGCCGGTCGTCACGCCAGGTCGGGGCGTAGAGCACGACCGTGAGGCCGTCCGCGATTCCGAGCCGCCGACGGATGGCGTCTGTGTCGGGGGAGAGCAGCGAGTCGTCGCGCGGGTAGCCCTCCTGCCAGATCGGGCCGAGGTAGGCGTAGGCGGAGCGGAAGACGGCTGTGCTGTGCGGGTTCTGCGAGAGCAGGATGCTCCAGCGGCTGCGCTCACGGATCGTTGCGAGCGCGGTGCGCAGCCCGACGCCCGGCCGTCCGAGCGCGATCTTCTTGAGCGGGGTGCCGTGCCAGGTCTGCAGCACGGTCTGGAACGACCGTTTGCGGAACCGGTTGCGCAGCCAGTCGTTGACCACGAGCAGGCGGGCCGAACCGCGGATGCGCCACCACTCCGCGCTGCCCTCGATGAGCGCGATGGAACCTTCGGGTACCGAGACCGACGCGTCGACGACACTCCAGTAGCGGGCTATGTCGGGCCGGGTCTTGGCGAACTCACGGTCGAGGGCGAGCGGGTTGCACGTGGCGCTCTGGCCGTAGAAGCTCTCGAAGAAGACGGCGTCGAGGGGGGCGTACTTCGTCGAACGGTATTCCCGCTCGAGCACGGCCTGACGTTCGGGTCCGCGTTCCGCCTCGGCAAGGGGTGCCGACAGGTCGAGCGACAGGGAGCCGTCACCCCGCGAGACCTCGGCCAAGAATGCGCCGTCCACGAGCACAGCGGCGGGTAGCTCGACCGTCGTGGCGGCGGTGCGCGGGCTGCCGTCGGCGCCGGTCACGGCCAGCAGGTACGACCCCGAGGGCGGCGGCTTCGGCTCGCCCCGCCAGCGCGACACGAGCAGCGCGAAGGTCGCGGTCCACTCCGTGCCGTCGGATTCGACCGCAGCGCCGAGCGTGAGCCGTGGACCGCGCAGCGTCGCCCCGGCCACCTCGCCCATTCCGGTGACGACGAGACGCGGAGCGGCGCCGCCCTCGACGACCACCGACCGGATGGTCGTGTCGCTCGGGTCGGAACCGGCGTTGGGCGTCGCGGTCATTCGTGCTCTTTCAGCCGGGTAGTGATCTGAACATACACTCTCCCGGTATTGCCGCCGTCACGGTATGCGTGGTGGGTCGCGGCGAGCGACTCGCTGTGCGCCACCGCCCGGCTTCGGGCCTCCGGCTCGGCGTCGATGGTCCGAGCTAGCTCGAGCACCGCCGGCCAGGATGCTACTTCCCCGCCCCCGCTGAAGGAGGCATACGGCACGTACAGCCCGCGGCTGGCGCTGTACCGTTCCACGTCGGCCGCGAGGAAGACGATCGGCCGGGCGGTGAGGGCGAAGTCGAAGGCGATCGACGAGTAGTCGGTGACGAGCAGGTCGACGGCGGGCAGCACGGGCGTCACGTCGGTGCACAGCCGCGAGTCGAACAGGGCGATCCGCGCGCTCATCGACGGGCCGGCCGCGTAGTCGCCCACGCCGTGCGGGTGCGGACGCACCAGCAAGAGAGACTCGGTCTCGTCGAGGTACGTAGCGATCTGGCGCCACTCGTCGGGCGACGGGACGCCCGGGTCGGGATCTCCGTCGCGCCAGGTCGGCGCGTAGAGCAGCACGCGTTCGCCGGTGTCGGGGCGGGCGAGACGATCGAAGACACGGGAGCGCGCGGCAGCCACCCGTTCGGTCTCGCTGCCGGCCACGAGCACGTCGTCGCGTGGGTCGCCGGTGACCAGCACGCGCCGGTCGTCGAGGTCGAATGCCGTACGCAGTCTCGCAGCCGAGATTTCGGATGCCGCGGGCAGGAGGTCGATCGACCGTGCGGCGGTGCGGTACATCAGCCGCAGCATCCTGCGCACCAGCGTCGAGTCCGGCAGCAGCCGGGTGCGTAGCGTCGCGGGGGAGTCGAGGTTGATGAGCTTGAGCGGTATGCCGTGCCAGAGCTGCACCACGAAGGCGCCGCGGATGCCGTACCGGTTGGCGTCGCCGAAGCCGTGCGTCACGACCACCACACGGGCGCGCAGCGTCGACCAGAATCCGCGAGGCGACGACTTCAGCACCGCGGGGATACCCAGGGCCGCGGCCGCGGCGAGGTCGCGGTCGTCGCGGGCGAGCCACAGCATGGGGCGATCCGCATCGTGGGCGAAGGCCTCGCGGTAGAGTGCGAGCGCGCCTTCGCCGACGCCCGGGCCGGAACCGAAGACCCAGAGGTCGCGACGGCGCGGCACGAGCATGCTCGCCAAGGCGCCGAGGGCATAGCCGGGGAGCGCGACGAGCTTCTTCGCATTTCCCGCGGCGAAGGTGAATCCGGGCGCGATCTGAGGCACGCCCCAGAGTAACAGGCCGGCTCTCGCCCGGTATCGGGTGGGTAACGGTGTGCGCCGCACTGGGGTTCGCGCAGGTGGCGCTGATTTAATCGAGGGGTGCCACTCCTCACCGATGTCCAAGCCGCCCGACGAGTGCTGCGCAATATCGTGCGCTCCCGCCGCGCCCGCTCCGAGCTCGCCCGTCGGCTGCCGAACGAACCGAAGCCCGCCGCGGGAACCGTGCAGGTGGTGGTGTACTTCGCCGACACCCGGGTGAACCTGTACCAGATCCGCCAGTGGTACGCGCCTCTCGCCGAGCTCGCGAAGACCCGGCCGGTGGCCATCATCGCGCGTTCTCCCGGCACGATGCTGACGCTCCTCGACGAGTCGCCCGTGCCGGCGGTGTACCTGCGTCAGGTGGCCGACCTGGAACGGTTCATCCACGACCAGGACATCAAGATCGTGTTCTACGTGAACCAGAACACAAAGAACTTCCAGATGTTCCGGTACGGGCGCATGTGGCACGTTTTCATCAACCACGGTGAGAGCGACAAGATGTACATGACCACGAACCAGTTCAAGGCCTACGACTACAGTCTCGTCGCCGGCGACGCGGCACTCGAGCGGCTCTCGCGCACACTGTGGGGCTTCGACCTCGAACGGAAGGCCATCTCGATCGGCCGACCGCAGGCCGACCACTTCGCGGGCGAACTGCCCTACCCCTCCGACGGGCGCACGGTCGTGCTCTACGCGCCGACCTGGGAGGGCGACCGGCCCTCCGCCGCCTACGGCTCGATCGCGACGCACGGCGTCGCGCTCGTGACCGCGCTGCTGGCCGATCCCGCCTACCGCGTGGTCTACCGGCCGCACCCGCGCAGCGGCGTCATCGACCAGGCGTACGGTGCTGCGAACCGCTCGATCATCGCCGCCATCGCCGCCGCGAACGCGGCCGACCCGGCGGCACACCACGTCTTCGACGACGGCAACGACCTCGGCTGGCAGCTCGCCGGCGCCGACGTCGCTATCTCCGACATCTCCGCCATGGTCTACGACCGGCTCGCGACGGGGAAGCCGCTCATCGTCACCCGCCCGGTATCCGCCAGCGCCGACGTCGACGAGACGGGGTACCTCGGTTCTGCCGAGTGGCTCACCGCCGCCGACGCCGCCGAGATCGTCTCCGTGGTCGACCGCGTGCAGCACAGCGAGGAGGCCCATGCCAACCTCGAGTTCTGGGTGCACCGTCACTTCGGCGACACCACGCCGGGAGTGGCGACCGCCCGCTTCCACGCGGCGGTCGAGCAGCTCGTCGCCGAATGGGAACGCAACGCGGCGCTGCACGAGAACGACGCCCCGCCGAAGCAATCGGAGCGCTTCGAAGAAGAGGACGACGAAGACGCCATGGACGCGGGCGACTAGCCGGCGCATCAGAAGCTCACCCGCCACAGGTACTCGTCTCCGTTGGGCCTGAACCAGCGAACGATGACGACCGAGGTGCGGCTCAGCTCGGGGCCCCGCGCCGCGAACCCCAGCACGCCGCCCGGCAGCAGCCGGCTCTTGCTGATCGGGAGCAGGAACCCCGACCCGAGCATCGACAGCCGCACGCTGTCGAGCACCTCGGAACTGCGGTTCACCAGGTAGTAGCGCACGGGAGCGCGGGAGCGGTCGACGGCGAACGGGACACGGTAGGCGAGTGGTTGCATGGCCGTGAAGCTAGGGGCAGCCCACGACGGTATGCGGCCTGTTGTGCAAGCCCTCGGGGCCGATTCTCCTGTGGAGGAGTGTCGGCGTAACGTCGGAACCATGCCCCGACTCCGCAGAAGCAACCTCACCGCGCCCGGCTACGGCAGGGTGCGCCGAGGGCGCGGGTTCTCGTTCCACGACGCGTCGGGATCGACCGTCGACGACGCGACGGTGCGCGAGCGCATCGACACCCTCGCTATCCCGCCGGCTTGGACCGACGTCTGGATCGCGCCACACCCGAACAGCCACATCCAGGCGACCGGCGTCGACGAGGCCGGACGCCGCCAGTACATCTACCACTCGTACTGGCGCGAGAAGAAAGACAAGGCCAAGTTCGACCGCGCCCTGCTTCTCTCCGACGCCCTGCCGAACGCCCGCCGCAAGGTCACCGTCGACCTGCGCGGCGACGGCTACGAACGCACCCGCGTGCTGGCCGGGGCCTTCCGCATGCTCGACACCGGCGCGCTGCGCATCGGTTCGGAGCGTTACGCCCAGACCAACGGCAGCCACGGCCTCTCGACCCTGCTCTGCGCACACGCGCGGGTTTCCGGGTCGACGATCACGCTGAAGTTCCCCGGCAAGAGCGGGCAGGAGTGGAGCTCGGAAATCACCGACGTCGACCTCGCCGCGCTGCTGGCCTCGCTGAAACGCCGCGGCCCGACCGCGCGGCTGCTCGCCTACAAAGACGATGGGGAGTGGCATCCGCTCGGCGCCGAGGAGATCAACGACTACCTGCGCATGCGCACCGGCGGGGAATTCTCGGCGAAAGACTTCCGCACCCTGCGCGGCACCATCGCGGCGGCCGTGAGCCTCGCGAAGCACGGTCCGGAGAAGACGCGCACCGGTCGCACGCGGGCGCTCGCGCAGGCGATGCGGGATGCCGCGGACGTGCTCGGCAACACCGCTTCGATCGCGAAGAAGAGCTACGTCGATCCGCGCGTCGTGGAGAAGTACCGGCGGGGCCGCACGATCGACCCCGACAAGCTCGACTCGGCCGAGACGCAGCTGCGCAAGCTCCTCGCCCCGTAGCGGGGAACGTGCGCGCGGCTACTCCGTCGGATCGACCGGGTAGTCGCGCTGCGCCTGTTCGAGCGCGCGCTGGGCCCGCGACGGCTTGGCCGCGCGCGGCTCCTTCGGGGGCCGCGAGCCGCGCGGGAGGCGCGGCTGCTTGGGTTCCTTCGGCACCTTGATGCGCAGCGCGAGCACCGCGGGGAACTCGGCGGGCGCTTCCCGGAACGCCTCACGCGAGCTGCGGATGATCTGCCGTCCGAGAATGTTGTTGCCCGTGCCGCCGACGACGGCGCCGATCCCGAACGGGATGGCGCGTCCGACGATGTTCGTGCCCTGGGTCACCGCGAACCGCTTGATGAATGTCTTCTTGAGCCGGTCGGCGATCTGGCCCATGGCCGCCTGCGGCAGGCTCTTCGTCACCATCTCGCCCCAGAACTTCGTGCGCACGGGCCCCGAGCCGGTGGCTTGGCTCGCGAGCTGCTTCACGAGGTCGCTTCCGGCCGAGCCGAGGATGAGCGTCATGACGAGGGTGCGCGCCCGGTCGGGGTCGTCGACCGCGATGCCGTGCACCTCGGTGACCGACTGGGCGAACAGCGCGCTCGCCTCGAGGAACCCGCCGGTCTCTACGGTCGACAGGGCGAGGGATGCGCCCACGCCGACGGCGGGGATGACGGCACTCGCGCCGACGAGTGCCCCGCCCGTGGTCACCGCCGTGAGGTAGCGGCGCTCGAGGATGCGGATGACGTCGTGGGGCGTCGCGCCCGGGTTGTGCGCGCGGATGCTGTGCAGGTGCGCGAGCACCGCGGGGCGCTGCACCGTCAGCATCCGGTCGATGCCGGAGACCACGAAGCGGTTCGCGAACTGGTTGTCGTGCTGGGTCATTTCACTCCGTACTCTGCGTTGTAGCGGTCGAGCACCTCGGAGATGGGGGCGTCGAGAACCAGGCGTCCCTTGTCGAGGTAGAGCCCGCGCGTGCAGAAGCGGCGCAGGTCTTTCTCGCTGTGCGACACGATGAAGAGCGTGCGACCGCCGGCCAGCAGCTCCTCGATGCGGTTGTAGCACTTCTCCTTGAAGGCACGGTCGCCGACGGCGAGCACCTCGTCGACGAGGATGATCGGCTCTTCGAGGCGCGATACGACCGCGAAGGCGATGCGCACCTTCATGCCGCTCGACAGGTGCTTGTAGGGGGTGTCGAGGAAGTCGCCGATCTCGGCGAATTCGATGATCTCGTCGAACTGCGCCTGGATCTCGGCCTTCTTCATTCCGTGAAGGCCTGCCGTGAGGAAGACGTTCTCGCGCACGGACAGGTCGTTGACGAACCCGCCCGTGATCTCGATGAGGGGCGCGACGCCGCCGCGGACCGCGACCCGGCCCTCGTCGGGGAGCACGACCTCAGCGACGAGCTTGAGCAGCGTCGACTTGCCCTGGCCGTTGCGTCCGACGACGCCGATCGCCTCGCCCTGCTGCACGTCGAAGGTGACGCCCCGCAGCGCCCAGAACTCGCCAGGCCGCGACTTGCGGGCGCGCGCACTGAAGAGGTCTTTGAAGTTGCGACGGGCGCGGCGGTTGCGGCGATAGCGGATGCCCGCATCCGACACAGAGATGACCGCGGTCTGCGGGGCAGCCGCTGTGCGGTCGGCGGTGTCACTCTGGGTCACGGGTCAGATCTCTTTCAGCACCGAGCGGATGGTGCGCTTGAAGACGAGCATGCCAATACAGAGGATGACGATACTCATGCCGGCTGAGACTGCGACCATGAACCAGTCGAGCTGCTCGGAGAAGAACGCCGCCCGGTAGATGGAGAAGATGCCGCTGAGGGGATTGAAGGCCGCCCAGAAGTGCAGTTGGGCGGGGAGGTCGGTGACGCCGTAGATGATGGGCGACGCGTAGAACAGGAAGCGCAGGCCGAGCTTCACCGCGCGTTCGAGGTCGCGGAAGAACACGACGAGCGGCGCCACGATGAGGCCTATGCCGACCGTCAGCACCGCCTGGATCACGATGGCGAGGGGGAAGAGCAGCGCATCGAGGGTGAGGTGGGCTCCGGCGACGACGACGAAGAACGCCAGCACCGGGAGGCTGGCGACGAACTCGATGCCCTTCGACAGCACGAGGCTCACGACCCAGATCGTGCGGGGGATCTTCGTCGACCGCACGAGCTTGGCCTCTTTGGTGAAGGCGCGCGTGGTGTCGGAGACAGCTCCCGTGAACCAGGTCCAGGCGAGCAGCGTCGACAGCAGGAAGACGATGTACGGCTCGTCGCCCACCGAGCGCTTGAAGACGACGGTGAAGACGAACCAGTAGATGCCGGCCATGACCAGCGGGTCGAGGATCGACCAGAAGTAGCCGAGAGCCGACGTGGAATAGCGCACGCGCAGGTCGCGGGCGGCGAGCAGCCGGAGCGAGTGCCAGTAGCGGGCTAGCGGCGTGCGCGTCGCCCGCTCGGATAGTGCAACGGTCACGTGGATCCTTTGGGGCTAACGGGCACCGTTCCGGTGTCGATCAGACCCAACGGAAGACGGTTAGACGAAGAGATTCGCCCGTTCCAGGTCTTCAGCGAAGTCGATCTCCACGGCGTAGAGATCTGAGATGTCCACCGGTTCGATGTGCAGCTTGTCCTGCTCAATGGCCAACTCTATGCCACGCTCGAAGTAGTCCTGATCGCCGACGCGCTTCAGCTGGCGCAGGAGTACGGCCTTGTCGTCGCGGGAGATGTAGTTGATGCCAACGGCCTCGCCGAGCCCGCCCTTGACGGTCTTCGACAGCTCCTTGATGTAGCCCTCGGCGTCGGTGGTGTACTTGACCTCTTCGTCGGAGACCTTCGCGGTGTTGACCGAGACGAACGACTGGTCGCGGGCGACGAGCTTCGCGGCACGCTCGAGGGCGGCCGGGTCGAACACGACGTCGCCGTTCATCCAGAGCACGCCGCCCGGGGCGGAGGCCTGGAGGGCGCGCATGAGGCTCTTCGAGGTGTTGGTCTGGTCGTACTGCTCGTTGTAGACGAACGATGCCTCGGGGAACGCCTCGATGATGTGCTCGAGCTTGTATCCGACAACGACGGTGACCTGGGCTGCCTTGCCGAAAGCCTGGTGGATGTTGTCGAACTGCTGCCCCATGATGGTGCGGCCGTCGGCGAGCTCGGTCAGTGGCTTCGGCAGCGAGCGGCCGAGGCGACTGCCCATACCGGCGGCAAGTATGACGATCTGCGTAGTCACGATGAGTCTCCCTGTTGTCAATCTACTGCTGCGAGGCAACAACGAAGTGTGGCAAGTTTGCCTGTTGTTTACCTGTAGGTGAATTTGTGGACACGACACTGTGCTCCCCTTACCTTAGGGGCGACCCTCGGATGCGGGCCAGAGGCTTGACGGCGATGTTGTCGATTCGTGATGGAACCTCTAGCAGTCGTCGACGGTTGGTACGGTTGGTAGGTGGATTCCGAACCCGACGTGCCTGAGGCCGACCAACAGCCCGCGGCGGCTTCGGCCGCCCGCGATTCCGAGAGCCCCGTAGAGGGGCCGGAGACCGGTGCGGATGACGCGTCCGCGACCTCGGCGTCGGCCGCGACGTCCTCGGCGGCGAAGCCCGCCCCGGCGAAGCGCACCTCGGCGAATGCCGCGGGCAGTGCGGCAAAGCGTGCGTCCACCGCGAAGCCGGCCACCCGCACCACCGCGTCCCGGGCGACGACGCCGAAGACCACGACGTCGAAGACCACCCCAGCGAAGACCACCGCAGCGAAGACGCCAACGACGAGGACGACCGCGGCGAAAACCACTCCCGCAAAGCC
>Ga0247809_1000095_pt1 | contig 49858 bp, 42 predicted proteins | sample UWRJL104311B1_FD_180951 | JGI IMG/M metagenome (GOLD analysis project Ga0247809, IMG submission 180951) | Plant litter microbial communities from Arlington Agricultural Research Station in Wisconsin, United States - UWRJ-L104-311B-1 | ecosystem: Environmental > Terrestrial > Plant litter >... | reverse complement strand
TCTCCAGATACTTTGTACTCAAACAAATGGTAAAAACCACTTTTTTTGTGTTGGATTTCATAAGCCATTTTTTTTAGGCCCCAATCCTCTTTTGATACCATCTCGGCTCCTCTAGAAGTAAGAAAATCTTCGAATTTGCTTACTGTTTCCTTTACCTGTACTTCAGATAAAACGGGATTCAAGATGAAAACAGTCTCATAATGATTCATAATTGTATATTTTATTTGTTATAAAATTGGGTGCAAAAGTAACCTTTTTATTTTAATATACAAACCAATTTTGACTTTATTCGATGAACTGCAAATTTTGCGGACGAACTTGTTGTTTTTCGTAAAAAAAAAATTACTTTTATGAACCAATTAATCACTTTATATGAAATTGAATTGTGTCGTAGTCGATGACAGTGCCATTCAGAGAATGACGGTGACAAAGCTGGCTTCCAATAATCCAAACCTTAACCTGGTCGGTGATTTCCCCAACGCCATTGAAACTAAAATCTGCCTGAGCACAACAGATGTTGACGTTATATTTCTCGATATAGAAATGCCTATTATTAATGGTTTTGACTTGCTCGACGGGCTTAAAGTCAAACCCCAAATTATTTTTATTACCTCAAAAGCAGAATATGCCTTAAAAGCTTTTGACTATGATGCCACAGATTATCTGCAAAAGCCAATATCCCCGCAACGTTTTAATATAGCAGTTAAAAAAGCGCTTGACCTTCACATTTTAAGACGAGAAATCGTCGACGAAGACAGTGATTTTATCTACATCAAAAGCAATCTTAAAAAACTAAAGGTATATCATTCCCAAATTAAATGGATTGAAGCTTACGGCGATTATGTAAAAGTAGTCACCGATGACGAACATCACCTGGTTTTATCCACGATGAAATCTTTTGAAAATGACTTGCCGGCAGATAAATTTGTCAGAGTGCACAAGTCCTATATTATAAACCTAAAAAAAATAGGAAAACTAAGCAGCAAGTATGTAGAAATCGGAGTTCACAAAATCCCGATGAGCCGCAATAAAAAAGAAGAACTCGAAAACATCCTTAAAGCCAAAGGCGAAGACTAATAAAAATCAACATTCACAGCTGTTTTAATCGAACGGTATTGCGGAACAGCCTCAAAACTATGCAACATTTTCTGTATAGTTTTTTTTGTGCTTCCAAGTGGCTGTTGCTGCGGAATCTTTATCAATATAGTTCGAATATATTCATTCCTAATTCTGCTGATAACAGGCTCTTCCGGACCCAAAACTGGAATATCCAAATTCTGGCTCATCACCTGATATAGCCAAATCGAACCTTCTTTCAATTTATCAAAATCACGATGTTTCAGCGTAATTTTAATCAGCCTATAATAAGGAGGATATTTAAAAATATGCCGGTCATATAATTGTTCTTTATACATCCCGATGTAATCATTGTTTGTCACCTGCTGAATCGTATTATGATTCGGATTATAAGTCTGGATAATCACCTTCCCTCTTTTTTCCGAACGTCCTGCCCTTCCAGAAACCTGCGTCATCATCTGAAAACTTCTTTCAAAAGCCCTGAAATCAGGATGATAAAGCATATTATCAGCATTCATGATTCCAACCAAAGAAACATTATCGAAATCCAATCCTTTGGCAAGCATTTGAGTTCCTACCAAAATATCAATTTCCCGATTTTTAAAACTGTCTATTATTTTTTCGTATCCGTATTTTCCTCGCGTTGTATCTTGGTCCATTCTACCTACTTTTTTCTCTGGAAACAATTCCTTGATTTCCATTTCAATTTGTTCCGTTCCAAAACCTTTCGTAGTCAAATCCACGCTTGAGCAATTATGGCAATTCGTAGGCTTTGCCATTGAATACCCGCAATAATGGCAACGCAGCTGATTTTTATTCTTATGATAAGTCAAGCTCACATCACACTGCGGACATTCCGGAACATGACCGCAAGTAATGCATTCCAAAACTGGCGAATAACCCCTACGATTCTGAAACAAGATAATCTGCTCGCCAAGCGCCAAAGCTTCCGCCATCTGTTCCAAAAGCGTATCACTGCTATGCCCTTTCATCCTTTTTCGGAAATATTTGTCTTTCAAATCTACCAATTCAATGTCAGGCATCATCACGTTTCCATAACGCTCCGTGATTTCCACCAACCCAAATTTATTATTTGTAGCATTAAAATACGTTTCCAAACTAGGAGTAGCCGAACCCAAAAGCACTTTCGCATTAAAAGAATGCGCCAAAACAATGGCCGAATCCCGAGCATGATATCTCGGTGCCGGATCATGTTGCTTAAAAGTCTGCTCGTGTTCCTCATCAATAATAACCAAGCCCAAATCATGAAATGGCAAAAACAAAGCCGACCTCGCCCCAATCACAATCTTAGCCGTCGGAGAATTTTCAAGCACCTGTTTCCAAACCTCAACACGCTCGTTATTGGTATATTTTGAATGAAAAACCGCTACTTGATTCCCAAAAAACGAAGTCAGTCGCCCCACCAGCTGTGTCGTCAGGGCAATTTCTGGCAAGAGAAACAAAATCTGCTTCCCTTCCTTTATATAGTCTTCAATTAATTTAATATAGATTTCCGTCTTCCCGCTTGACGTCACGCCGTGCAAAAGGCATACTTCTTTTTCAGTAAAAGCGGTTGCAATTCCGTCAAAGGCATTTTGCTGGGCAACGCTTAACTGCAGATTTTTCTCCCTAAGATTTTTATCGAAAGAAACGCGGTCTTCCTGAATGTGGTATTCTTCAAAAATGCCTTTATCCACCAAAGCTTTAATGATCGAAAGAGAAGCTTCCGACTTTTCCGCCAGCTGTTTTACAGAAATAGGCTTTTTATCCGCCGCTTTCAACTGAAAAAACGAAAGCACGATGTCTTTCTGTTTTTTGGCCGATTTCAGTTTTTCAAGAAGTTCCGACAAGCCTTCATTAGAATCAAACTCTTGGCTCAAACGCACATATCGAATCAATTTCGGAGTATACAATTCCACCACTTCTTCCTCCAGCGTCAAGATATTTTTGTCAATCATCTTTTGCAATACCGGAAAAACCGTCTTCTTGCCCAAAATCGAAATAATATCCTGAACCTTCAGCGAACTCTGGTGTTGCAACGCATCAAAAATCAAAAACTCCTCGTCAGAAAGCGCCGCTTCGTCAATAAAAATGTCTTTAGCCTGTGAAATCACCGTCTCCGTTTCCAGCAAAAAAGCCGATGGCATCGCGCCACGATACACATCGCCGATGGCACACATATAATACGACGCGATCCACTGCCAATGAGCAATCTGAATCTCGGTAACAATGGGTGTTTCGTCTAAAATCTGGTGAATTTCCTTAGCCTCATATAAAGTAGGCTCGTTTTGGTGCAGTTCAATCGCCAGCGCCGTATAAATCTTGCTTTTCCCAAAAGGCACCGCAATGCGCATTCCCTTTTTGATGTAGCTGTACTCTGCTTCTGAAACGCGATACGTAAAAGTTTTGGACAGCGACAAAGGAAGAATGACTTCTACAAAATACATTTTTGGTGGGTTTGATTGTGTTACAAAGATAGGATTTTGGGGAATCTATTTCAAGATTTGTTTCAATATCTTCCTACAACGAAGGTTTTCAAAAAGCTCAGAATAATTAAAGCCGGCAAAACTATACGATTTAAATACATTCTATTTTACATAACCAAAAACACGCACTACTACGCTTAAGCTACCCATGAACTACGGAGTAGCTATAAAGGAAAAGTGAAGTAGCTGGCAATTAAGAGTATTCTTTCGAAAAATCACAATGACTTTATCTTATATTGGCATTGCCTTTATCCCTTGAAAAATAAAGCTGAATAATATTAAAACCAAGACCTCAAAAATCGTAACATACAATGGTTTGATGTATTGCACTAAAAGTCGGTCAATAAGCAAAATCACGATCAGAAACAGCACGCCTATTAAAATCAATTTACCTCCTAGACTTTCGCCTCCTTTTAAAGTCAGTCCATAGACAGCCGAAGGAATACCTATTACAATTCCGATAATTCCAAGAATTGAAAAAAGTGTTATTTTGGTAAAGAAGAAACTGAATATTGCTTGCATTATTTTAAATTAGTTTTGTAGCTAAAGGGTAGACTTTCATTAAATAAATTATTCTTAATTTTGAAAAAAAACCTTTCAAATTGAAAGGTTCATAAATCTATATATCTCTAAAAAAGTTTTTATGTTGTTCAAATCTTTCATCATTACAACCTAACTTCCTTGCCCTTCGTTGATGATTTTCTAGAGTCTTGTAATATCCTTTTAAATTTTCTAGATGGCTATCATAAGAAACAGCTACATCTTCACACGTTTTTAGCAAAAAGTAGCCTTCATTACATGAGCCAATTTTATTAGATCGTTTTAAAGGATTTATTAACCAACTCTGGATATTGCTATCTGTTAAATCATTTCTAGAAATCCCCATCAATCGCAAAGTCGTAATAATATTTTCCATTTTTATAGGACTTAGATAAGAACTGCCATGTTCATCCATTATATCTAAAATAGTATTTCTTAAACCTATTAGATCACGAATATAACCATATGCAAATCCTCCTTTATTACCTTTTCCGATTATATTAATTTTTTTGTTAGCAATCACTTCACTATCATTGTCGCTAATATTAAACCCCATAGAAACCAACTTATCTCTGTCAGCTGAAAATGTATGCAAAACAGAATTTTCCGTTAATATCTTTTTAGCATTTTCCCAAGGATTTACATAACTTGAACTATTTAAAAAATAATTAAATTTTACTGCAAGCAACGAGTTATGTACAGTATTATCTATCATTAAATTAACTTGAGTACTTCTTTCGTGCTGAGGGAGAGATGACCTAATTTTATTATACAAAATATCCTCAAGATCATCAAGCCCCTGAAGGATATGTATATCCGAAACATCATCCATTTTTTCTAAAACATAAGCTTCAGTTTCCCAATACATTTCATCTGTCAATAGGGCCTCCCGTCTTCCTAATAATGATGAATTATCTCCTAAAAGATTATTAGAAGTATCAATTAACAAGTTTAAATGAGCATCAAAATTCTTTGTGAATCTTTTGCTTCTATAATCATCTGTTAAAGATATATTTTCAAATGCGATTCTCGCGTTGTTTATATAATCCATACTAATTAATTTTACGAATTGTAAATAATTGATTTGGTACTGCCTCTTCACTATAATTATTCCTCGTATAAGAATGATTATTTCTATAAATATGAGCTTCATCTAGGATACTTAATTCCGATATCTCTAAAGCATGCGTTAAATCCCCGCTCTCATTCAATTTTTCTATATATTTACTTGCATTATCATATTTTGACCATGGATTTGTACTATTACCTATTACATGAATAATTCCTTCGGTATTTAGAATATCTGCAGCTTGATTTAAAAATATTTTTGAAAATTCTAACCCCCTAAAGCCATATCCATTAGGATTACAGCAAATTACCATATCAAAAAATTTATTTCTAAAATCAATCTCAAAAAAGTTACATCTAAAATCTAAAAAATGACAATTACCCAAACTATACTCTGGAGAATTACTAAAATGAGGTAGTGGAATATCTATCATATCTGTCAAATAACAATTTGGGAAAAATCTTTTTCCGAAGCAATTGATACTTGCTCCAATTTCAATGTGCCGAACATCTTCATCTAAAGGAAAATTATTATGATGCACAATCTCAGTATTATTTATATCGTATATAGGCATTTCTTAAATTTAACTTACCAAATGTATTATAAATACTTAAATTTACAATTATATTTTTAATTTAAGAGTGAAATGAATTTATTGGATCACATAACAATAGTTACTCTGGAGTCAATTGACATAGACTTATTTGATAAAATTAAGACTACTACCGATTGGGATAACTCAATAAAATCTAGAAAAACTTTTAGCTATGGAGTTCCCTATAATTATAGTGACATCAAGTATACTTCTAAAGAATTTCCAAATCACATAAAATTAATTAGTGAAAAAATTAGCCCATTAATAAACTTCACACCGAATAATTGCTTAATCAACTATTACTATAATGAAAATGCAAAAATGGGATACCATTCAGATCAGATTGACATATTAGAAAAAGAAACCGGAATAGCAATTGTTTCATTAGGTTCGAGTAGGATAATAAGATTTAAAAATAAAATTAATAATGAAATACTTGACATTATTATATACCCTAATAGTTTGTTCTATATGACTCAAGAAATACAAAAATTATGGCTTCACTCAATACTTAAGAGTAGTGAAACTCATGATTATGAAAGAATTAGCCTTACATTTAGAAAAATAAAATAAAAAACACCCATTTAATATCAAACCAAAATATTTTTATATTTTTATCCCAATACAATCGACTCCCCTAAAATTGTAAAACAATTAATGTTTAACAATTAAATTAAATGCCAATGGTACTCAGAAAGTACAAAGTAAAAGACGTAGATATGGTAATAGCCATGTCTGCCTTGGTTTTAAACGCAAAGCTCAAGCAAGAGTTTCTGCAAACCAAAAGATCCACCTTCACGATGGATTATTTCAAAGAATTTGAAATAGAAATTGATTTCGCCATCCAAAAATTCTTAGGTGCCGACAATGCAAGACAGCTTCGCGAATCCACAATTACGCTTTATGCATCACAAAACGAAGCCTTAAATCTGGCCTCAGAAATGAAACTTCAAATCGAACTTGATTTTGAAGAAAGAGAAGAAGAAATCTTGAACGTTTTAGGGTTTACTGCTTATTTTGAAAGAGCAGGAAGAAAAGATCAAGAAGCCTTAATCAACTTGCTTTATCAATTTAAAACAAACTTAACGCCGGCAATAAAAACCGAAATGATTGCCAACGGAACCATTCCGGCTGACATCGACGCGATGATCGAAAAAGCTGATGAAATGCAGTTGTCAGATGCAAAACAAGAATCAAACAAGTCAACTCGCCCAGAAGCTACTGAAGAAGCAATTGCTGCCTTCAATCAAATTTATAAAAAAGGCATTGCCATCGCAAAACTGGCGTCAAAATTTTATAAAGGAAACAAGACACAGCAAAAAATGTTTAGTTTTAGCAAGCTTGCAAAGACAATCAATGCTTCTCCAAAACCGACAACTGACACTCCAGCCATATAAAATGTTTAAATAAATCCGTTGGGTGTAATTCGGTTTAAGACATTTTTGTCATTCCGACGAAGGAGGAATCTCCCTTAGTAGCTCTATATTGTAGCGTTTCCTCTTTCGTCGGAAAGACAAATTTGGGTAAATTGACTACTTTTTCTAAAATAATTAGCATAAATCGCAAGTATACCCAACGAGTTAAATAATAAAAAAAATCCCGCTTTTTCGCGGGATTTTTTATGCTTGACCGAAAACCGTTTGCATCTGGCGGAAACTCATTTGCATACGGCGGAAGCTATTTTGCACTCGAGGGAAACCACTTTGCATCTTAGGGAAATTCATTTGTATTCTTGGGAAATTCATTTGCACCCTGCCGAAACTACTTTGCATCTTAAGGAAACTGCTTTGCACCCTGTGGAAGCTTCTTTGCACTCGGCGGAAATTAGTTTGCATCCTAGGGAAACTCATTTGCACTCGCGGAAGAGCGATAAATGCTACGAAAACCCAAATTTTATTTCGTAAAAAAAAGAAAACTATGCGTCTTCCCGCCTTTACAAGAAAAAATAAATCCAACACAAAGTCACAACAATACAATAAAAACTATAAAAGTCAATCTTACCAACTTTGAAACTTTGAAACTCTGCTACTTTGAAACTCAATTAAAAAGATTCTTCCTCTTCAATCGGTTAATAGCCCCATTCAATTCAAATCCCAAAAGCAGGATCATGCAGTTCAGCCAGATATAAATCATCAAGATCAAAAGTGTCCCGATTGACCCATAAAGCTCGTTATACTTGGCAAAGCGCACCACATAAATACCAAAAACAAACGAAGTTATAACAATCAAAACCGTAGTAAAAATAGACCCGATGCTAAAAAAAGAATTGCGCCGCGTCTGCTTGGTTCCAAATTTAAAAAGTATAGAAGTTGCCGTCAGAATCATAATCCCCACAAACACAAACCTTCCGATACTCACAAAGTTAATCGCCTCAAAGAACCCGTCGTTCTTCATCTGGTGGATAAAATATTCAAAAACAACGATAGACGAAACCGTAATGATAAGCAAGAGCGAAAGCAACATCGCAATGCCAATCGAGACCGCATATTGCCTAAAAAAACCGCGCGTCACGGTAATATGTCGGGAGATTTCAAAACCTCCCAATATAGCATTCACGCCATTCGCCATTAAAAATATAGACAATAAAAATCCCGAAGAAAGCAGTCCCTGATAAGAATTATTCAAGATATCGCTGATGATTTTCGCAATCGCGTCATACGTATTCGGAGGCACGCTTTCCTCCACAAATTTCAAGAAATCGGCCTGAAAACCTTCAATAGGAATATACGGAATCAAGTTCAAGATAAACAGCGCAAACGGAAAAAGCGCCATGAAAAAGCTAAACGCAATCGCACTCGCCCGATAAGAAAACGCTCCTTTGGCAATCCCGATAAAATAAAGTTCGAGCAGATCATAAAACGACAAACCTTCAAGCCATGGAAGTTTTATCTTCTGCGTAAAATGCATTAAAGGGCGTATAACGGGAATCTTTCCGAGCTTGTCTTCTATTATCTTAGTCACTTTTGTGTGTTTTTTAAATGGCTTTCAGGCTTAAATCCATATTATAAACCGAGTGCGTCAAAGCTCCAGAAGAGATAAAATCAACACCGCATTCGGCATAATTACGGATGGTTTTTTCATTAATATTTCCAGAAGATTCCGTCTGGCATTGACTTCCGATTAATTCCACAGCAATTCGCGTGGTATCATAATCAAAGTTGTCCAAAAGAATTCGAAACACATTCTCAGACTGCAAAATCTCTTTCACTTCGTCTAAGTTTCTCGCTTCCACGATTATCTTCAAATCTAAATTATTTTCTTTCAGATAATCATTTGTTTTTTGAATCGCTTTGGTAATGCCGCCTGCAAAATCAATGTGGTTGTCTTTCAGCATAATCATGTCATACAATGCAAAACGGTGGTTTTCGCCTCCCCCAATTTTCACGGCCCATTTTTCAATAGCGCGAATCCCGGGAGTAGTTTTTCTGGTGTCTAAAACCTTGGTTTTTGTTCCGTCTAACAAATTGGCAAAGAACTTAGTTTTTGTCGCAATTGCCGACATACGCTGCATCGCGTTCAAGACAAGGCGTTCTGATTTTAAGATAGACTGCGAGCTTCCGGTCACGTGAAAAACCACGTCGCCGAATTTTACAGGCGTTCCGTCAGCAATAAAAGTTTCTATTTGTAAGTTAGAATCTACGTAGTTGAAAATCATTTTGGCAAATTCAACACCGGCAATCACGCCTTCGTCTTTCACCAAAAGTTTCGCTTTTCCTTGGGCATCCGCAGGAATACAAGCCAATGAACTGTGGTCTCCGTCTCCAACATCTTCCCGGATTCCGTTTTCTATAATTAATTTTAATTCGTTCTGGAATTGTGCTTCTGAAATCATTTTGAAAATTTAATTGAAGCTAAAATAATAAAATCTTTCCGACTTTGGCTGTATTTGCTTTTAATAAATACAATGCTTTTCAATTGCAAAGGCGTTAATTTTCTATCCAAAAGAATTTCAAGCAACTAAAAAATCTTGCCCATAAAAAAAGCCCGATCATGATGATGCGGGCTTTTTTGTTGTCGATAAGAAATTTTAATTTCTCGGTTGCGTACTTGTTCCCGTCGGATTCGTTCCAGTTCCCACAGGATTTGTCGTAGTTCCATTTGGATTCACCGTACTATTCGGATTCATTGTCCCATTCGGATTTGCTTTTCTATTTGGATCTACAGTCCCGCTAGGATCAGTCAATGTCGGGTTTGTAGTAGTCGAAGAAGGCGTGCCCGTTCCATTCGGATTATACGTCGAATTGTTTGATCTAGTACTTTTCATATCCGTACTTTTTGTTGTCCCAGAAGTAGTCGTCGTGCTTTTCTTCTTAGTGCTTTTCTTCTGAGGATCTTGCTGTGTCGTCGTTGTCGAGCTTTTTGTCGTCGAACTGCTCGTCGTGTTCGTTTTCGGATCTGTCTGTGCAGATGCTAAGCTAAAAGCAAAAAATGCACTTAGCAATAAAAGATTCTTTTTCATACTATTTTCTTTTTAAATTACAATTTCACACCATCATTTTAATGGTACATAACAAATTTCGTGTAATTAAAAGGAAAATTTATTACAAAATATTCATAGAAATTTTCATAATATGCTAGTTTACAAAATAATAACATTTAAATATATCCGTATTTTCTATCTGCTAAACTTTGTAACTTTGCAACTAAGAAACTTCGCAACTTCAAAAAATGAATATCAAGCTCATTGCCATCGGCAAAACAGATAATAAATCACTGCAAACTTTAATCGACGATTACCAAAAGCGATTGTCTTTTTATATAAAATTTGATTTAGAAATCATTCCGGATATCAAAAACGTAAAAAATCTTTCAGAATCCCAGCAGAAAGAAAAAGAAGGCGAATTAATCTTATCAAAACTCACCCCAACTGACCAATTAATCCTCCTAGATGAAAACGGAAAAAACTTCTCAAGTGTAGGTTTCTCCGAAGAATTACAAAAGAAAATGAACTCTGGAATCAAAACTTTGGTATTTGTAATCGGTGGTCCATACGGTTTTTCAGAAACAGTTTACGCAAAATCCCAAGGAAAAATCTCATTGTCATTAATGACTTTTTCGCATCAAATGGTAAGATTATTTTTTATTGAACAGTTGTATCGCGGTTTTACAATTTTACGTAATGAGCCTTATCATCATCAGTGATAGCTGAGCGAAATCCTATAACCTATTGAGCGCTTTCATCAATCTGAAAACTCTTCAAAAACGCAATCGTCTTCTCAATATCATAATGCAAAATTCGATCTTCGCTAACCAATGGCACTTCCTCTCTATACGATTTTAAAAACATTTCAATAAAATCACTCGATTTCAGAGGCTCTCTAAAATGAATTGCTTGTGAGGCATTCATCAATTCAATCGCTAAAATACGTTCCAAATTATCCATGATTCGCAACGCTTTTGTCGCTCCATTTGCACCCATACTCACGTGATCTTCTTGTCCATTTGACGAAACAATACTGTCGATACTTGCTGGAGTTGCCAATTGTTTGTTTTGACTGACAATGCTGGCCGCAGTATATTGCGGAATCATAAATCCAGAATTCAAGCCTGGATTATCAACCAAAAAAGCTGGCAAACCTCTCAATCCTGAAATCAATTGATACGTTCTTCTTTCAGAAATACTTCCCAATTCTGCCAAAGCAATCGACAAGAAATCCAAAGCCAAAGCCAAAGGCTGACCGTGGAAATTTCCACCAGAAATAATCTGATCGGTTTCAATAAAAACGTTTGGATTATCAGTCACAGAATTAATTTCCGTCTTAAATACTTTTTTTACATAATCAATTGTATCTTTCGAAGCACCATGAACTTGCGGAATGCAACGAAAAGAATATGGATCTTGAACATGTTTCTTTTTTTGTTCGATAATTTCACTTCCGTCCAAAAATTCTGAAACTCTTTTAGCCGTTACAATTTGACCTTTATGCGGACGAATATAATGAATCAGCTCATTGAATGGCTCGATTCTTCCGTCAAATCCTTCTAAAGAAATTGTTCCGATTAAATCTGCCAAATACGAATATTTTGTAGCTTTAATTAAAATATGGGCACCAAAAGCATTCATAAATTGCGTTCCGTTTAACAATGCCAAGCCTTCTTTCGATTTTAAAGTTATTGGACTCCAGCCAAAATGACTTAAAACTGCAATTGCCTGCTGTTTTTTTCCTTCAAAATAAACCTCGCCTTCGCCAATTAACGGTAAAGATAAATGCGCCAACGGAGCCAAATCACCTGAAGCTCCAAGCGATCCCAATTCATAAACCACCGGATAAACTTCGTTATTATAAAAATCAATCAAACGCTCCACAGTTTCCAATTGAACTCCAGAATAACCATAACTTAAAGATTGAATTTTCAACAAAAGCATCATTTTTACAATCTCGGTAGAAACTTCTGCGCCTGTACCACAAGCGTGCGATTTCATTAGATTTTCTTGTAATTTGGTAAGATTTTCGTTGGAAATTTTTATGTTGTATAAAGAACCAAAACCAGTATTTATTCCGTAAATTGGTTCTTCGTGCGACTCCATTTTTTTATCGAGATAATCACGACATTTCTGGATATTTACCTTCGCTTCTTCTGATAAAGCCAAAGTTTTATGATGATTTATAATTTCTTCTAAATTTTCAATAGAAAGTAATTCTGCACTTATATAATGTGTATTATCCATTTTTGCTTGTGATTATTGGACTTCAAAATTCAGCAAATACTATCAAAAAAGCAACTTTTGTGGATAACATTAACGGTGAAAAATAGCAATATCAAATTTAAACTTCAATTTTTAAAAGTTTTTGCTAAAAAAATGATCAATAATTGAAAATATCAAAGATTCAATTATAAAATAACTACATTTTCAATCATTTTTGAAATTGACTTTGAAATTGATTTTTGAAATTGAAACCGCTTTATTGCCTAATCTTCAATTTTGAAAATTTAAAAAGATAATAATTCATAATAATATTGCTAAATTAAAATTATTCGCAAAAGTATTTCTTAATTTTTATTTAATAATGCAATGTATTACATTTGAAATCAAGATTATAATACTTATGATTCTAGGCGACGGAAATACGACTTCTAAATTTACAGCAACTACGGCTGTAACTTCTGTTGCTACAACTACAACCCCTTAGGGGTTTCATTTCAAATATCATCCTATCCTATTTTTTTGTTTGCATAAAACAAAAGCAAACACATTTATCCATTATCAAAAACACCAAAATGAAAGTATTAAAATTTGGAGGTTCCTCCGTAAGCAATGCCAATAATATCAGTAAAGTTATCGCCATTTTAGAACAAGAAAAAGAGCCATTGGCAGTTGTCGTTTCTGCTTTTGGAAAAATAACCGACTTGCTTTTAGAAGCTTCAAATCTGGCTTCTTCAAAAGATATAAAATACAAAGAAATCCTTCAGATTATTGAAGAAAGACATATCGAAGCCACAAAAGAATTGATTCCGATTAACGACCAAAGCGCCATTTTAAGCCAAGTCAAAAGAATGCTGAATCATCTGGAAACCTTGCTTGACGGCTGTTTTTTACTTGGAGAATTATCAAACCGTTCTTCCGATGCTATTCTGAGTTTTGGCGAATTGCTTTCGTCCTATATTATTTCGGAAGCTGTAAAACAAAAAATCTCCAATTCAAGTTTTAAAGACAGTCGCGAATTAATTATCACAAACAAACACTTCGGAAAAGCGGTTGTAGATTTTACAATTACAAATAAATCGGTTGCTGATTTTTTCCATAATAATAAATCCCAAACCGTAATTCTTCCCGGATTTATTGCAAATTCAAATGACGGACACACAACTACTTTAGGTCGAGGCGGTTCTGATTACACTGCTGCAATTATCGCTGGAGCAATTGACGCTTCAATTTTAGAAATTTGGACGGATGTCAACGGAATGTTTACGGCAAATCCAAGAATTGTAAACCAAGCGCAATCCATCGAAAAAATTACATATCAAGAAGCGATGGAATTGTCGCATTTCGGTGCAAAAGTGCTTTATCCGCCAACAATTCAGCCAGTTTTGAACAAAAATATTCCAATTTTAATCAAAAATACTTTTGAACCAGACTTGAATGGAACATTAATTTCTTCGGAAGTTTTTCCAAACGGAAATCCAATAAAAGGAATTACGCACATTGAAAATATTTCACTTTTAACTGTTGAAGGTTCCGGAATTGTGGGAGTTGCCGGTTATTCAAAACGCCTTTTTGAAGTTTTATCCAAAGAAAATATCAACGTAATTTTCATCACGCAAGCTTCTTCAGAACATTCAATTTGCTTCGGAATTTTAGATTCTGATGCTGAAAACGCTAAAATTGCAATTGATTCAGCTTTTGAATTCGAAATTTCTCAGAAGAAAATTGAGCCGTGTTTGGTAGAAAGCAACCTTTCAATTATTGCGGTTGTTGGTGAAAATATGAAAAACCATCAAGGCTTAAGCGGAAAGATGTTCAGCACTTTAGGAAAAAATAACGTCAACATAAGGGCGATTGCTCAAGGTGCTTCTGAGCGAAACATTTCTGCTGTAATTATGCAAAAAGACGTCAAAAAAGCATTGAATTCATTGCATGAAAAATTCTTTGAAGATGATGTGAAACAGTTAAATCTTTTTGTAATGGGCGTTGGAAATGTCGGCGAAAAATTCATCGACCAAATTCATCAACAGCAAAAATACTTGCGAGAAAATCTCCAAATAAATCCAAGAGTTATTGCGCTTTCCAACTCCAGAAAAATGCATTTTGACGAAGAAGGAATTGCTTTAAATAATTGGAAATCAACGTTAGATTCTGGTGAAATTGCAAATAAAGAAGAATTTATTTCAAAAGTAAAATCACTGAATTTGCGTAACAGCGTTTTTGTGGATGTAACTGCAAATCAAGAAGTTTCTCAAACCTACGAACATTATTTGAAACAAAACATTTCAGTCGTGACTTGTAACAAAATAGCTTGTTCTTCCGCTTTTGAAAACTATATTAATTTGAAAAAATTATCTCGAAAATATAACGCTCCGTTTTTATTTGAAACCAATGTTGGCGCAGGTTTGCCTATTATTGATACATTGAAAAATTTAATTGCTTCGGGAGATAAAGTCAATAAAATTCAAGCCGTTTTATCCGGAAGTCTGAACTTTATTTTCAATAATTTCAACGAAGAGAACTCCTTTTATGATGTCGTAAAACAAGCGCAAAAAGAAGGTTACACAGAACCCGACCCGAAAATCGATTTGAGCGGTGTCGATGTGATGCGAAAAATTTTGATTTTAATAAGAGAAAGCAATTATGAAATGGAAATTGATGCGATTGAAAACAAGTCATTTTTACCTAAAGAATGCTTAGAAACAACTTCTGTTGAAGCTTTTTTTGAATCTTTAAAAACAAATGCTACCCATTTCGAAAATATTTTTGCAGAAGCAAAATCAAAAGATTGCCGTTTAAAATATGTGGCAGAATTCATCGATGGAAAGGCAAATGTCAGCTTGCAATTTATCCCAAAAGACCATCCTTTTTATAATTTGGAAGGAAAAGACAACATCGTTTTATTTTACACCAATCGTTATGTTGACCAGCCTTTGCTGATAAAAGGCGCTGGTGCTGGAGCAGAAGTTACGGCTTCGGGAATTTTTGCTGACGTAATTAGAATTGGAAATAATTAATTTTATGGAAGAAATAAAACTCTTTTGTCCAGCGACAATTGCCAATCTTTCCTGCGGATTTGATGTTTTAGGTTTGTGCCTTGACAATGTCGGCGATGAAATGATTGTCCGAAAAACTTCTGAAAAAGGAATAAAAATCACAAAGATTGTTGGAGCCGATTTGCCTTCAGAAACTGAAAAAAATGTAGCCGGAGTTGCCGCTTTGGCAATGATTTCCAATTTAAATTTAGACTTCGGATTTGAAATTGAAATCTATAAAAAAATAAAAGCCGGAAGTGGCATTGGAAGTTCCGCTGCAAGTGCTGCCGGAGCCGTTTTTGGAATAAATGAATTATTGGGAAGACCGTTTTCGACCAAAGATTTAATTCCTTTTGCGATGGAAGGCGAGAAATTAGCCAGCGGAAGCGCACACGCAGACAACGTCGCTCCTGCCCTGCTTGGCGGTTTTGTTTTGGTCAGAAGCTACAATCCTTTGGATATAATAAAAATTAAAAGTCCAGAAGAATTATATGCAACCGTAATTCATCCACAAATCGAGTTGAAAACTTCGGACGCAAGATCGGTTTTGAAGCAAAACGTTACGCTGAAACAAGCAGTAATCCAATGCGGAAATCTCGGCGGATTGATCAGCGGTTTGTACACAAATGATTATGATTTAATCGGAAGATCTTTAAATGACGAAATTGTAGAACCTTTGCGAAGCGTTTTGATTCCGAAGTTTGATTTGGTCAAACAAAAAGCGATCGAGAACGGGGCTTTGGGTGGCGGAATTTCAGGTTCTGGACCTTCGATTTTTGCCTTGAGCAAAGGAAAAGAAATCGCAGAAAAAGTTGCCAAAGCGATGAGTCAAGTTTACGAAGAAATGAATTTGAACTATGAAATTCACGTTTCAAAAGTAAATCCTGACGGAATAAAAATTATAAAATAATCGCAGACTCTAGGATTCAGCACGTTCAAAAATCTTAAATCAAAAAACTTAAATTGAGATGAATTATTACAGTTTAAATAAAAAGGCGCAAAAAGTAAGTTTTCAAGACGCCGTTATTCAAGGATTGGCGCCAGATAAAGGATTGTATTTTCCAGAAAGTATTTCAAAATTGCCACAAAGCTTTTTTGATTCTATTGAAAATCTTTCTAACGAAGAAATTGCTTTTGAAGTTATCAGTCAATTCGTTGGAAATGAAATTCCGGAAAAAGAATTGCGTCAAATAATTTCAGAAACGTTGTCGTTCGATTTTCCATTGGTAAAAGTGGAAGAAAATATTTATTCATTAGAATTATTTCACGGTCCGACGATGGCTTTTAAAGATGTGGGAGCACGATTTATGTCGAGATGCTTGGCTTATTTCAACAAAGGAAAAGAACTAAAAAACACAGTTTTGGTTGCAACTTCAGGTGATACTGGCGGTGCTGTCGCAAGTGGTTTTCTTGGAGTAAAAGGCGTCGAAGTCGTAATCTTGTATCCGAGTGGAAAAGTGAGTGATATTCAGGAAAAACAACTGACAACTTTAGGTCAAAATATTACAGCTTTGGAAGTTGACGGCGTTTTTGATGATTGCCAAGATATGGTCAAAAAAGCTTTTTTAGATGAAGATTTGCAATTCAAAAATCTGACTTCGGCCAATTCCATTAATATTGCTCGTTGGTTGCCACAGATGTTTTACTTTTTCTTTGCTTACAAAGAATTGAAAAAAGAAAATAAGCCGTTGGTAATTTCGTGCCCAAGTGGAAATTTTGGAAATATTTGTGCTGGAATTTTAGCTAAAAAATTAGGTTTGCCTATTGAACATTTTGTGGCTTCAACCAATATAAATGACACCGTTACAGAGTTTTTAAAAACTGGAAAATACGATCCAAAACCTTCAAAAGCAACAATTTCAAATGCAATGGACGTTGGGAATCCGAGTAATTTTATTCGAATTCAAGAGCTTTACGGAAATGATTTAGACAATTTCAAAAATGATTTTTCTTCCTATTCTTTTTCGGATGCGGAAACTGAAAAAGCTATTTTAGAAATTTATAAAAATTCAAAATATATTGCAGAACCACACGGAGCTGTTGCTTTTTTAGGTTTGAAAAAAGAATTGGAAAGACATTCAAATTCAATCGGAATCTTTTTAGAAACTGCGCATCCGATTAAGTTTTCTGATTCGGTTGAGGAAATTCTTTCGGTAAAACTTTCGATTCCTCAACAAATTGAAAGTGTTTTGGATAAAGACAAAAAAAGTTTGAATATATCCAGTTATGATGATTTAAAAAAGTTTTTATTATCATAAAAATAAGCTTACATTTTTTATAAATTTACGGGAATAATAGCAGTATTAATCCAATAGAAATATGAAAAATGAAATCGAAATTAAAAAAGTTATACAGTTTTTAGATGAAATAGGAATTGCGGTTATCGAGAAAGAATTGCCTGATACTACATTTTTGCCAGGTTTAGAAATTGAAAATGACCGAATTTTGGTAGACTATGCAAAACTTAAATATCCTGGCGATATTTTGCATGAAGCCGGACATATTGCTGTGACTTCTTTGAGCGAGAGAAAATTTATCGGAACTGATAAAATATCCGCAGATTGGCCAACACAAGGCGACGAAATTGTCTCAATTTTATGGTCTTTTGCGGCACTCTCTTACTTAAATCTAGATCCAGATTTTGTTTTTCATCCTGATGGCTACAAAGGCAGTTCTGATTGGTTTATTGAAAATTTTACCTCAGGAAATTATATGGGTTTACCGCTTTTGCAATGGTTTAAAATGGCTTATACAAATGATGAAATTTCTGAAAATGAAAAATTAGCTTTTCCTGCCATGAAAAATTGGCTTAGACCTGATTAAACAAGCAAAGCGTTTTATTTTTTTCAATTATTGGAGTATATTCGTGTTTTATTTTATCGATGCAAAACAATTTATTAGAAACTCCAATCGAATATCTAAAAGGCGTTGGCCCAGCTCGTGGCGAACTCTTTCGGAAGGAATTGGGTATTTATAAATATAGCGACTTAATCAATTTATATCCAAATAGATACATTGACAGAACTAGATATTATAAAATAAATGAACTTCAAAATACTACTGCCGAAGTTCAAATTGTTGGAAGAATTATTCATATAAAAACGGTCGAGCAAAAAAAAGGAAAACGTCTTGTTGCGACTTTTGTGGATGAAACTGGCGAAATGGAATTAGTCTGGTTTCAAGGTCAAAAATGGGTTCGTGAGAATTTAAAAGTCAACACCGTTTATGTGATTTTTGGAAAATGCACTTCTTTCAATAATCAATATAACATGGCGCATCCTGAAATGGAATTGCTTGCTGAACATGAGCAAAACCTGCGTTCTGCGATGCAACCAGTTTATCCTTCCACAGAAAAATTGACACAGAGAGGAATTTCAAATCGTGTTGTAAACAAATTAATGCAACAGATTTTTGTGGAAACACATTCGTTGTTTGTTGAAACTTTGCCTATTTCTCTTTTGGAAGAATTAAAATTGATTCCAAAAAATGTGGCTTTGTTTAATATTCATTTTCCGAAGAGCCAAGATTTATTGGCAAAAGCACAATTCCGATTAAAATTTGAGGAATTATTTTATATCCAACTGCAACTTATTACCAAAAATCTCATCCGAAAAAATAAAATCAAAGGTCATGCTTTTGATAAAGTTGGCCAATATTTCAATGAATTTTACAATAATTATCTTCCTTTTGATCTTACGAACGCACAAAAACGAGTGCTTAAAGAAATCAGGAATGACATGGGAAATCCGGCGCAAATGAACCGACTTTTACAAGGAGATGTAGGTTCTGGGAAAACAATTGTCGCTTTGATGAGTATGCTTTTGGCTTTGGATAATGGTTTTCAAGCGTGTTTGATGGCTCCGACAGAAATTTTGGCGAATCAGCACTTTGTAGGCTTGACTGAATTAGCCAAACCTTTGAATATCAATATAAAAATCTTAACTGGTTCTACTAAAATTGCAGATCGAAGAATTATTCATGAAGAACTCGAAAATGGAAGCCTACATATTATTATTGGCACACATGCTTTGTTGGAAGATAAAGTGAAATTTCATAATTTAGGCTTGGCAATTATCGACGAACAGCATCGATTTGGTGTAGAACAGCGATCAAAACTTTGGAAGAAAAATGAAATTCCGCCACATGTTTTGGTCATGACTGCAACACCGATTCCGAGAACTTTAGCGATGAGTTTGTATGGAGATTTGGATATTTCTGTAATTGACGAATTGCCTCCCGGAAGAAAACCAATTCAAACCGTGCATCGTTATGACGGAAATCGCTTGAAAGTTTGGAAGTTCATTAGAGACGAAATTGATAAAGGAAGACAAATTTATATAGTTTATCCGCTAATTGATGTTTCTGAAAAAATGGATTATAAGGATTTGATGGATGGCTATGAAAGTATTTCTCGAGATTTTCCTTTGCCAAAATATAGCGTCAGCATTGTTCACGGAAAGATGAAACCTTCTGAAAAAGATTCTGAGATGCAACGATTTTCACAAGGAAAAACCAATATTATGGTGGCGACAACTGTTATTGAAGTTGGCGTAAATGTTCCAAATGCGAGCGTTATGATTATTGAAAGCGCCGAACGTTTTGGATTGTCGCAGTTGCATCAGCTTCGTGGTCGAGTTGGCCGAGGTGCTGAACAGAGTTATTGCATTTTAATGACGAGCCACAAATTGAGCAACGACAGTAAAATCAGGATGGAAACGATGACACGAACGAACGACGGTTTTGAAATTGCCGAAGTAGATTTAAAACTTCGTGGTCCGGGAGATTTGATGGGAAAACAGCAAAGTGGCGTATTAAATTTGAAAATTGCAGATATTGTGAAAGACAAAGAAATTCTGCAATTGGCTAGACATCATGCTATTAAATTATTAAAAGAAGATGCTTCCATGACAAAACCAGAGCATTTGCAAATGCGCCAGATTTTCATAGAGATGTCAAAAAAACAAAATATCTGGAATTATATTAGTTAGGTACAGGGTTTTAGGCACAAGGTTCAGCGAGACATCTTTGAACATAATTTGCACCTTGAACCCTATGCCTAAAATTTTAAACCCTATAAAAAAATGATTTCATACAATCCTAAAGAATGGTTTTCATTCATATTTAATTTTCATAAAGGCGACACTTTCAGGAAGCTTTTTCCTGTGATGCTTTGCATTGGCGCTTACTCTGCCGGAGTGGCTTTCTTAGAATTAGAATATTGGAAATTATCAGATTCCAGCCATGTTAAAAACATTACGATAATGCATAACATGTTAGGTTTCGTGATTTCCTTATTGCTAGTTTTTAGGACAAATACTGCTTATGATCGCTGGTGGGAAGGTCGAAAAATGTGGGGAGCATTGGTCAATAATAGTCGAAATTTAGCCCTAAAACTTTCTGTAATGCTCAAAAATAATGAGGATAAAGATTTCTTTAAAAAGATAATTCCAGCTTATGCTTCTGTTTTAAACTTGCATTTAAAAATGGAAAGCATCAGCCATGAACTTTTTGATGACAAAACTTTATCGCAAGATCATTACAAGCACAAACCAAATCAGATAGCAAAAACAATGATGCAGAAAATAAATGATTTGTATCTGGAAAAAAAGATAAGCGGCGACCAATTGATTGTTTTAAATGCTGAAATTCAATCTTTCACAGATATTTGCGGTGCTTGCGAACGAATTAAAAATACGCCAATTCCTTATTCTTACAGCGCATTTATCAAAAAATTTATTTTCACTTATGTTTTGACATTGCCTTTCGGATATGTTTTTCAATTGGGTTATTATGTGATTCCTGTCGTGGTTTTTATTTTCTATGTTTTGGCGAGTTTAGAACTTATTGCTGAAGAAATTGAAGATCCTTTTGGAAACGATCCAAATGATTTGCCTACGCAGAAAATAGCTGAAAACATTAAGAAAAATGTAGAAGAGCTGATTTACTAAAATCAACTTTACTTTAATAAAAAAGTCGGAACTTAATCAGCTCCGACTTTTTTATTTTATAAGATAAACTTAATCTATCCTTGTCAGATTTATCTCTTTTGGAGCAGTAATCAGTAATGGAAAAGATTCGATTGTTACAGAACTTGAATCTAGCCCGAAAGCTTTTTCTTCTGAAAGTCCCATCTTTTTTAAGATGTTATAGGAATCTAAAATCCATTTTTCATAGAATGGCAAATCGTTGTCATAAGAAATAAATTTTTCTATCAAGATGAACCTGAAATCGCCTATGATGTTGTTTTTATTCAATGAAGCATAACGGCTTGTCACGTCAACTTCCTTGTTTTTAACCATGTCTTCTACCACTTTCTTAAACATCAAGCTGATTTTTGGCGCTACCCTAAAACCTAATCTGAAATCAATTCTGATTACATCATCATGGATAAATTCATTTACGCGGTATTCCATCGTGTAAGGCTCATCAACAACATGAACATGGACAAACCAATAAATATCTGCTCGTTTCGGCTGTTTATTTAAAATCGAATACATGATTTTTGACTCAATTTCAGTTCGATGGTCGGCACTTGTCAAATACACCAAATTGGTTGCATATTTTGGCACGCTCAAATCTCGGCTCAAATCTTCCAAAACTGGCAAATAATCAGATAATTTTACGAAAACCAAATAGCGGTTTCTGATTTTTCTGGCAAAATACCATGTGAACATTGTTGCCATCAAAAGCATTGCAATCAGTAAAGTAATGTAACCTCCGTCCCAAAATTTATGAAGATTGGCTACCAGAAAAGACATTTCTATAACACTAAAAGTCATGATAAAAACTGTAATAAATATAGGATTGTAACGCTTTAATATCAAGTAATAATTTAACAATGAAGTAGTCATCAGCATCGTCATTACAATTGCCAATCCATAAGCCGCTTCCATTTCAGAAGACTCTCCAAAATAAAGAACTACGCAAACACAGCCCGCCCACAACATCCAGTTTAATGACGGAATATATAATTGTCCTTTTAAATCTGTAGGATATTTTATTTTTACTTTTGGCCAAAAATTTAATCGAATCGCTTCATTTATCAACGTAAACGAACCACTGATCATTGCCTGGCTGGCAACAACTGCGGCCAAAGTCGCAATCCCAATTCCGAATGGAACAAACCATTCTGGCATGACTGAGAAAAAAGGATTTGAAAATCCCGTTTCTTTTAGCGTTTTTCCTTCGTGAGAAATAAGCCAAGCTCCTTGCCCAAAATAATTTAGCAAAAGCATAGTTTTTACAAAAATCCAGCTTACTCTAATATTTGATTTTCCGCAATGTCCCAAATCTGAATATAAAGCCTCGGCTCCGGTCGTACAGAGAAATACAGCTCCTAAAATAAGGAAACCCATTTCATGCTCCATCAACAATAAATAGGCATAATAAGGATTAAAAGCATCTAAAATATTAAAATTTCCAATCAGCTGAATAAATCCCAAAACACCTAGCATTGAAAACCAAATAAGCATTACAGGTCCAAAAAACTTGCCGACAAGCTTGGTTCCAAACTGCTGGATTCCAAACAAAACTGTGATAATTGCAATTACAATCGGAATCGTTTGAATATTAGGATTCAAAACTCGAAGTCCTTCCACAGCTGAAGAAACTGAAATCGGAGGCGTAATAATTCCATCCGCTAAAAGCGTACTCCCTCCAATAATTGCTGGAAAAAGCAACCATTTTACCTTGGTTTTCCTAATTAATGTATAAAGTGAAAAGATACCGCCCTCACCATTATTATCGGCACGAAGCGTAATAATGACATATTTGACAGTCGTCTGAAGCGTCAGCGTCCAAAAAATTGCAGAAATCGCACCCTTGATTTCAGTCGCTTTAATGACATGAGAACCAACAATTGCTTTTAAAACATAGAGCGGAGATGTACCAATATCTCCAAAAATAATTCCTAAAGTAACTAATAATCCGGCAGCAGATAATTTGTGAATATGTTTTCCCACGGAAAGTCAATTTAAAAAGAGAGCAAAATTACGAATAATTACTTATCCAAATAAAAATCAGGCAACTATTATTTCAACCTCATCCATTAAATTGATTTAATTTAATTTGAAGCACTACTTTCAGCATTTTTTTTGCCATTTTCCCGCTGTCCTTCCAAGTCCCGCAAAAAAGCGGGAGCTTTTCCCTCCCATCGGGGCTAGATTACAATCTAAAGGCTTTCTTTAAACTCCTGGACCAATCTTTGACGACATACTTTATGAAAAAACATCAACAATAATCCTATCTAAATATTCATTAAAAATTCAAAAAAAACTATCTTTGCAACCTTACAAAAAAAAATACCAAAACAGCAATGAAAATTTCATATAACTGGCTTAAACAATTCATCAAAACAGATTGGAAATCAGAAGAAACTGCCGCTTTATTAACTGATTTAGGACTTGAAGTAGAAGGCGTTGAAAAATACCAATCGGTTAAAGGCGGACTTGAAGGAATTGTCGTTGGCCATGTTTTGACTTGTGTCCAGCATCCAAATGCGGATCGCCTAAAAGTCACAACAGTCGATTTAGGGACAGGAACTCCAGTTCAAATCGTTTGTGGCGCTGCCAATGTTGCTGCTGGACAAAAAGTGCCAGTTGCCACTATTGGAACAACTTTATATGACAAAGACGGAGCTTCTTTCCAAATCAAAAAAGGAAAAATAAGAGACCAAGAAAGCCACGGAATGATTTGTGCTGAAGACGAATTAGGTCTTGGAACAAGCCACGACGGAATCATGGTTCTTGACGAAAAATATGCACCAGGAACGCCAGCTTCCAAAGTTTTCAATATTGAAAATGACGAAGTTTTTGAAATCGGATTAACGCCAAACCGCGCCGATGCAATGAGCCATTTGGGCGTTGCTCGCGATTTAAGAGCCGGAATGTTGCAGACAAACGCACATACGGAATTGATTACGCCATCTGTCAGCAATTTCAGAGTAGATAAAAGGACTTTGAAAATGGACATCAAAGTGGAAGATTCAAAATTGGCGCCAAGGTATTGCGGTGTTACCATTTCAGAAATTGCCGTAAAAGAATCTCCAGAATGGTTGCAAAACCGATTGAAATCTATTGGGCTGACACCAAAAAATAATATTGTTGACGTTACAAATTATGTAATGCACGAATTGGGACAACCGCTTCACGCTTTTGACGCGGCAAAAATCAAAGGGAATAAAGTAGTTGTAAAAACGGTTGCTGCTGGAACAAAATTCACGACTTTAGATGATGTGGAAAGAACGCTTCACGAAGAAGACTTGATGATTTGCGACGAAAACGGACCAATGTGCATCGCTGGAGTTTTTGGAGGAAAAAATTCAGGAGTTTCAGAAAACACGACTTCTATTTTTTTAGAAAGCGCTTATTTTAATCCGGTTTGTATTCGTAAAGCGGCGAAACGTCACGGCTTGAATACAGACGCTTCTTTCCGTTTTGAGAGAGGAATTGATCCAACGATTACTGAATATGCCTTAAAACGTGCGGCTTTATTGATTCAAGAAGTTGCCGGAGGTGAGATTACTTCTGATATTGTTGATATTTATCCAAAGAAATTAGAAGATTTTCCAGTATTCTTGAACTTTGAAAAAGCGACAAAAATTATCGGTCAAGAATTGCCAAAAGAAACAATCAAGAAGATTTTGGTTTCTTTAGATATAAAAGTGAATAGTGTTTCAGACGCAGGTTTGGGACTGATTATTCCTTCTTATCGTGTTGACGTTCAGAGAGAAATTGATGTCATTGAAGAAATTTTGAGAGTTTATGGTTATAATAATATCAACTTTACGAAGAAATTTAATGCAACAGTTTCAAACGCTGCAAGAACTGAAGATTATAAAGTTCAAAATATAATTGCAACCCAACTGAATTCGCAAGGTTTTCACGAAATGATGGCAAATTCATTGACTACGCCCGACTATGTGCAATTGTCAGAAATGCTGAAAGAAGAATTCAATGTTTTGATAATGAATCCATTGAGCAATGATTTATCAGCAATGAGACAATCTTTATTGTTTTCAGGATTAGAGGCAGTTTCTTATAATATCAATAGAAGAAATTCTGATTTGAAATTATTCGAATTCGGAAAATCATACCATAAATTTCCTTCCGGATATGAAGAAAATAAGCATTTGACTTTATTTACAACAGGAAATCGTTTAGGTGAAAGCTGGACAACTCCTCAAAAACCATCTGATTTTTTCTTATTCAAAGGATATGTTTCGGCAATTTTATCTAGGCTTGGAATCGAAAAAACAAACAACAGACCTGTAGAATCTGATATTTTTAGTGAAGGAATCGCCATTGCTGTTGGAAATGATATTGTTGTGGAATTAGGAACAGTAAAAAAACCGATACTGAAGCATTTCGGAATCAAGCAAGAAGTTCTCTTCGCAGATTTCAACTGGAATTTAGTATTGAAATTGATTTCTAATAAAATAAAATTTGCAGAAATTCCTAAATATCCAGAAGTAAGAAGAGATTTGGCTCTTTTGGTTGATGAAAATATCGCTTTTGATTCAATTTATACAATTGCCCGCCAGACTGAAAAATCTTTATTGAAAGATATCAATCTTTTTGACGTTTATGAAGGTAAAAATTTGCCAGAAGGTAAAAAATCTTATGCCATAAGTTTTATCATCCAAGACAATTCCAAAACCTTGACTGATGCTCAAATTGATAAGATAATGGGCAAATTGCAGGCTAATTTTCAAAATGAATTAGGAGCTGTTTTGAGATAATAATTCTTTTATTAAAAAAAATCCTTTCTGAATCAGAAAGGATTTTTTTATTTTATCTCAACATACTCGGATCAATATTAATCCCTAGTCCTTGAGCAACGCCCATTCCTAATCTAGGATCAGCCCTGAACCAATGGCACAATTGTCTATTGATAATTTCAAGTTTTTTCGGTCCGTCAATTCCTGACATTGCCCCCACTATATTATTAACCAAATGTTGCTTTTGCTCTGGTTCCATTAAGCGATATAAATTTCCTGGTTGCGTATAATGGTCATTTTCACTTTCAGCATTTCGATCAAAGTGACTCGCAACATTACTTTCTAATTCTAAAGCTGACTCTTTGTAAGATTCATCAACCGTGATATTATCAAAACTATTTGGAAAATAATTTGGGTTTCTTCCCCCATTTCCATCAACTCGCATTTGTCCGTCTCTTTGGTAGTTATTTGTAAAATAAGGACATCTGTTTACCGGAATCTGCTCATAATTTGCTCCCAATCTATAACGCTGCGCATCCGGATAAGAAAGAATTCTTCCCTGCAACATTTTATCTGGAGAAAAACCGATTCCGTCAACAATATGTGCTGGCGCAAAAGCCGCCTGTTCCACATCTTGGAAATAATTATCCGGATTTCTATTCAATTCAATGATTCCAACATCAATCAAAGGATAATCGCCGTGAGGCCAAACTTTCGTCAAGTCAAACGGATTTATATGATAAGTTCTAGATTCTGCTTCCGTCATCACCTGAATTTTCATGTCCCAACGCGGAAAATTTCCGGCATCGATATTATTCAGCAAATCTCGCTGCGCAAAATCTGGATCTTGTGATTTCATCGCTCCAGCTTCAGCATCGGTAAAATTCTTGATTCCTTGTTTTGTAAGAAAGTGGAATTTTACGTAATGACGTTCGTTTTGAGCATTGATAAATGAAAAAGTATGCGAGCTGAAACCGTGCATGTGTCTGTAACCATAAGGAGTTCCACGATCTGACATCAGAATTGTAACTTGGTGCAAGCTTTCTGGATTCAACGACCAAAAATCCCACATCATCGTCGGCGATTTCATATTTGTATAAGGATCGCGTTTTTGCGTATGGATAAAATCTCCAAATTTCTTCGGATCTTTTACGAAGAAAACGGGCGTGTTATTTCCAACCAAATCCCAGTTTCCATCTTCGGTATAAAATTTCAAGGCAAAACCTCTCGGATCTCTTTCTGTATCTGCCGAACCTTTTTCCCCTCCAACCGTTGAAAAGCGCAAAAGCATTTCGGTTTGTTTTCCAACTTCAGAGAAAATCTTGGCTTTTGTATATTTCGTAATATCATGCGTTACCGTAAAAGTTCCAAATGCTGCTGAACCTTTTGCATGAACCACTCTTTCCGGAATTCTTTCACGGTTGAAATGCGCCATCTTTTCATGAAGGATGAAATCTTGAAGTAAAAGCGGACCTCTTGCTCCGACTGATTGCGAATCTTCATTTTCTGCATAGGGTTTTCCAGATGCTGTCGTAAGTTTGTTGTGATTGTTTTCCATAAGTTTTATTTTTTGTTTCTCAAATTTAATCAATTTCCTTTGGAATAACTATAACTGAAATTGATTGTTTTGATATTTTCATAACTTTAAACTATTTAAGAACGGTATGAAGTTTGCTTATCTTTGAAATATCAAATTCAAATTATGAAAAAATTATTCTTCTTCGCCTTATTTATCCCAATGCTCAGCTTTGGACAATTGGATGGATTGCTGAAAAAAGCATCTGAAAAAGTAAAAGCAAAAACTTCAACAACTTCTGGTTCAAAATCAGGCAATATTTTAACTTCAAATCTAGACATCGCTTCTGGTTTAAAAGAAGCTTTACAAAAAGGAGTTATAGAACAAGTGACAAAACTTACCGCAGTTGACGGATTTTATCAAAATCAAGCCGTAAAAATTTTATTTCCAGAAGAATTACAAAAAGTAGATAAAACATTAAGAAGCATTGGAATGTCAAGCCTTGCCGATGAAGGAATCAAGGTTTTAAATCGAGCTGCGGAAGATGCGGTAAAAGAAGCAACTCCGATTTTTGTAAATGCGATTACAAGCATGAAAATTGCCGATGCCAAAAATATTCTTTTGGGCGCTGATAATTCGGCTACAACTTATCTTCAAACCTCAACTTCTAAAGCTTTATATTCAAAATTTAGCCCTGTGATTCAGCAATCGCTGGAAAAAGTTGGCGCAGACAAAATTTGGGCGAATATAATTGCCAAGTATAATAAGGTTCCGTTGGTGACAAAAGTAAATCCTGACCTGAATGATTATGTGACAAACAAAGCGATGGAAGGCGTTTTCAAAATGATTTCTGTAGAAGAAAAAGATATTAGAACAAATATTTCGGCAAGAACATCACCGCTATTGAAAAAAGTCTTTGCTTTGCAGGATTAATTATTCATAAAATTTACACCATGAAAAAAGTTATTGTTTTAGCCTCAGTGCTTTCGTTTTTTAGCTGTGCCGAATTACAGCAAGTTGCAAGCCAATATCCGCAAATCGGAACGGCGATGGGAAATCAAGATATTGCTGCAGGTTTGAAGGAAGCCTTAAATAACGGAATCACAAAAGAAGTGACGAAGCTTACTGCAACCGATGGATTTTTTAAAAATCAATTGGTAAAAATATTGCTTCCTACAGAATTACAAAAAGTAGACAAAACCTTGAGAAATATCGGGCTTTCAAGTCTGGCTGATGAAGGTTTAAAAGTATTAAACCGGGCTGCGGAAGATGCCGTAAAAGAAGCAACACCAATATTTGTTTCGGCTGTTAAAAACATGACTTTTACCGATGCAAAAAATATCCTTTTAGGAACAGATAATGCAGCGACAACTTACTTGCAAAACACAACCAAGACTGCTTTATATGCAAAATTTAGTCCTGTCGTTCAAAATTCTTTGGGCAAAGTTGGCGCTGATAAAGTTTGGACAAACATTATTACAAAGTATAATGCAGTTCCGTTAACGACAGATGTAAATCCAGATTTGACGGATTATGTGACGGATAAAGCTATGGAAGGGGTTTTCAAAATGATTGCTGTAGAAGAAAAAGATATCCGAACAAATTTGGCTGCAAGAACGTCAGATTTGCTTAAAAGAATCTTCGCAATGCAGGACAAAAAATAAATGTAAAAAATTAATAATCAGTAACATATAAATAACATTGCCTTAACACAAACACGCTGAAAATAGTCGGACATTTGCAATGAGATTAATGGTTTTCTCATTTGGTTAGGGTTAGTTAGAAAAAAAATGCCAGCGCTTTTAGGAGTACTGGCTTTTTTATTTGTATCAATTTACGATGAAATTAATCAAAACTTTTTGATTCTTTCATGAAGCTTTTTAAAATAGTCTAAAGCTTTTAAAATACGGCTTCCATACCAAGAAAACATTTCACCATCTACAAAAATAGTTTTGGCGTGGTGCGTAAATCTTCCTATTTCAAAAGCATGCTCATCTTTGAAAGGATAAGGTTCTGACGAAAGAAAAACAATTTCTGGATCGCCTTGAATTCTTATTTTCTGGATGATTATTTCAGGATAACGCCCAGGGAATTTCTCAGGATTATCATAGATATTTTTGAAGTTGTTCAGCTTCAACATTTCGTTTATGAAATTATCAGAACCAGCAACCATAAAAGGTTCTCTCCAAATAAAATAAGCTACTTTTCGGGTTGGCAGATTCTGTCTGTAATCAATAAATTCTTTGTATGCATTTTCTATTTTATCATTCCATTTTTGAGATTCGGTTCTGCAATTGAAAAGTTTCCCGAAGTCTGAAATCATTTGAAAATTATCTTCAATTGTCACAACATTCGTTACCCAAACTGGAGCAATTTTCCGAAGTTCTTCGACCATTTCCAACGTATTTTCTTCTTTGTTGGCGATGATAATATCGGGTTGAAGGAGTTTTATTTTTTCGTAATGTACTTTTTTACTTCCTCCGATGACTTTTTTGGTCTGTTTCAAATGATATGGATGAACGCAGAACTTTGTAATTCCGATGATTTTTTCTTCAAGACCTAGATCATAAAGCAATTCTGTTTGGGAAGGAACTAAGGAAATGATTCTTTTTGGAGAATTTTCGAAAGTTAAAGTGTTTCCTATTTGGTCTTGGTAAGTTTTCATAGTTTTATTTCACAGAGATTCACAAAGGATTTTCGCAAAGATTCACAAAAAATTTATTAAAAATAGAACACAGATTTCACAAATTTACACAGATTTTCGACGGACAAATCTGTGTAAATTTGTGAAATCTGTGTTTGAATTAGTTTAATATTTCAGCCATTTCAGTTTGGATCTTCAACGCTTCTTCTCTTGCTTTTTCTGCAAAATCTTTTTCTGCTGAAGCGTAGATAATTCCTCTTGAAGAATTGATTAGCAATCCGATATTTTCTGACATTCCATATTTGCAGACTTCAGAAAGGCTTCCGCCTTGTGCGCCAACTCCAGGAACCAAAAGAAAACTATTTGGAATTAATTTTCTTATTTCTGTAAAATATTCTGCTTTTGTAGCGCCAACTACGTACATTAGATTTTCAGAATTTTTCCAAGTTTTTGAAGTTTCTATTACTTGTTTGTATAATTCTTTTCCGTCGACTGATTTGGTTTGGAAATCAAAAGCACCTTCATTTGAAGTCAAAGCTAAAAGTATGGTGAATTTATTTTTTACTGCTAAAAATGGTTCTACAGAATCTTTTCCCATGTAAGGAGCGACTGTAACTGAATCGAATGCTAAATCTTCCAAGAAAGCTTTGGCATACATGGAAGACGTATTTCCGATATCGCCACGTTTTGCGTCTGCAATCGTGAAGATTTCTGGATGTTTTTGGTTTAAATAATTGATTGTTTTTTCTAAAGAAATCCAGCCTTTTATTCCGTAAGCTTCATAGAAAGCGGTGTTTGGTTTGTATGCGACAGCCAAATCGTGTGTGGCATCGATTATGGCTTTATTGAATTCAAAAATCGGGTCTTCTGTCGCAAGTAAATGCTGTGGAATTTTGTTTAAATCTACGTCCAAGCCTATGCAAAGGAAGGAATTTTTGTTTTTAATCTCTTGTGTTAGTTGTTGTGAGGTCATTTTTTGGTAAAGGGTTTTGGATTAAGGATTGTGTAGTTAGACATTTGAGTTGCAAAGTTCGGAAAAAAATAAACCATTAAGAAATTAAGAGGCATTAAGGTTTTATTTTTTAAGTTTCTATTTCACACAATCGTTCAGGTGGTTCCAAAAATGCGAAAAGTTTCTCAAATAGCCCCGATGGTGCGATTGTTTGAGCTCTTGCTTTTGCGCTAGAAAAAGCAAAGCGAGTCGCTCCAGCGGGAATTGCCTTTCCTGAAAATGAAACGACGATTCGCTTCAAAAAAAAATGCCAAACTGAATTAGTCTGGCATCTTTTATCTTTATTCTTTACGCTATTTTCTAATTAGAAAACTTCGCTTGCTTCTTTCAATTTCTCCATATTATTGACCAATTGCAATTCGTCAATTAGTTTTTGGATTTTTCCGTTCATTACGCCGTCCATATCAAAAATGTCCATCCCGATTCTGTGATCAGTTACACGGCCTTGCGAATAATTATAAGTACGAATTTTTGCAGAACGGTCTCCAGAACTTACTTGAGATGTACGCTTTGTAGCGTCTTCGGCCTGTTTTTTCGCCAATTCTTGCTCATATAAACGAGAACGCAAAACTCCGAAAGCTTTGTCTTTATTTTTGTGCTGTGATTTCTGATCTTGACACTGAGCCACCAAACCTGTTGGAATGTGCGTCAAACGAACGGCAGATTTAGTGGTGTTAACCGACTGGCCTCCAGGACCTGAAGAACAGAAAAAATCCACACGAACGTCATTCATATCTATCTGGACGTCAAATTCTTCAGCTTCTGGCAAGACCATAACCGTCGCCGCTGACGTGTGAACACGACCTTGCGTTTCAGTTTGGGGAACACGCTGTACACGGTGAACTCCGGCTTCAAATTTCAAAGTTCCGTAAACGTCTTCGCCGGTAACTTCAAAAATTACCTCTTTAAAACCGCCCGAAGTTCCTTCGTTCATATCGACTACTGACGTTTTCCAGCCTTTGCTTTCGCAATATTTGGTATACATTCTGAATAAATCTCCTGCAAAAATACTGGCTTCGTCGCCACCAGTTCCGGCACGAACTTCGACCATCACGTTTTTAGCATCTTCTGCATCTTTTGGAATCAGCATAAATTTGATTTCTTCTTCCAATTCTGGCAATCTGTCTTTAGCTTCGTCTAATTGCATCTTTGCCATTTCGGTCATTTCTGGGTCACTTCCGTCAGCAATAATTTCATTTGCTTCATCGATATTTCCCATAATTGCCACATATTCGTCACGCTTTTCAGCCAACGCTTTCAAGTCTTTGTATTCTTTATTCAACTGAACATAACGCTTTTGGTCGGCGATCACATCAGGCTGAATAATCAAGTCTGAAATCTCGTCGAAACGCTGTTTTACTATCTGCAATCTATCTAACATCTTTTTCTATCGTTGTTTGGAGTGCAAATTTACGAAAAAGTTTTTGATTTTAAATGCGTCTTTTTTGATTTGGAAAATGCTAAATTCGCAGTACCAATAACTTAACTTTTGATTATGAAAAAAACCCTTACTTATCTGATCCCTTGTGTTTTAATTTCTGTAATTTCTTGCAAGGAAGCACACGATTCAAAATTGCCTCCGATGGAAATTACTCCGAAAACACAGGAAGCTTTGGAAAACGCAAATTGGCTAATCGGCCGATGGGAAAATAATTCAGCAGAAGGAAATTTATCTGAATTTTGGACAAAGACGAATGATTCAACTTTTCATGGAGAAAGCTATTTTGTGATTAAAAATGATACCGTTTTTGGTGAGAAAGTAGAATTGATGCAACGCGGAAAAGATTTTATTTTTGAAGCCCGAGTTGCGAAACAAAATGATGAAAAACCGGTACCTTTTAAATTGACAAGTTCTTCTGAAACAGAAATGGTTTGGGAAAATCCAGCGCATGATTTTCCGAATAAAATTGTATATCAAAAAGTAGGAAACGATAGTTTAGTCGCTGAAATTTTTGGAACTAAAGACGGCAAACCGAAAAGTGAAACCTTTAAAATGAAAAAAGTAAAATAATAAAAAAGCGACAATTTAAGTGTCGCTTTTTTTAAATTATAAAGAATTTATATAGTCTAACAAATTGCTTCGTTCTTCTGCCGTAAGCTGTTTGTATCTTTCTTTGATAGCTTGTGCTTCGCCTCCATGCCATAAAATAGCTTCTTCGACATTTCTTGCTCTTCCATCATGTAAAAGTCTTGTGTGTCGATTTACAGTATTAATCAGGCCAATTCCCCACAAAGGCTGTGTTCTCCATTCAGAACCTGTGGCTTTGAAATCAGGCGCATTATCTGCCAAACCTGGTCCCATGTCATGAAGCAACAAATCTGTAAAAGGACGAATCGTTTGGTTTCTAAGCGTTGCAATCGCATGATCATTTCCTGTTTGGATTTTTGGAATGTGACAGCTTATGCATTTTATATTTTCAAAAATTTTCTTGCCTTCTAAAACATTTTGATTCTTGTAATTTCTTCTTACGGGAACACCCAAAGTGGCAGAATACAAAGCCACTCTATTTAAACTTATATCTGTAATTTCTGGAGTTCCGCCATTTGGAATTGCATTGCAATCCACTCCCGGAGGACAATTTTCATTTGGAAAAAGAAAAGAAGTAATTCCTAAATCTCCCGAAAAAGCGGCTGCAACTTGCTGGCGAACATTAGGCTGGTTTGCTTTCCATCCGAATCTTCCCATTTTTGTGCTGTTTGTGGCAACATCATAAACGTAATTTGCTTTTCCCGAAATTCCATCTCCGTTAGTATCATTTTCATCTGCAAAACCTAAGATTGTGGCATCAGAAATAGCTTCCAGCAGTCCCAAACCAACCATTTGATTTGCAACTCTGGGAGATATTTTCAAGCCTGGCGCTAAAGATCCGTAAGCAAGATCATGAATTGTATAAATCGGTTTTTGAAGCAGAACTTGAGTTCCGTCAGCCAAAGTTTCTGTGATTGATTCATAAGTAATTGAATACCAACCTTTTTTGGTCTGGCCAAGGATAGCATTGTCCTGAAGCTGATTCCCATACGTTGGATCAGGATGAAACGAACCGTGTGTGTCTGTGCCGTCAATCGAAAATCGCAACAGCAAACCTGTTCCAAATTCTTGGTCGAACAATGGCGGTCTTCCTCTTCCATCTTTAAAATGACAGGAAGCACAAGAAGTGGCATTAAAAAAGGGACCTAATCCGTCGCGAGCGGTTGTAGATGAAGGTGCAGAAACCCAGCTTTGGCGAAAAAAAGAATTTCCGATGCCAAAATCTGACTGTTCATCGAGCGTTAAATTGGGAGCAAAAAAACCAAAAGCTTCTTGCGTAGCATTGAAAATGGTTGTTGTTCCTCCTAATAAATGCTCGCCTTCTTCTGGAACTAATGCAATGTAATCTTCATCATCTGATTTAGTACAACTAGCAAGTTGAAAACAGATAAAAAGAAGAAAACCTTTTACTAAATTTTTCATTATTTAAAACAAAAATAAATGTCCTTAAAAATAAGGACATTTATATTATAAATTGTATTGTATTTTAATTATTCTACAACATTTACATTCACACCAATTTTTGATGCTCCAGCAATTAAATTTGCTCCTAAATTTTTCAATTCTAAAACGGCAACCCTAACCTTTGCTCCTTCAGCAGACTCAAGTCCGCCAGAAATTGCATGATCAAATGGCGTTAAAATTGCAGCTGTTTTTGTCTGTGAAGCCACAACTGATGCATTTGTATCATTGTAAGAATCAAGATTTGCAGTTTTTACTAAGTCTTCTAAAGAAGGTCCGTCAATTGTGCCATATTTTCCTTGGTAAACATTGATAATTCCTTGAAGGTTTGTAGCAATATCTCTGTGTGTATTATCGCTAAAACAAGAATGCTCGTCTTCTTGATCAGCATTTCCCAAGGCAACATTCATTCTTTCTTCAGCCAATTCTGCTTGTGCCAAAGTAGCGATTCCTGTGTAAATATTTTTAATTGCATCATTTACAGGCAAAGCTAAAAATGTACCTCTGTAAGCACCACCAACTTTCCATTGATCCACTAAATAATCCAAATGCTCTACTAATAATTCAGCACAAACATTCAAATATTGTCTTCTTCTTGCTTGATTTGCATTACTTCCACCATCAACAAAATCAGTAAAAGGACGCAAACCTGCCAAATGCGCTGATGGAGCTGTTAAGTCTTGTCCCCACAATAAAAATTCAATAGCGTGGTATCCAATACTGATGTTTTTCTCACCACCTTCTTCATTCAATCCTTCTAATAATTCTTTGGTAATTGTTGGAAATTCTATAGCATTGTTGATAATTCCTCCATTTGGAAGTCCACCTTCAACATAATCAATATAATTTTCATCTAAAGGCCAAGCATTCAGCAAACCTTCTGGACCATTTTCATCGTCAATCGGGCCATTTGCAAAACGAAAAGCTTCGGTTGTTCCATAACTTTCTCTTGATAATTTCCATTTATCCTTAGCTTCATTAAAACTGGCTAAAGTTGGCGTTGCAGTAAATTGGTTGATTGCCGTTTTTAAGACAACTGCATCATCGTAAGCTTTTTGATAATTTGCAGCAACAATATTTGCATAATTTTCAACTACAGCTATTTTAGCATTCAAGCTTTCATCATTGCTATTGTTATCATCGCTACTGCATGATGCCACTAAAGTACCTACTCCAATCAAAGAAAGAAAGGTTACCTTAAAATAATTCTTTATCATTATGTTCTTATTTAGATTAATTAAATTTAAGCAAATTTATATATTCTAATCCAACTTGCAAGTTTTATCCCTACTATTTTGAGAAAATAAAATTACAGTATGTTAAAAATATAATTTAGAATTATTAAAAATAATTCAGATTTCCTTTCGTACTTTTGGACAAATTTTATTCTAATGAAGAAGATACTTTTTTTATGCAGCTTTATAGCCTTAGTCATAGCATGTTCATCGAGCGAAGATTCGAATGATTCTCAAACAACAAATTATGACAGAACGGCACTTTTGACAAACTGGGCCGATAATATCATCATCCCGAGTTTTGAGGATTATCAAGCTAAAGTAAACACTTTGTCTTCAAATGTTACCGCTTTTACAACAACGCCGACAGAAGCAAATTTGGCGACTTTAAGAACTTCTTGGTTGGAAGCTTACAAGGCATTTCAATATGTTTCCATGTATACTATCGGCAAATCAGAAGAAATAACTTTTAAGGAAAGCGCCAATACATATCCAGCAAATGCTGCTCAAATCAACGTAAACATCACAACCGGAACTTACAATTTAAGCCAAAATCTTCAATTTGACAGACAAGGTTTTCCGGGACTTGATTATTTGATTAATGGTTTAGCAACTACAGATTCAGGCATTACAGCTTTTTATACAACTGAAGCGCTTGCTTCTAACAGAAAAGCTTATTTAGTTGCTGTAACTGCAAGGTTAAAATCTCAGGCTGATGCGATTGTAAATGACTGGAATACTTCTTATCGAGATACTTTTGTTTCGAATAACGGAAATTCTGTAAGCAGTTCTGTAAATAAAATGACCAATAATTTTGTCAAAAATCTTGAAAAAGATATCCGTACTGGAAAATTAGGAATTCCTGCCGGCTTGTTTTCTAATGGAACTAAATATCCTGAAAAAGTAGAAGCCTATTATAAAAATGATGTTTCAAAAGAACTTTTGACCGTTGCATTAAAAGCCGAACAAGATTTTTTCAACGGCAAGCATTTTGGCAATTCTACAACTGGAGAAAGCTTAAAAAGTTACCTTGATTATTTGAATGCTGTCAGAAGCGGCCAAAAATTAAGCGACATCATCAACAACCAGTTTACGGCAACTTATACTTCAATTAATTTGCTGAATGCAAGTCTTTCACAGCAGATAACAACCGATAATGCAAAAGTTATTGAAACATATTATGTACTGCAGCAAAATGTAGTTTACACCAAACTCGACATGATGCAAGCTTTAAATATCAGCATCGATTATGTTGATGGAGATGGCGATTAAAGATGAAACCCATCTTAAAAAACTATTTAAATTCTTATTCTGAATCAAGCACTTTGGCTTTTTTCAGGCTCGCTTTTGGAAGCATGATGGTGTTAAGCTTAATCCGTTTTGCTTCTTATGGCTGGATTGAAAAGTTTTACATAAATCCCCAATTTCACTTTACCTATTATGGTTTTGGATGGGTCAAACCATTGGGAATTTATACTTATTTGTTATTTTTATTATGCGGATTATCGGCACTTGGAATAGCTTTAGGATATAAATACAAAACTTCGGCAGTGCTATTTTTCTTGAGTTTTACTTACATAGAATTCATGGACAAGACGACTTATTTGAATCATTATTATTTTATTTCAATAGTATGTTTCATCTTAATTTTTCTTCCTGCTAACGCTTCTTTTTCAATTGACGCTTATAAAAATAAGGAAAAAGCTTTCCAGAAAATCCCAAGTTGGACAATTGATATTTTAAAATTATTGCTCGGAATTGTTTATTTCTATGCTGGCTTAGCCAAATTAAATTCAGATTGGCTTTTTGAAGCGATGCCTTTGAAAATATGGCTTCCAAATAATTCTGATTTGCCGATAATCGGACCTTTTTTAAATCAAAATTGGGTGCATTATACTTTTAGCTGGACCGGAATGATTTACGATCTTTCGATTCCATTTTTACTTTTATACAAACGAACTCGAATTTTCGCTTTTGTTTTGGTCGTAGTTTTTCACATCTTGACCAAAATTCTTTTCCCGATTGGTGTTTTTCCTTACGTAATGATCATTTCATCTTTGATCTTTTTCGACAGTAATTTCCATAAAAAATGCCTCGTTTTTATAGCCGATAAATTGAATATAAGCAAAGCAATATTTGAAAACGGAAAAATAAAATTTCAAGATTTCGGAAAATTATCTAGCCTGAAAATGGCTTTTGTACTCAGCTTTTTAGCAATACAAATACTTTTCCCTTTTCGCTATTTGGGATACAATGATGAATTATTTTGGACAGAAGAAGGCTTCCGATTTTCATGGCGCGTCATGCTGATGGAAAAAGCTGGTTATACGCAATTTATAGTCGTAGATTCTAATACAAAGAAACAAACGCATGTCAACAATAGCCGTTTTTTAACTCCTTTTCAGGAAAAACAAATGGCTTTTCAACCAGACTTTATTTTGGAATATGCTCATTTCCTTCATGATTATTATCAGCGCATAGGATTGAGCGATCCAGAAATCTATGTTGAAAGTTACGTCGCACTTAACGGAAGATTAAGCAAGCGTTATATCGACCCAAAAATAAATCTCGCAAAACAAAATGAATCATTCCGACAAAAAACTTGGATATTACCATTTAACGATGAAATTAAAGGATTTTAATACCATTTTATTTTTACTTATTTGTGCCAACAGCTGGTCGCAATATCAAATTTCTGGAAATATTACTTCTGGAAATGGACAAAATATTGGCGCAGTTTCTATTTATAACAAAACTGATGGAACACAATCTTTTTCTGATAAAGATGGTTTTTTTGAATTGAAAGTTTCTAATTCCGAAGAAAAAGAGCTTGTGTTTTACAAAGAAAATTTTGTGATTTTGGAGAAAACGCTATCCGTTTCAACCAAAAATATAATTGTTTTAGCCGAAATAAATAATTTATCAGAAGTTGTAATCAATGCGCAACGCGAAAAATTATTTGCCTTAACTAAAATGAAAGATGTCGACGAAACCGCCATTTATGCAGGAAAAAAGACGGAAGTTATTTCTTTGGATAAAATTACGGCAAACAAAGCAACAAATAATGCAAGGCAGATTTTTGGACAAATCGTCGGTCTAACAATAAACGAAGGAAGCGATGGCGGTTTGCAATTAAGCATCGGCGGACGCGGATTGAATCCGAATCGAACTTCAAATTTCAATACCAGACAAAACGGATATGATATCAGCGCCGATGTTTTGGGTTATCCTGAAAGCTATTACGCCACTCCAACGGAAGCACTTGAGGAAATCCAAATTATTCGTGGCGCAGCTTCTTTGCAATATGGAACTCAATTTGGAGGTTTGGTGAATTTCAAGATGAAATCTCCGAGTAAAAAACCGATTGAACTGGTGACAAGAACTACGCTTGGATCTTATAATTTATTTACAAATTTTACGAGCTTAAGTGGTACAAATGGCAAATTCAGCTATTATACTTTTTACAACTATAAAAAAGGAGACGGATTTCGGCCAAATTCTGAGTTTGAAAGCAAGAACTATTTCGCCAACCTAAATTATCAGTTCAATGAAAAAACTTCCTTGCATTTTGACTACACTTATTTCCATTATGTAGCGCAACAGCCTGGCGGTTTGACCGATTCGATGTTTGAGGAAAATCCGAAACAAAGTAACAGAAGTCGCAACTGGTTTGCAGTAGATTGGAATTTATTTGCCTTGAGATTAAAACACAAATTTGACGCTACTTCTGATTTTTCATTGCAGTTATTTGGTTTAGACGCCAGTAGAAAAACAGTCGGATATCGTTCAAATCGTGTCTCTTCCATAGATTCACCGAATACTGTGAGAGATTTAATTGTAGGCGATTTCGTAAATTGGGGCGCCGAAACGAGATATTTGAAAAAATATCAGATTAAAAATCAGACAAGCGTATTTTTAATCGGAGCAAAATATTACCAGTCAAAAAACAGCGCAATTCAAGGTCCGGGAAGTTCAGGAAATGATGCTAATTTTAGTATTGCAAAAACAGAATTTCCATTGTATGAAAACCAGTCAGATTACTCCTTTCCTAATTTGAATGTATCCGTTTTTGGAGAAAATATTTTTAAGATTACTTCTAAGTTTTCAATCACGCCAGGCTTCCGCTTTGAAAAAATTAGAACTCAGGCAGAAGGTTCTTACCAAAAAATTAATCTTGATTTGGCCGGAAATGTAATTCTGAATGAAACAATTCGGGATAACGAAATCAAAGACCGTAGTTTCTTGCTTTTAGGTCTCGGATTAAGTTATAAACCGCAAAGCAAAATTGAATTTTATGGCAATATTTCTCAAAATTACCGATCCGTAACTTTCAATGATATCCGAACAGTAAATCCGAGTTTTGAAATCGATGAAAATATTACCGATGAAAAAGGCTACACTTCTGACATTGGAATTCGTGGACAAATCGGCACTAAAGTTTCTTTTGACGCTAGTATTTATGGCTTGCTTTATGATCATAAAATTGGAGAATATGATACTACAAACAGCAAAAATAACCTTATTCGTTATAGAGATAATCTTGGAACGGCAATAACTTATGGATTCGAAACGCTCATAGATTGGAGTTTGGACCGCACTTTTTTCAAAGGTAATTCAGACTTTACATGGAACATTTTTTCAAATATTGCCATAACTGAATCTGAATATTTAAAATCAGATATTCCGTCAGAAAGTCAAAATATTGAAGGCAATGAAGTAGAATTTGTCTCTCGCTTTAATATCAAAACTGGAACTGGAATTGGATATAAAAATTTCATGTCAAGCCTTCAATTTACCTATTTATCTTCACAATATACAAGCGCTAATGTTTCAAACAGAGGAAATGATGACATTAATGATGGTGTTTCCGGGCAAATTCCTTCCTATTATGTAGCCGATTTTTCAGCTTCCTACAAATGGAAAAACTGGAAGTTAGAAGCCGGAATAAATAATTTTACTAACAACAGTTATTTTACAAGAAGAGCAACCGGATATCCTGGACCAGGAATTATTCCTTCAGACTCCAGAACCTTTTATTCAACATTGCAATTTACTTTATAAAAACAAGAAAGTTCAGTAGATTTACGCCAAAAACAAACAATTATGGCACAAGTAAATCCTTATCTTACCTTTAATGGTAATTGTGAAGAAGCTTTTAATTTTTATAAATCGGTATTTGGCGGTGAATTTCCATACATCGGAAGATTCAAAGATATGCCTTCAGAAACGTCGCTTCCTGAAAATGTTGGAAATTTAATTATGCACGTTACACTTCCAATAAGTTCAGAAACTATTTTGATGGGAAGCGATTCAAACGAAGCTTTTGGGCAAGTTGCTCAAGCTGGAACGAATGTTTCTATTTCAATAAATACCGACAGCGAAGACGAAGCAACAAAACTTTTCAATGGACTTTCAGCTGGCGGAAAAGTAACGATGCCTTTAGAAAAAACTTTTTGGGGCGCATTTTTCGGAATGTTTACCGATAAATTTGGCATTCATTGGATGGTCAATTATGATTACGAACAACAATAAAACACAAAGAAAAGCCTCGCTTTAATTTTAAACGAGGCTTTTTTACTAATTTTTGCTTGGGATATTTTCTAAAATCTCCAAAACGAATTTCCAATATTTTTGAGCGGATGAAATACTTGCTCTCTCATCTGGACTATGCGCTCCTTTGATCGTTGGACCAAAAGAAATCATATCCATGTCAGGATAATTTGTTCCTAAGATACCGCACTCTAAACCTGCATGACAAGCTACAACTGCTGGTTTTTCACCATTATTTTGTTTTTCGTACAAACCAGTCAAAACATCTAAAATTTCAGATTTTGCATTTGGCGTCCAACCTGGATAAGATCCTGAAAATTCAACTTCGCAACCCATTAATTCAAAAGCAGAACGAAGCGCATTTGCCAAATCTAATTTTGAAGTTTCTACAGAAGAACGAGTCAAACATTGAACAGAAAGTTTTCCTTCGCCCAAAACTACTTTTGCGATATTATTTGAAGTTTCAACTAAATCATCAAAGTCAGCACTCATTCTGTAAACTCCGTTATGCGCCGTATACATTGCTCTCACAAAATAAAACTGTGCGATTGTTGGCATTACTTTCGCTGGAGTTTCGTCTAATTTTTCGAAAACAATTTCCAAGTTTGGTTCAGTCGTTTTAAATTCTGTTTTGATTTCGTTTACAATTTCTTGCATATCAAAAACAAAAGCTTCGTCATAAATGGACGCAATAATCACATTTGCAACGCTTTCACGAGGAATTGCATTACGCAAGCTTCCGCCTTTTATTTCAGAAATTTGCAATCCGAAATTATCAAATCCGTCGAATAAAAGACGGTTCATAATTTTATTTGCGTTTCCTAAACCTTTATGGATATCCATTCCTGAATGCCCGCCTTTCAAGCCTTTTACCGTGATTTTGTAACCTACAGAACCTTCCGGCGTTTCTTCTTCGTCATATTCTGCAGTAGCCGTTACGTCAATTCCGCCGGCACAACCAATATCAATTTCATCATCTTCTTCAGTATCCAAATTCAAAAGAATTTCACCATCAAGCAAACCTCCTTTTAAACCCATTGCTCCTGTCATTCCAGTTTCCTCGTCGATTGTAAACAACGCTTCGATTGCAGGATGCGGAATTGTTTTTGACTCTAAAATTGCCATAATTGTAGCAACTCCAAGTCCGTTATCAGCACCAAGTGTCGTTCCTTTTGCACGAACCCAGTCACCGTCAACATACATTTCGATTCCTTGTGTGTCGAAATCAAAATCAGTATCGTTATTTTTTTGGTGAACCATATCTAAATGCGATTGCATCACAATGGTTTTGCGGTTTTCCATCCCAGCAGTTGCCGGTTTTTTGATGATTACGTTACCAACTTCGTCTTCGATAGTTTCAAAGTCTAATTTTTTTCCGAAATCTTTCATAAATGCAATCACTCTTTCTTCTTTTTTTGAAGGACGTGGCACGGCATTTAAATCTGCGAATTTGTTCCAAAGTTGTTTTGGCTCAAGGTTTCTTATTTCTTGACTCATTATTTTATGTTTCAATTTTTAGTGTGGCAAAGTTACAAAGTTATATCCTGAAAAGCCGGAAAAGAAGATTTTTAAAGGATGTGTTTTTCAAATATTTTCTTGGCTTTTTTAACCGTAACTTCTTTTTTCCAGACGTCTTTTGGCTCGATGCAAAGAACCGGCGCTTTTTTGCACATTTTTTGGCAATCCATTTTTGAAAAACAGACTTTATCTTCGAGTCCAAATTCGATGACTTGGCTTTTCAAATAGTCTTTTGGCTCTTTATTATACTTACTGCATTTTTTTCCGTTACAGAAGAAAATTGTCGTCTTCTCGTCTTTCTTTTTCATATTTCAAAGTAAGCTATTGAATTTCAAATGCTGAAATCCAGTACAATTTTACGATTAATTATGGCACAATCAGACTTTGCAACTATTAATTTTTATGTAAATTTTGTTCTAAAAATAGACTTTAATTTGTTTCTGATTATATTTACTCAAACAAAAGATGCAGCAATGAAAAAGTCAAAAGTTATCTTGAGCGTATTTCTACTGGTTCAGATAATTGTCATAAAAATTCTCTCGGCTTTCCCCGAATTTATTGAAAAATATTACAGCAACGGATTGTATTTATGGATTTCAAAAATCTCCAGAATCATTTTTAGAAGCTTAAATTTTTCAATCGGCGATGTAATTTATTTGATTTTAATCATAATTCTTATTCGTTATATTTTCAAAAACAGAAGAACAATTTTCTCTTGGAAGTCCTGGAAAACAGATTGGAAATCAAAATTTTTGACTGTAACAAGCTTTGTTTCTGTATTTTATTTCTTCTTTAATTTTCTTTGGGGATTGAATTATCACAGAATTCCGTTGTATGAAAAAATGAATTTGGATAAAGAATATACAAAGGAAGAACTGATAGTTTTTACGAAGAAAATGATTCTGAAAGTCAATGAAATTCATAGCCAGATTGCAAAAAATGACAGCTTGAAAATTATAAATCCGTATAATATTGAAACGATTTATGATAAAACTCAAAATGGTTATGATCGATTAGGAAATCAATATTCTTCTTTCAAATATGAAAATCCGAGTATCAAAAAATCGCTGGTCAGCTTGCCGTTGACTTATATGGGTTTTGGCGGTTATTTGAATCCGTTTACTAACGAAGCGCAAGTAAATTATAAGATTCCGAAGTATAATTTCCCGACGACAGTTTGCCATGAAATGGCGCATCAGCTTGGTTATGCTTCTGAAAGTGAGGCCAATTTCATAGGATATTTGGCTTCGATAAACAACAACGATATTTACTTCAAATATTCTGGATATTCTTACGCTTTAAAATATTGTTTGGGGAATATCGATCGATTTGAAGAAGGAAAAAGCAAGGAATTGTGGCCATTAATTCATCCCGGAATTTTGAAAAATTTCCAAGAATCACAAGATTTTTGGAATAACTACCAGACTCCGATTGATACATTTTTCCATTATTTCTATGATCATTTTTTAAAAGCAAATCAGCAGAAAGACGGGCTTGAAGGTTATAATAAATTTGTGGGATTGATGATTGGATATTATAAGAATGAGGCAAAAGTTGAATAGCCAAGAGGCAAAAGTTAAACGGTGCTAACTTTTGCCTTTTGCCTAATCACCATCTTCTAATTTAAAACTCATCAAAAGTAAAACTAGTAAAACTTTTCTTTTTATAAGGTCTGATAATCAGTCTTCCTTCACGGTCAAACCGGATGTAATTGTAAACCCAACTCAAAAAAACAACCGCTTTATTTTTAAATCCGATTAAGGAAAAAAGATGGACGAACATCCAGACAAACCACGCAAAAACACCGTGAAAATGGTATTTTGGCAAATCAACTACGGCTTTATTTCTTCCGATTGTGGCCATTGAACCTTTATCGTTGTATTCAAAAGATTTCATTTGTTCCTTATTAAGCAATCTTGCTAGATTTTCTCCTAATAATTTTCCTTGCTGGATGGCAGGTTGTGCCACTTGAGGATGACCTTGCGGATATTCTTGTGAAATCATTAAGGCAATATCGCCAAGAGCAAAAATATTCTCAAAACCCAAAACTTGGTTGAATTCATTGACTTTTATTCGTTCAACTTTTTCCATTAGTGATGAAGCTGGCAAACCTTCGACCATGGCGCCTTGAACTCCCGCTGTCCAGATTAATGTGGCAGTTTCTAAGACTAAATTTGTATTTGTGGAAATTGTTCTTCCGTCGTAACTTGTTACTCTGACGTTTTTCAGCACGTTTACTCCTAATTTTTTTAGATATTTTTCGGCGGCTTCTGATGATTTTTCAGACATTGTATTTAAAATTCTATCACCGCTTTGCACCAGATTTATTTGCATTTTGCTGACATCTAAATCTGGATAATCTTTTTGGAGGATTGCGTTTTTCATTTCTGCCAAAGCTCCGGCAAGTTCAACTCCTGTTGGGCCACCTCCTACTAACACGAAATTTATCAATGAATTTCTTTCTGCAACATCATCGGTTAAAAGTGCTTGCTCAAAATTTTCTAGAATTAAACTTCGGATATTTAAGGATTGCGGAATGGTTTTCATGGCAATGCTATTTCTTTCGATTTCTGTATTGCCGAAATAATTGGTTTTTGAACCTGTTGCAATTACCAAATAATCGAAAGTAAGTTCGCCGATATCTGCTATAATTTTATTATTTTTTGTGTCGATTTCGTTGACGTGACAAAGTCGAAAATAAAAATCTTTGTGTTCGTGGATTACTTTTCTGATTGGATATGCTATTGAACCTGCTTCGAGTCCGCCGGTTGCGACTTGATATAGTAATGGCTGAAAAGTGTGGTAATTATGCTTGTCTAAAAGCACCACTTGAACTGGCTTGTCTTTTAGTTTTTTGGCTAAGGAAATTCCTGCGAAACCGCCTCCTATTATTATGACTCTTGGAAGGTTTGAATTTGGGATGTTCATTTTTTTATTGAAAAATTAATTTTGGAACCATTAATTTTAAAATTCAAAGGTTCTTTTTTTTCTACCATTTAAGGCATATAAGGACATTTAAGGATTTTATTCTTTAAATGTTTACTGCAAGATACGAAGTTTTTTTGACGACAAAGTTGGAACGAAGTTTAAAAGAAGCCTAAAAGTTTGGATATAGCCCTGATGTTGGCTTTGTTTGAGCTCTTGCGCCAGCCTTAAAAGCTGGCGCAAAGCGAGTGCCAACAGCAGGAATTTCATTTAAAAAGTGCCTTGTGTTTGGCTTCTGAGAAAAAAAAGATTAATTTGTAACAAAATCATTTTTTGAACTACTAATCATTCATGGGTCAAGATTTAGAACAGTCTTTTGTCAAGCAGCTGAAGGAAAACCAGAATATCATTCATAAGGTATGTCGGCTGTATACTTCTGGGCAAGATGCTCATAATGACTTGTTTCAGGAAATCACGATTCAATTGTGGAAGGCTTTTCCGAAGTTTCGAGGCGATTCAAAATTCACGACTTGGGCGTATCGCGTGGCGCTGAATACTGCGATTACATTGTATAGAAAAAGTACGCGGTCAATTTCGACTACTGAATTTGACAATACAAAGCATTTTATCAAGCAAGAAGATTATAATTATGAAGAGGAAGAACAGATAAAACTGATGTATAAAGCTGTATATCAATTAAATGACATTGAAAAAGCTTTGGTTTTCATGTATTTGGAAGATAAAGATTATGAAGAAATTTCAGAGACTTTGGGAATCAGCGAGGTGAATGCCAGAGTGAAAATGAACAGGATTAAGGGAAAATTGAAAAAAATATTAAATCCGTAAAGGAGGGGAAAAATATGGAAGAGTTAGATTTATTAAAGAAAGATTGGAAGAAAAGCGAGAATTCTTTTCAACAAGTTTCTGAAAATCAGATATATAAAATGATTCATAAGAGTTCATCTTCAGTGGTGAAGTGGATTATGATTATTGGAATTGTTGAATTTTTATTTTGGATCGGGATAAACTTTATTTCCAATTCAGACGACTATTTCAAAAAGCTTGAAGCGGGTAATATTTTATTTTATATGAAAATCGTTACCTATGTAAACTATTCGGTAATTCTGTTTTTTATCTATTTATTTTATAAAAATTTTATTGCAATTTCCACGACGGATTCTACAAAAATTTTAATGAAAAATATTTTAAGGACTAGAAAAACAGTAAACTCTTATGTTTGGTATAATCTGATTATTGTTTTTTTAAGCTTTGTTACGGGAATGTTGCTTGCTTATTTTTGCAATCCAGAATTGGCTCCTTTAAAAGATAAAATCGAACATGGAGGAACTGCTTTGGCTTTAGGATTTATTGGTGGAAGTTTGTTTATTCTTGCCATTTTGATAGGCTTAGTATGGTTATTTTATAAATTGTTATATGGTTTTTTAATGCGGAAATTAAATAGGAATTATCAAGAATTGAAGAAAATAGATTTATAAAAAAAGAGTTCGCAATAATTGCGAACTCTTTTTTTTTAATATTCCCAGCGACGTTTTTGGTTTAATTCTTCTTCTGTTTTTAAGACTTCATCTAAAATTTCTGGAGGAAGTACTTTTAAAAATGACGGATGCTGTTCAATTGCATATTCAACTTTTTCTACTATTTGTTCGATAGTATCATTTTCATAATCAATTGAAAGCGGTTCTTTTACTATAAAGGACTGCAAAATTCCTTTCTTTTTTAAGCGTAATCCTTTTTTGTCAAAAGAGCGACGAAATCCATCGATGACTATTGGAACTACGATTGGTTTGTGCTGTTTTATAATATGCGCTGTTCCTTTCCTAACTGGCTTGAAAGATTTTGTGGTTCCCTGAGGAAACGTAATTACCCAGCCATCTTGCAGCGCGATTTTAATGTTTTCAGTATCATTTGGATTCACATCTCTTTTAACATCTTGTCCTTTTGCTCGCCAAGTTCTTTCTACGGTAATTGCTCCAGCATAAGATAAAATTCTAGGCAAAAGCCCTTCTTTCATCGTCTCTTTTGCAGCAACATAATAGATATTTAATTTTGGATTCCAGATATAGCCTATATTTTTTATATTATCTTCACGGCCTTTTAAACTCGCATTGAAAACATGGAACATAGCTACCACATCAGCAAAGTATGTTTGATGATTAGAAATAAAAAGTACATTTGAATTAGGAAGACTTCTGATGATTTCAGATCCGTCGATTTGCAATTCATTGAATCCACGGTAGCGTTTATGCGTCAATACTGCAAAGATGCGTATTAACCATTTTTTTAGGAAAAGAATATGACCAAAAGGATTTCTTTTAAATAATCCCATAAGAATTTAGCATTTTTTAAACGGAACGGCAAACATACAAAATCATGCTTATTTAACCACTCTTTTTATCACTTCTTTAAGCTCATTCAACATCTGCGAAGTAGCGCCCCATATGTAATTTTCTTCAAATTTAAAAGCTGGAACGCTAACTTCTTCCATATATGATGTACTCAATGTTTTTGATACCAAATTCTCGTCATCTAAAAGTATCGAAAGTGGTAATTCAATTAGTCCAAAAACTTCTCTTTTATCTGGGATAAATGTCAATTCTTGAAGAGAAAATCCTAGAAAAGGATAAACCATAAAATTACTTGGAGGAATATAAAGTTCAGTAAAAGCTTTTACTATTTTTATTTTATCTCCTTGCACACCTACTTCTTCAAATGTCTCTCTTAAAGCAGTGTGCTCTAAAGAACTATCTGTAGGTTCAACTTTTCCTCCTGGAAACCCAATTTGTGAAGAATGAATTCCTTTATAAGAATTTCGAACTATTAAAATTAAATGGGCTTGATTATCCTTAGGATAAAATAGCATCATCACTGCGGCTTTTCTAGGTGTAAGAGTAGCCATATCTAAGTGCTTAAATATTTCTATTCGTTCAGCAGGCATCATTTTTTGATGCGCTTCTTCGCCTGGAAGATTTTCTTTTGTTATTTTTGGTATATATTTTAAAAACTCTTGAAATTCCATAAAAGTCACTTTTATATTTGAGTCTTAAAGATATTCTAAAAATTAATTTAATCAAACATTATATGTATAGTAAAGCAGAAGCACATTTTATAAAAAAAGAATTTTGGATAAAATTCGCTGAAGAATATCCTAGGAAATGGCTTTTGTATGATACAAAAATTAAGGATTTTTCTTTTAAATTTTATGTAGATAATAAAAAAGCGCAAGTATTAATAGATATAGAACCAAAAGATGAAGAAAAAAGGAAGATTTATTATGAAAAAGTGGAATCTTTAAAGCAAATTTTATTGGATGAATTTATTCCTGAAGCCATATTTGAAAGAAATTTCCATTTGGAAACAGGAAAAATTATTAGTAAAATTTGGATTGAAAAAACTGGAATTAGCTTAATGAATAAGAATACTTGGCCAGAAATATTTAATTTTTTCTATGAAAATATGGATGCATTTGAGCGGTTTTTCTATGAATATAGAGAGTATATCGAAGATTTAGATATCAATACATAAAAAGATTAAAAATAAAATCCGCTGGTTTCTCTAGCGGATTTTTTTATGTCTTTACTGTAGAGTAAACTTTTTACATCGCAAGGATTACTGATATGGGATAATTGATTCTTTCATAATCCCATTTCTTATAAGTACCTTATACATTTTACGCAAAAAAAAATCCCTTCATTTCTGAAGGGATTCTCAAAGAAAGGCGGCGACATACTCTCCCACAGGATTGCAGTACCATCTGCGCAGGCGGGCTTAACTTCTCTGTTCGG
>Ga0247809_1000094_pt1 | contig 51743 bp, 87 predicted proteins | sample UWRJL104311B1_FD_180951 | JGI IMG/M metagenome (GOLD analysis project Ga0247809, IMG submission 180951) | Plant litter microbial communities from Arlington Agricultural Research Station in Wisconsin, United States - UWRJ-L104-311B-1 | ecosystem: Environmental > Terrestrial > Plant litter >... | reverse complement strand
TTTTCTGTTTTTTTTAATTCTTCTTTTAGTGTTTTTCTTTGAATCATGGCCGCCCTGCCTATAGATATAGCAATTTTTGTTTCATCACCGGTTCCTAATCTGTCTAAAAGAGAATTTTTTTCCTTTAGTAAAGCGGGATCATTGTAGCCCGATTGAATTGCATCATTAATTTCTTTTATACGATTTCTAATGTTTTTACGTTCTTTTTCACTTATTTCAGGACGTATTAACTCATTAAATTGCTGTTGAAAAGTTTTAACCCCTTGTGATGATCCTTCCTGTGCTGCTTTTCCAAACAAATCATCCCAAGAAGTATTTAATCTAATTAATGATTTTAAAGACCCATTAGCGCCATCAATAAAGAACTTAAAAAAATCCGATACAACCCCCGAACCACTGCCTACAGATAATATAAATGAATCATATGTTGATTTTAATAATTCTGTCTTGCCATTTAATGTGTCCATTCTAATAGCCGCCTGTTCGGCAGCGGTTCCAACTTCAGACATTTGACCGATTAATTCTTTTAATCTATCGTTATGGGAAAGCACATTGATTGCAGCGGTTGCGTTTTCAACTCCAAAAACTTTTACAATTGAAGCATTATCTTTTAACAATGGTTTTAACAATGCTAATTTTTCAGCAACCGGAATTGTTTGATCTTTCAAAGTTTCCATTGAAATACCTAATCTTTGGAATTCAGCACGGGCCAATTTAGGCAATGCATCAGGAGCGGAAATCTTTAAAAGTATATTACGTAAAGCGGTTCCTGCTTCAGCACCTTTTAAACCATTCTCTGCTAATAATTCAACTAACGCAGCACTTTCTTTGATGTTTATATTTGAAGACCTCGCAACTGCTCCAAATTTCAATAATGATTCTGTTAATTGAGGTATCTCGGCAGATCCAAATTTTGCACCATTAGCTAAGGCATCGATAAAAGCCTGAGCTTCTTCTGCGGGTGCTCCAAATTGATTTAGTGCATCCGTTAATGCAGTAGCGGCCTCAGGCAATTCCATGCCCGCAGCCTGAGATAAAGTAATAGCTGCTTCCGTTACTTGGTTCAATGCTTTAACATTATCAAGTAATTCAGGTTTTGCACCGGCAATTAATTTGTAAGCTTCAACAACGGCCTGTGCGCCTCCCTCAACTGTCTGACCTAAATCAATAGCCGAGTTTTTAAGGAATGATAAATCTTTACCGGTTGCGCCTGTGATGGAACTTAAATCGGCTAACGATTGTTCAAACTCTTTTATAGTTTTATAGGCATCACCTAATATTGCTGCAAATGCAGTAATCCCGCCAACCAAACCAAAAGCACCTGCCAAATCTTTTAAACCTTTTGCAAAGCCTTTTAAATTTGGATAATTACCAACTGTTTTATGAAAATCACCAACTGCATGATCGGCAGCACGAACACGTTTGTCTAAAGCATCAAAAGCTTTAGTTGCTTCTTTAATTGCTTTTATATCTTGGTTTTCAGCAGCCAATAAATCTAAAAGTGTTTTTTTAGCGGCTGTTCTTGCTGCGTTTAATTTGGTATAAGCGCCTACTAATCCCAATCTTTCTAAAGTAGCTTGTTTGGCTGCTTTATTTGATATTTCTAATTGAATTCTTTCCTCAAGTGTTAACTTAGTACCTCTTTGCTTTTGAACAGATAATTTATTTTGAGCATCCGCATCCGCTTTAGATGTTTTAATTCTTTCCTGCTCAATTTTATTCATGGAAATTTCAGCGGCTTCTTGTCGCTTAATTGCATCAATCATTTTTTGAGTTTCTAAAGCTTGCTGTTGCTTCGCTGTAATATACCCTGATTGATCTTTGATTCCTTTGAATTCCTGAGCTAATTTATTAATAGCTTTCAATGATTCAACAAATTGCTTGTTTGCTTCAATCGCCTGAACCATATTATCAGCGTATTGTTTACCGATAGTAAGGGCTTTTTCCTCTATAATATCTTTTTGCGTAATAACACCATCGTTTGCCATAGTATTTATTTTTTAGCTTTCGCGTTTTGTTCTGATATTTGTTTCATCTTTTTATTTACTTGGCGTTTAATTGCTCTAAACTTCATATAAGAAACCGTATTGTAATCAAAATCAAATCCCATAATATCAGCATAACCACACATTATATCATCAATTGTTAATTTTTCATGTTGCAAAGGTTGGTTTTCTTCTGAATCTTCTTTTGGCAATTGGTTCTTTAGCGTTTTTATCTTGATATTTAGACCTTTTGCGAAACGTTTTACTTGGTTTATGTCGTGATAGTAGTTTTCAGTATTATCAGTTCTAATAACGTATCTTTTTGATTTCAAAATTTCAATTAATTCATCATCAATATCAAATTCTAAACAATCACATGCGCCGACAATAAATTTATGTTCCATTTCTAAAGATTCAACATCTAAAGTAATTCTGAATTCTCTTTTTGATTCCGGTGTGCTATCAAGTTCTAAATGTTCCTGGAATAGTTTTTCCCAAATTATTTGTAAGATGGTCAAACTTTCTTCGGCATCACTTAATAAAGAAAAATCACCTGTTGCGGCAATTTTTAAAAACGTTTTATGGGGGATCGTATCAAGGCTGTTGTAAATCATATATCTAAGTTGTTTCTGAGGTTTTCAATAAAAAAAGGAGCTAAGCGACTAGCGATTAACTCCTTAAGATTTTTGTCAGTAAGTCCAAATAAATCATCTGAAAGCCAATGTTCACTATCTAAAATAAGATGTGTTTTCGGATCTGTAGCAAATAATCTGAAAGCTTTTCCCTGAATATCAACGTAAAAACTGCCTAACCATTTACCGGATTCTTTACCATCGAAAGGTTCGCCTCTTTTTTTTCTTCCATTAGTAATAACTTCAGTCATATAAGAATAAAAACCGATATTCTTATTGTAAATATCTTTGCTATCAATGTTTATTTGGTCAACATTCAGCTTTACAATTTCTTTTTCAATCTGCCTGATAAATTTAAACAAGTCATTACTTAACCGTGTCGGTGTCAGACTTCTTGCTTTCTTTAGTTGTTGATTGAAGTTTGCCATTTTGATTGGTTAAAAATTCATAAGCTTTTTCTAGTTCTGAATCTAGATTTTCGGCGGGGGTATCTTTAAAAACATGACTATCAGAAAAGTCTTTTTTGAATTGCCCGAATGAAGTTTTATATCCATTCGGGAATTCTATACCTTTATACTTTGGCATTATGGTGTAACTTCTAGAATTAATGTTTCAGGAGTTTCATAAGAAAGCCCTCCAACCGTTACAACATTTACCAATTCAACCGTAAACCCATCTGCAAAACCTGTGCCTGTCAATGTATAAACACCTTCAGAATCCGGAGCAGTAAAAGTTACTGTTTGAATAACACCCGTAAGGTTTCTAACTGCAAAATTAGCTAATACAAAAGTTTCAACTAATTCATCACCACCCGCACAACCAACGCCTGCTGTTAATTTAATAACGGTTGCGCTTGCTGAAACCTGCATAAGTGTAACATCAAAGATTCCAAACAATTCTGAATCTCTCCAATCAGGTCTACCAATCCAACCGTTTTGCTCGAATTCACTTGAATCCAAATAATTGATTGTTACCAATGTGGATGGCGGTCTGTCAGCTGTTGCATCTAAACGTGGTCCAACATTTAGTTTAACTGATTGACCTTTTACGCCACCATCAGTAGTATTCACGCCTTTAATCGCTCCATCTTCTGTGAATTCGAATAATTGTAAAGGAGTATCACCGAATGACGTTAAAGCAAAATGTGAGCACAAACCTAAAATACTGGTGAATGTTGTGATCTTTTTACCGTTCGATGTTAAATATTGCTGTCTACGGCCTTCAAAATATGTAGGTTCCGTGTTTGCAGTTGTAACTTCCTCAGCTTCGTAAAGCGGGAAAATCTGTTTTGCGGCAACTGCTGCATTCCATTTGTCCAAATCTTCCGCATCATCACGGCTATCAAATTGGAATCCAGGAATAGCGACCGCGGTACGAATCATAACGCCTTCAATACATTGCTCTTTAGCACCTGTATTGCGTTTGTTTTGATCTTTGCCTTTGCATTTTACAAATATTGCCATATCTATTTTTATTTAATTAACAGTTAATGTTTATTTTATATTTCATTGTGCCTGTAATAGCGAAGCAATGAAATGGCTGCATATCATCAGTTTTAATGTTATCAGTTTTAAAACCTTTGAATATATTTTCTAATCCTTTTTGAATACCATCAATAGTAAACATTTTGTTTTTCTTGATCTGAGCAATAACATCTAATTGGGCTTCAGAATCCGCACGATGTAAAATAATTGGATAACAATTCTTAAGATTCATCATCACCACAAATTTTCCCTCAGCAAAATAGAATTCATTAAAATCATCCGTTGTATGGTCCCGATCTTCTTCAATAAAACAAATCGTAGCGTTTACAGAATCATTCAAATACAAATCTCCGTACTCACCATTAGCAATATACGCTTCCGGATAAAAATCATTACTAACAGGGTTTCTTCTGATTCTTCCAAAAACATCTAATGTAGTGTCAGGATTAATTCCTGATGTTTTCCATTTAGTTTTTAGATTGTCGAACAAAAGCTTTTGCGTGTATTGAACCTGTTCGTCTAATCCTTTTGGATTTGTTATAGTATAATTCATATTACCATGATTTTGTTCCATCGATAGGAATTTCAAAGGGAAAGATTACTTCTTTAGCTTTTCTAATAGCATAATAACGTTCTCTTTTTATTCCTTGTGCCACAATTGCGCCTGAATCACTCATAACGCCTTCCAATTCCATTTTTAACTTCTCGTAGGCTTCTTTCGCGTTACGCTCGAATAAGTTTTTTCTTGATGTGGAAATAAATAATTCAATGCATTTTATTGCAATTGTATAACCTATAACATCATCAAAAATAAACGGATTGGTAATTATGATATTTGAATAATCAGTATCAATAAGTGAACGCGAATCTTTATTGATGATTTCATTTAGCGATTCTAAAACAGCCTGAGTTTTCATACTTTGTAAGTAAGTATTAAACGGCAATTCCAACATGTTTACTTGTGGAATTGCCGAATAAATATTTTCAACTATCGCAAGTTGATGAAATGAATTCACGTAACGGCCTGAATTCGACAAAATCACTTCCGGAGAAAGTGCAATTGCAAAATTAGAATCCATTGGTTCAGCGAATCCAATTCTATCTACTAACGACTGTATGCTTTCAGGACTATACATATTATGCTGATGCTACTAATTGAGCTTCAAAGATCAAAATTTGCTCTTCATTAAGCTTATTGATTGCTTGTTTAATTGATGCATCTGTTGAAGAAGTAGTTAACTTATTAGTTGGATCAGCAGCGTTTAAACCTGCAATAACCGAAACTTTAGTATAATTAGTACCTTCATAGCTGTAATTTGCATCACCTTCTGTTTGTGCGCTAACATCGGCATCAGAAACGTCCATTAAATAGATTGAATCAACATTATCTAAAACAGGTAAAGCTAAAGCCTGAGAAGAAGTAAATTCTCTTACAGGATCGTTTTTACCATACTTAGAAATCAAAATTAAATCATCCACTTTGGTATAAGTAACTTGCTTAACAGGGAATGTTTCTTCGGCCAACGAACCATAAGTTAATGTTCCAACATTCAAATCAGTCAAGAAAGTAACAATGTTTGCAGTCCAAGGATTTGTAACGCTACGTACACCGTTTTTCTCTACTAACATTTGTCTGTCAACAATTGTAATAGTTACGCCGTAATTCGCTTTCAAGAACTCATTTGCGCGTTCAACCGATGGAACATTTGGAACCTGAGCGCCTACATAATTAAGTGAGAAAGCATATTCTTGTCTAACTTGTGAATTAGCTTTAAATAAGTTCCAAGTGCTTAAATCCATGAAAATATAAGAAAGTGTTGCGCCTTTTACACGTGCCTGAGATTTTACCCAATTGATATCATCGATTGGCGTAGCATTGGCATCTGTCCAAGGCAAAGTAACACCGTATCTATTTTCTGCAGGAATACCAAAATCAATTCTTATTCCTACTCCTGTAGAATCATCGCCTGTAATCAAAGTTACACCTGAAGATAAAGCTTGTAAGAACATGAATTCTAAGGTTTCATAAATACCGGCAACACATTTGTTTACATCACCAAATAGTTTACGTAAAATTTCAGATTCTTGTCCGGCTGTAGCGACTAAAATCTTAAGATCATTCATGGTATGTTCATTAAGATACATTTTCATACCTAATTTAGGAATGTCACCTGTAGCTTTACTGATTGAATCTCTTCTTTTTAAAGGAAGGCTAGAATCCAAAGCAACTACATCTGCTCTTACAACTGTACCATTGCTAGAAATTGAACCCCATTGCAACGATGTTGAAAAGGTTTTTCTAAGCATTGTTTTATGCATGTATGTTAAAGGATTAGTCGTACCATTTAACTTTTCAATTACTTTAAGCGCAATCGCTTTAAAGAATTTGTCTACCCATTGCGGGAATAATGATTGTTCCATTTTTTAAATGATTTTTAGGATTAATCCTTTGTGAATAAAATGTGATTTTCAAGTGCTGTAATGGCAGCAGCGGGAACCGCCGGTAAACCATAATTAACAATTGCTACATTGTTAACATCACCTGATAAAAGAACCGGTGCTAATGGTCTTTTGGTCAAAATTGTAGCGTACAAAATACCTTTGTAGGTATGTCCTGCAGGAAGTGTTACATATGCACCCTCTGAAATAGCTAAAGGTTTTAACACTCCGTTAGATGTTTGTTCGATGATCACTCGACCGGCTTTTAAAACCTCTTCTGTGATTCCTGTAACGTCTAACGTTTTACCGCCGGGAATATCAACCAAAAGTTTTTTGATGATAATTGAATCCCAAGTAGTATCAACCTGAACGCCCTCGTTGTTTAAATTTGCTGTTGGCATCTTTTTAGTTGTTTTTTAAATTAATATTTACATTGAAGCAACAACCGAATCAACTAACGCATCATCAACTTTGTTTCCTGGATTAAATCCCGTTGGAGTTGGTCCGGAATACGGTGTTGAATTAGCATTTGATTGCGCTATAATTGTGTACTCAGATTCTAATGCGGTGATCTGATCTTCAATAGAAGTTTCAGAATCTACATTTATTCTGTTTATCCAATTTGGGCGAACCTCTTCTTTTAAAGCTTTCAACACTTCAGATTTTCCAAACAATTCCGCAGCCGTTGCCTTTTTTGTTGCCAAAACATTTCCTGTTTTTAAAGCGGTAATTTCAGCAAAAACGGTTTCGTTTTGCTTAATAAGCGCTTTAGCCCATTCAGGCACATCACCGGCAGGTGGTGTAATTACAGGTTCAGTTGGTTTTGGTGTTGGTGGGTCAGTTGGAGCAGGTTCTGTTTTAGGTTTTTGGTTTGCCTCTAATGTTCTCATTCGATCATCTTCTTTAGCGATGTCCTCAAAAGATATAAAGTCATTTGCATTTTCTAAAACTGAATCAATCTCTTCATCAGTAGCCCCATCTTTTGGCTTTGGTGCAAGTTTAGCTGCCAAAGCATCTATCCTTTTTTGTGATAAGTTCGCCTTAGGAAATTTCACCTTAAGTCGTGCCTTAATCTGTTCTGTTGTAACTGCCATAAAAATAATTTTTTAGATTGTTGTTATTTATAATGACAAATGTAGAAAATTTATTCCTTATTTATACTCATTCTAGATTATTTCACTAAAAGGCATAAAAAAACCACTCAATTATGAGTGGTTTTACATGAAAACAATTTTTAATTACTGTTTTCTCTCTAAATTCGCCTTTCGCTATAGTTGTTCGGGATGAAGGATTCGAACCTTCACGTGAAACCGATTTTTTCAACGGATACCTGAGACTTAAATTAATAAGGCTGTAATCCTCGGTTAGATTTCGTTTAATTGATAAGACTATTACTCAGGCTTCTGTAATTCAAAAAAACTTATTCACTTACTTCTATTTTTTTAGCGTCTACCACGTGTTTTAGTTGTGGGATAAATACACCTTACTACCACTATTCCGCCAATCCCGAATAACAAATATAAACATTTTAATCAATTCGCCAACCTTCCAAATTCAAAAATCTTCTTTCGCTGTAAATTGTTCCTCTTAAATTGCATTGAACACTTACTTTTTGACCCACTTTCAGAGAAGCCACAATTGCAACGCCTTTATCACCGCAAAACTTTATAGGAATCACGGTTCCGAATTGGCCGCCTTCATCAACTGCTATTTCCTGAGTTTTGAAACCGTTAGTTGATTGCTTTAATCCTTCGATTTCTTTTACTGTTCCTGTAATTTTAATATCTGCCATTTCTTTTTATTTTATAATTAATATTTATCTTTCCGAAAGGTTATTATCTATAACCGGATCAGATTTAGAGTTATCAACTTTAGTTTTAAATTCTTTGTTTTTGGAATTGCTATTCCTTTTTTCTTTTGATACTTTTGGGATTAGTTTTTTCATTAAATATGGTTTTAAAATATTAGTAATCTTTTTTGTTAACCATCCGGTAAAGTAGGCAGACCATTCATCATTATTTGAATCATGAAAAATACCGTGATCAATGTAAATTGAATTAACCAAGTGTTCTATCTCATGCGATATTGTATCAAACGAAATATATTTTTCTTCAAAGCAAATATAATAATCCAATCTATTTTTAATGTTTTGAAAAACGAAAGCATCATAATATTTTATTTCGTCACGAAATTCTAATTTATGCTTTTTGGCTAACTTAGTAAAATCCTTTTTTACCACAACGTTTATAGTTCCGCGTAATATTTCGAGTTTGAATTTACTTTTCACGTGTGAATAATTTTATGATTATTTGTTTCCATGACTTTTTAATTTTAGTACTTACTACACCGTTTTCAGGATTGAAATTTTCTTCGCCAGGAACTAACGATATTTGAATTTGATATCGAGTGTCTTTTATCTCCACTTCGCCAAATGATTTACTTACTGACTTTGAATTTGGAATGTTATCTTTTACGATGTAATTACCAATAAGATCTACTATTTTTTGAATTGAAACGTCTTTTAGTTCTGCCATATTATAGTTTTTAAATTATTCAATCTCGTAATATTCCTGAATTAGATCATTTAAAGATATCGCTGCGGGTTTATCTGTAATTCTATTTGCTATCTTTTCAGATTGCGCAACTAAATAATCAGCTTCTTCTTGGGATAATAATTTGTTTGTTTTTTCGTCAGTAACATCATTCATCATAAGAATGCCTTTGCACCATCTTTTAGCTATTTCATTTAAAATTCGCTTATCCATTATCTTACTCTTCTTTGAACGGCTTCAACAACCGAATTATAATTATGCATTCTTACTGAATTTGTGATTGAAACGTAATCATTTACAGTTATTCCATACGCGGAATTTAGATCTTTAACCTGAACGAATTTTGTTTCGCTATCCGTTTGTGTTTGCTGTAGAACATGCATTCTATAATCACGTTCTGAAGGTGTAATAATTGCTATTGTCATGATATAAAATAAATTAAAATTAATAATATTGCTGTTGTTGATTCGGCGATCAAACATTTATCACCGATATTCATGATCCATTTTTTATTACGTGAATGCAAAACGCTATCCATCCCATAAAACCAATAAAAAATAATGTGATGATGAATCTTTCGAAGTATTTGTTTCTTGTTTTCATTGTAGTATTTTTTTAGACTCCCAATTACTATTTCTTTTAAAAATAATTGGAAATGATTTAATAATTTTGAAAACCCATAGCGTATAAACTACAATAAAAACAACTAATAACAAAGCAAATAAATTACTTTCAATAGATAATCCTGTTTTACAATGCGGGTTGTTCTCACGCCCTGCTAATGAACACCAACAAGGCGAAAACTGTACGCAGTTAAATGGTGGTGGTGGTGGCGGGTTCATGATAATTGTTTTTGTGCGGTTTGGGTTAGTTCTAAATTGTATTTTACTAAATCTTCTACTAATTTTTCTTTTTGAGATCCTAACCATAAACAATAATCAGGGATTGACTTATAATAATAAACCTGAAACCCATCTTTCATAATTTCAAAACTCCCTGAATTATTGGTTATTATTTTTTCAAACCCCTCAAACAAAACTCTGTCTTTTGCTTCTTGGTATTCTTCTGAATCTTTTTTGTATTTAAAATAGTCAAATTTTGGTATTTCCTTTTCTTCATCTGATTTATAATTATCACCGTCCGGCTCTTCCAAAACTACCCAAACACCATCAACTAACTTGCAAGGTATAAACATCCATAATTCTAGTTTTTTACTTAAAAAATTAGCGTATGCAACCAACAAATGTAATTTTTGAATGTAGGTCAATCCTACCATTTTCCAAACAAGGATAATATATTCCTTTGACGATATTAATTTTTTCATGGTTTTAGGTTTTTAGTAAATAGGTGGTTTATGTTTAATAATCTTCAGTATGATATTTCCAATGATCTAATTCTTCCTGTAAATTAGTTATCATTAATTTTCTATTTTTGTTATAAAACTCTGCACTTGTTTCGCTTATATCAATTCCCATTTGAATATCGGTGTCAATAGCCCACATTCTATCTATGTCTTTTTCTTCCATCCCTAATAATTTACTTGGTTAAATCTTTAGTACAAATACATTTTGGAGTATCGTAACTTCTTATTAAATTACAATTACCACATTTAATACCTTGGGCTAGTGTTATATTTCCTGCTCTAATAACTTTGTATTTATCTTTCATAAGCTAAAATTTAAAAGTTAAACCCGCCATAACTGCATTTACAGAATCATAAGAAGCGCGTATTCCTATTTGATCCGAAACCTCATAATCAATTGCAACCCCGAAAGCAATGTAAATGTTTTGGCTTTCATGTTTGCCGTTGATCGTTTGATTAACATAAGCACCGCCAAATTTACCAATGATATTTAATTCGTCGAATTTAGCGCCTATTAAAGCAAAAGCAGCAGGAACAACATCACCTTTGAATCTGTGAATTTTTCCTTTGTCATTTGTATTGGCGCGTTTCTCTGATATTCCTGAATCAACTATTGAAGCGGATCCACCAAATATTAATTCAGTTTCTTCATCTGTATAAGTAGCCGATAATTCAAAGGCTTTATATCCGGCCATAACAGAAACTTTTCTATCCTGAGCGTATGAATTTGCAATTGATAAAGACGCAAATAAAATGAATATTGTTTTTTTACCTCCAAATAAAACGTTTGAAATGTAGTCGTAGAATCTTTCGAATAATGATTTTTTAGTTTTCATGGTATTTTATTTTAATTGTTGAATTACTAATCTAACGGTTTCCTCTAAGCTTTTGGTTAATTCTTCGCCATCTTTTTTGGCTTTTTTTAAATACTCACTATGAGATTTAAGACTTTCAACATATTCTTTAGTAATGTTAATTTTGCTTTGGATAGCTTTTTTGTAAAAGTAAAACCAAATAGCGTTTATTGCTATGATAATTGAGATTTGAATAATTGTTTCCATCATATTTTTTAAGTTTAAAATTAATATTAAAAAATGGTTGCTACTATACTTCACAACCATTTTCTCACCACCAATAAAATAATAATCAAATAAATTAATTACTAATTTTCGGTTCAACAAATATACAACGATTTTATAATACAAATGTATATTTTATACAAATATTTTATTCGTTTGCATCAATTTATAATCATTATAAATAACGTAAATGAAAAACGCACCGACAATAAAGGCGATGCGTTTAGTTTTTAGTTAATGTTAAATAATTACATAGGCTATGTTTTTTAGATTATAAAATATTTAAATATCTATTTTAGATTAGAACCCAAATATAAAAAATATTTTGTTAAGAATCATTCTAAACTACAGGAGGAACAACCTCCGTTGTGGCTTCCGGAAATTCTTCTGCTAATCTTAAAACCTCAGCTTCAACATCAGTAACTAAATCCAATAACTTAACTCTTTCTAAACGTGAAATACTTTGAGAACTAAATCCGTTTGATGCAATTGTGCTATTTTCTAGCGTATCAGATGGAAGAATAGAATTAAACTTAACATCCACAACCAATTCATTAGTTTGCGCCTTAGAGGTAACATTTACCGCGCCGGTTATTCCTGATATTAAAATATTAATAATACGCTCTACAATGGTTCTGTTTTGCCCTTCATTCATTTTTGCCTTAATCATTGGGTCCAAAAACATAAGCTTTAAAGCAGTACCTGAAATAGCGCCGATACTTTTCATTTTTTCAAATGATATGTCCGGGGTCTGAGTGATTGAAAATAAAAGCTCTCTGATGGTATCCATTTCAAGTTTAACGGCTTCAGGTGCATTATCATTTGTTAAGAATTTTGCATCACCATTATAAGGTTTGTTTACATCATCATCTTTAAACTTAATAGGAAAATTAATTGTTTTACCATCATCATTCATTTCAGGCAGCACTTTTAAGTCTCCATAAGTCAAAAGTATTGGATGGCCGGAATAATCATTTGAAACTCCCAATTTAGATAAAGCAACTTCGTAACGATCGATTAATCCTTCAACATCATACCATTCAGGGAATTCCTGTTCCATGTAAACAATTGGAATACGATCGAATCCATGTAATTGGGTATCATCCAAAGCCAATGTTCCGGATGCGTTACTAATTTTATAAACATTGGTTTCGTCGAATATCCAGGTATTATTTATATCTTTTCCTTCAGCGTTTTTTGTGACGAATTGCCAAGTAAAAGCTTTCATGTCATTAGTAGCATCAAAATAAGGCGACATTAATCCGTTTTTCCATGTCCAAACATTTGATTTAATATCAATCTTTTCGTTCGTTCCTGTTGGCTGAGTTGCTTTTGTTCCTGTTGCTTTTGGAGCAATAAAGAAATGAATTGCGCATTCGGTTTGGCTTTTCTGTGTAGTTTTTGCTTTTTGTAATTTATCATCAATACGGTTTGATTTCCACAAACGCAATAATTCATTAAACAAATCGTTTATTGTCGCTGTTGAAAGCGTAACCGGTTCGCCTACTTCAAAAGCGCATGATGTAGTAACAATCTTTTTTTGATAGTTAACAGGTGATCGGATTGACTTAACAAGTCTTTGATTGTTGCCGGTGCCAATTGTTTTATCTTTTTGAACATTTCCAACCTGAGTATCACGAATAGTACGATCTAAGTTAGTATATTCTTTAACGTAATTCTCAATGATCTTTTTATCTTTTGATTGAGAAGTAAGCGTTGTAATTGCTTTGGTTAAATCAGCTGATATTATCTCGCTAACCGTTAATTCGTCTTCCATAACTATTTATTATATTAATTAATAATTTACCCCGGCTTGTCGCGCTGATTGATTCATTTGTTCTTCAACTAAAACGCTTTTAAAGCTCATATGTCTATATCGTGATGAATCCCACATGTGATTAAATTTATCAACAGGTTGATTTATAAATATTCCGTTGATCTCTCGCAACTTATAATTTTGTTGCTCTGTCTTTGCAAATTTAATCAAATGATTGTTTACAATGTGAATTTTCTTTTCACGCATAGCAAGCAAATGAAACATAACAGATTTTGTTTTGCTAACTTTTGATATTTTCCAACCTTTTTTTCTAAGATCGCGCACCATTTCAACAGTTCCGTTATTCTCAGAAGTATATTTATCTGAGCTATCTGCGCTTATTGGAAGATCTTTATCAATTCCGATCGATTCCATGTATTCGCTAACCGTTTCCGATGTTTCCATTGGATGATAAGAAAGTAATTCAATCCAAATATTATGATCATCTTCAGCGCATTTTGTAAGCGTGCAGGGATCCGCAGTAAATCCAAAATCCAAACCATAAGAAAAAGCGATATCCGGGAATTCATCTATGTACTCAACATTTTTAAATATTTGACCTTTCATTGCTCCACGTAAACCAAGACCGTAAACCTTCCACATGTACTCGTCAGCGGTTCCGTTTTTAATATTTGTTGGATGCGGTAGCGGCTGATTCTTTTCGCTTATAACCTCAACTTTATCAGTTTTTTTATTGTAACAAAAAACATCATCTCCTTTAACAATATAACTTCCGGGCTTCCAAGGTTCATATCCTAAGATTTTATTCTTTTCACCCGGAGAAATAAACGGATTATCTTTGTAAGTAGTTTTTAATGTAACCACATCAGGCCTATCTGCAACTTTGAAAAACCAATGTTCTGTAAATGATGGGTTGTAATCTGCCCACCAAAATTTTCTACAACGCATTTCAACCTGATCAAATAAAGCATTTCCGATAAACATAACCTCATTGAAGAAAGCATAATCACAACCTCCCCCGTGTTTACCATCACCAAGAAACGAAATGACATTTTTACCAATCTTAAAGCTTTTTACTTCTTTGGCATTGTGAAAAGGATTATCTAAACCGAAATCATCCAAACGCCTTTTGAAATCATCGTAAAGCGTTGTTTTGAATTCATTGTAAGTTTCACGGTAAATATTGATAGTACAATGCGTTTCTTTGAATAAACAAAGCCAAATTATTATATCAACTCCGGACCATGTTTTCCCTGAACGTGATGAACCAGGTAATTCAGCAGCACGGAAACCCGAAACCAATTCGCCTTTATCATTATAAGCCTGTTCATTAATAGATTTTTGGAGTATCTTAAAGTTGGGGTTTTGTTGTGAGTTTGGATCATTAAGCGATTGCCGAAGATCAAAGTGTTTTTTGTCGGTCAGTAGTTTTTTAAGTAAAAGCAGCCTTTTTAATTCCATATTATTTTAAATGCAAAAAACGTGACTCTTAATTGTCACGTTTAGTTTTATATTTTATTCGCCATTTTCCTAAAGCTTGCTGTTTAGGCAGCCCGCAATGGTTTACGGCTGATAATTTTAAACCTGAAATATCTTTCCATAAGATTATCCAATTAGGCTTTTTTGAATAATACTGTGTAATGATCATATATTTATAATTTTTAGATATACTTTATTTATCCTCTCAGAATTTATTCCGCGACTGGCGTAAAAATCCATTACAATTGAAATTCGTTCTAATGCTGTCATGCTTTCATAAGTGTTATATGACCTAATCGAACATACTCAGCAATATTTCTTTCAACCTGATCGCGTTTTGATCGTGGTAAATCAGATTTCTTTTCCTGAATTAATTGATATTGCTGAATGTTATAAGCAATTTCTTGTTTCAAATCTTCAGTAACTTGTTTTTCATCTACTTTTTTGCTGAACTTTTTTTGAATGAAGGTAGCAAATTGTTTGAATGGGTTTTTCATAATGGTTAATTTTTAGGGATGAATATAATTTCTACGTAATCATTATCGAAATGATTGTCTTTTAATTGAAGTTCGCAATCAACATTATTCTTTGAAATGTTTTCAGCAAAATCCATGAAAGCAAAACCGATCAATTCCGGATCAATCGTTTCAACTCCTTCAACAAATATTTTTCCTTCTTTTACTTCTAACATGGCTATATTTTTATTGGTTATTTTGTCGCAAGTATAGTATATTTTTTCGACAAATTTTATTGTCTTGGCGTACTGTAGCTTTCTGCCTTAAGCCTTATAAACATTGACTTTTTTGAAATGTTAATTTTTGTCAAAATAACCAGGCTCCCCAATGGCTTTTTGCCAAGTTTCAAGAAGCTTATCATATTGAAAACATAATCTATCTTCTATAAGTCCAAAAGTGATTGTATTTATAAACATCAATCCTTTCAAGGTATATTTAATGGCTTTTAAGTCACGATTGTAATTCCCTAAATAAATTAAATCATCCCTTGTGATCAATCCTTTTTCCATGATTATATTTTTTAATAAAACATACACTTAATTTCAATCTTTTTCACATGTGTTTTTTATAACGATAATTTTTTTAAGAAAGTTCTAATAAAAAATTCAATTACCGTAACGCGAACCGATCACATTTTCTACTGCCCTACTGTTTACCCTATGTCAGAAACCGGTAAACGATCTCACAATCCCAATAGCGAGTAATGATTTAAAGAGCCTTTACAACCCTGAGAGTTACCCGTGGTTATTATAACCATCCAAAGACTGAAATTAGTTTGTATATTTTTATTATTCTACTTTAATTCCTGATTCTGCCAACTCTTTTGTAAGTTCAGCAATCAGTTTATTTCTTGAAACCTCATCGTTGAATTCAATCGGATGATCTTTATCGCCTTTTAGCGTTGTTTCTTGGCGTGTTCCACTTAATCTGTGAACCTCTTCGTCACTTCCCATTAATTTATAAGCAGCGATTTGAAGCGTTGAATTTTCGGATCCAATCCATTTACGTTTTAGGCTTCCACAAACGATTCTTTTGTTTGTATCTATTAAATCCTTTATATTGTCTAATTCGTCCGAATCAGCAGGAAAAAACAGGTAAAACGTTGATCTATGACAAGGAAGCAAAGCCGTAAGTTCAGTAATATCAAGAATTTCTTTTTTATTGATTAATTCCAAAGCCTGTTTATAAATCTTTTTTTTATTGAAAGCCATTTTAATATGTTTTAAAGCGTTTCTTTTTCTTTTTTGAGCAATTGTACTAATGAACTACCAATATTGTAACCACGGTCTTTAAAATACTTGATTAACGCAAATGCTTCATCATATTCATTTATATCAAAAGCAATCATTATCGATTTGGTCTTTTTGGTTTCGTTCTTTGAAATTGAACTATTTCCGATGGGATCAATTTTCTTTTCTATATCTAAACCCCAATTCGAAAGCTGCAAATCATTCCATTCTAAATTAAGTGATTCCCAATCGTGTTGGCCGAAACTGATGTTATCTTTGATTGTAATTGCTTTTAGCTTATCAATTGAAGTTTGAGTCGGCAATATTTTACAGATCATTTCTTTGTAACCTAATTCCGTGCAAGCTTTTAAACGTTGGTTTCCTGCTATTACTACGAATTGGCGTTTGTAAGGGATAACAATTAATTCACGAAGCTCTAGCATTTCCGGATCTTCTTTGATGGACTGAACCAATTTTTTAAACCTGGCATCTTTTATAACACGCGGGTTTTTGGGCAATCCTTCGATTTGTCCGGTGTTATGATTTAGAAATTCTATTTGTATGCTTTTCGTTTCCATGTTGTAAATGTACTAAAATTTAAAGCAAATGTACAAAAAGTATTCAAAAACGGATTATTTATAACGGTTTTATATAATTTTTGGTTGTTTTTGGAGACAAAACGTTCATTTTTGGAAATAAAAAACCTCAACGTTATTGCTGAGGTTTTTTATTGAATCATGTTACTATTATTCGCATGAGTTTTTGTAATTAAGCTATCAGTTTAAAACCTAAGAAAAAGTGCATTGATTAATTATTTTTAAAAATGGTTTAATTACTTGGTTTTGATTTGCTATTTCATGATTTCTATTTTGTTTTTATGTCGCTTGACTGATTAAATTATTTTTTTGCCTAATATTTTTTCAGCATCATTTAAAGAAACAGTTTCGATTATTTCAGCCCATTGACCACCACAAAAAACGCAACATCCTAAATATAAAAATCGTTCGTTCTCTAATATACTTTCTTCTTTAAAGTCAGGAGTATAAATATAATGCTGTTTGTTTAATTCTGAAAACCACGGATATTTAACAGCAACACCTTCTTTAAACCCTCTCTTAACCGCCTCTTTAGTCAAAGCTTCGGTTACTTCTTGTTCGGTGGCTAATTCCCAGTTTTTAGTATCTGATTTAAATGACCATCCGCAGTTTGATTCATCGTTCCAAATGTTTCTATCATTTTCTCCATAATAAGAAAACCCATATGCTTTGTTACCTTCTAAATCAGTGATAACTACCAGTGATTCAAATTCTTTTTCAATACACTTATACCACTTACCGACTTCCAACTCTTTAACATCGGTTCCTGCGATTGGCATATCTTTAAAATCAAAAGTAGATGATGCGGTAAAACTGATTGCAGCAGCATTTGGAGCAGATAAAAGAGCTTTGTTTTCGGCTTCTAATTCTTCAACACGAAGTTTTAGTTTATTGTTTTCCTGTTTTAATGTTTCGTATTGCTGAAAAATACCAAATGAATCAGAAAGATGCGGTTGCATAAATCCAGGTGCAATATCTAAACCGAAATTCAAACTCATAGGTTTATAATTTTTTAATTCCTCGATAATGTTTGTGGTTTTAGGAATTACAATTTTACCTTCTTTGATTGATTTTAATATAGATTCATACATTGGCGCTTTTATTCCTGTGAATGGTTGTTTTAATTCAAGGTTAACAGGCATATCTGCAATATTTTTCAAATCAACTTTATGTTCCAAAACCTCAACACGTTTTTCTAATTCGGTTAGTTTGTTGGTTCTTATTGGTTTTTCGATTTTAATTCCACAAGCATCAAGGAATGTGTTTTCATTCCACTCTTCTACAAGTTCTCTGTTATAATTTTGAATGCCTATATAAGTTATATTAGCAATTAAATTTTCTTTCCCTTCGAAATAATTTGTTAAGTATGGAAGATGATTAAATTCTTCAATTCTTATGTGATTAAAACAAATATATTTGTTTATTTTAGGTTTAATAACTTCGAATTGTTCTCTAGTGCATCGCATTGCAATTGCTTTTTTCATAATTTTTAAAATAAGGTTAATTGTTTGTTTTTCTATAATCTCTATTCTCTCCGGATAACAGGCTATGTATTTATTCATGTTTTCGACTAAAACACCTGTTAGGTTTTCCGCATCTACCGTAATTTCTTTGAACTTTACGATCTCTTTTCCTGATGAATCATAAAGTATTTTGTTTTTACGATGATATATTTGATTTGGGTTTAGCATTATTTAATATATTGGTTTTTGTGGATATATTAGTTTTTGATAGTGTGTTACTTGAATATCTCCAAACACAAAGAAAACTTTTCTATCACTTAAATATGATGCTTTTGTAATTGTTCCTCTTTTAGTAACAACCCAATATTCAGCACCTTCTTTTGGTAAATCTGTTTCATTATTTATTTTAATCCATCCGTTATTATCTTCTATTCCTTTTAAAGATTTAGGACGACTTGTGTCGTAATATTCGTCATCGTGATCGGTAGTTTGCCAATCAATACCATTTATGAAATCTGAGAATATAAATTCACGGTCTTTTATCCAACCATCTTTATTTACTTTATATTTTACAAGTTCCCAGTTTTCACCGTAAGCCTCTTGTATTTTTTCTTGTTTAGTCATAATTTTATACTATAAATTATTTTTATTTAAGCATTTGCAACGCGGTTATCGATTCTTTGTTGCTTTGCCAATTGACCTTTCCAAAAAGCTAAAAGGCTTTCAGTTGCCGGAATACGATGTTTAAATTTGAATCCGATATTGTATTCGATCAACTTTTCTTCGTAATGATTGATTCTTTCCTGAATTTCTGATTTATTTGCCATTGGATGGTTTTGATTTTAAATATTCGTTAATCAAATGATTTATTTTGTGTTGGCTGTAATGGAATGTTTCTGACAAATTTGCAATAGTATTGTTCGGTTTGTGTTTCCAATGCTCAATTATTAAAATCTGATCGGGTACAGGTATTGTGGGCGATAAACTTATAAAACGTGCCATGATTTAATTTTTTGAATATTTTCGTCTTAATTCTTCTCTTTTTAATTTGTTTTGTTTTTTCAAATAAATTATTTGATCCTCATGTCTTGTAAACATTCTCAGCTCCATGTAATTGTTAAAAGCAAAATGCATTGCTTCGCCTTCAGTTACTTTTTTGCCTAATATTTTACTTACTGCTTCGGTCAATGTTGCTGCTTTCATAATGCCTCATTTTGTAAATTAATAATCCTTTCTTTTAAAAACTCGTTTCTTTCATCCCATGATTCAAACCAAAATTCGCCTTTTTTCTTTCCTTCGGGCTTGAATGTTGCAAAATCGGCACAAAGCAAATCAAATTCTTCTTTAGTGATCTTTTTAGCATTTATTAAATATTGAATCTCGATGCATAAGTTGGAGCTTCTGAATATAATAAAGCATTCCTGAAGTTTTAAATAGATATCGCTTAGTTTTCTCATGGCTTAAATTCTTTCTACAAATTCTAGCAATTCATCAATATTACTTACTGTTGATGGTGCGAGACATGTAGTTATTGAAATCATTATTTGACCATCATTAATAAAAGCAATGAAATTTATTTTATCATTTGTTTTCATTAATTCATTGATTGTATTATAAGCGTCTTGATACATAATATTTGTTTTTAAAGGCGGGTTTTTATGCCGCCTTGGTTAATTTTTATTTTAATGCTTTGAACTGAGTGTTTTTAACGTTGTACTCTTTTAGCTTTCCTGAGTTTACTCTAATGAAAATGTATTTATCACGTTCATTGTAACTTAATCGAGTTCGTGAAACTTCGTATTTTTCGCCTTTGGTTAGATTGTTTATGCTATTTCCGTGAACTTCTACACATTCAACAAAATCTCCAACTTGTAAATCATCTTTTGATTTGTGATTTGATTGAACCGCTTTAACCTCTAAAGCTTCTAATCTAACCTGATCGTGATAAGTTTCTACAATTGATAAGGCTTTTAAATAAACTTCTTTTGAAATCATTATTAACTTTTTAAATTGTTTTGCATTATTGCATATACAAATGTATAAAATATATACATATAAAATACATTACATCTTAATTTATAGCGATTCTAAATAACATTTCTTTATGAAATCAAAGGTAACGGCTTTTATGTTATTAGCTTTCATTAGGTCCTGTTTTTGGGGTTTAGTTAGCGAACGCCAATATTTAAGTTGGATCATAAATTCCAATTTCTTTGTTAAACCTAAGTCTTAAACTCAATCTTTCTTCAGTTGAAAAAATTCTATCCTGTAATTTTAACCATTTGATTATTCCGCGGCAAATTGAAATTTTTTCTTTGATTTCCGGGATAGTTAATTTTATTGGCGCAATTGATTGTAAAGAATCCAAGTACTCCAAATAATCCCTACCAAACAATTTCCTGATTCCTTTTTGATATCGAATAGTATCGCCGGCTTTCCAATTGTTAGAATGTTCAGATTGCAACCAAATGTTTTCTAAATGATATCTGATAGTTCCATTGGATCCAACTGAAATATAATGCCCCGCGTTCATTTTTCCAAAAAATTTATTAGTTGCTATACACGCATGACCATTATCAATTAAACGAACTATAGAGTTAATTTCTTTTTGAAGATCATTTCTAAAAGCGGAAATTGTTTTTAGATTTTCCTTTTGCTGCTTAATTTCTTCACGGTTATTTTTAACAACTATTTTTTGATTGTTGCTTTTTCCTTTACCGATAGCCCTTTGCATAATCAATTTTCCCGGTTCCGTTTTAAGAATAAAATCAGAATAACACCCGCACATAAGACCAAGGCCGAGCTTTCGATGAGAAGTAATTTTTCCACAACCTAAATCTTTTGTGATACCAAGCCCTTTGCAGGGCTTTTCTTTTATTGGAATTCCCATAATTACATGTTTTCAGTTTCAGGATTATAAATATCAGCTTCCCAGGATTTGGAAAATTCTTTATCAGAAAACAATTCTGCTAAACCTCCAATTTGGCAAAGCCTTAAAACTTCATCAGCATCCATACCTAAGTTTTTAGATATTTTAGCATCTGACCAATTACGTTTTTTAAGATCAATAACAATATCGCTCATAGCATCTATTTTATGTTTTCCACGGGCGCGGTTATGGCGAATTGTTGAAGCAACACGATCGTTTATTTTTGTTCGATCTTCATTTATTGTAACAACCGGTAAATAACCGTGAACGCGGCTTTGAATTTCCGGACACTCTTTTCCTACTCTATTACGGTGAAATCCATCAATTACTTCTCGTGTAGTTAGATTTTCATCCAACATCGAAACAATCGGCTGAGTATATCCATCTGATTCAATCGATAAGCGTAAAAGCTCCATTTCGGGAGGGGCTACGCTGTTCGGGTTGTAATCATTTGCATGTACGCTATCATTTTTAACCCATAAAACACAATCAACAGGTTCGCTTTTAAATGGCGAAACTTCATGCATTTTAATTTTAATTTCGTTCATAATAGAAACCTTCAAATCAGTTTCTAAATGTTTTAATGATTCTATAATTAAGTCAAATTGTTGTAAAATTAAATCTTTCATTATATTTTGATATTAGAGTTTAAACGTTGTTCTTTTTTTAATTTTAAGTATTTATTATAAGCTTCGGTTTTGTGTTGGGTAAATCCTAAACCTTTGCACCAATAATCGTTTCTAAGCAATGATTTTGCTACTCTTCGCCATGATGGGGCTAATCTTTCACTTTCTAAAATTGCGGGCGCTTCATCAGGTAAACCATCATAATAACCACGTTCCGACCACCATTTTAGAAAAGTAAATATTTTATTTCTGTAATGCTCGGCTGTCACTTCAGGCAAAGTATTTAATATTAATTCGGAAAAACTTTTCCATGTGTGATGCATTGGCTTTGTGATTTTTCCGTAACCGTTTATGTTTCCGGTATCTTGAACATATAAAGCGCCACTATTAGCGCCTTCTACACGTGCAACAACTTTTGCCCAGGTTTCAGGCTCGATCAAATGAAATAAATATAAACCTCGCCTTTGATCATCGCCATAAGGTTGGCATATACGCTGTAAATGAATTGATAACCCGGCTTTATGCATCATATCATAAAGTTCATTATGTCTTTTATGCTTATTTTTAGCATGGTAAATCCAAATATCTTCAGTTTTCCAATCGTAAATAGGATAAAGATTAAAAACATTATCAGTTACTTTGGTAGTGTACTGCTTATTCATAAAAGTAATTTTACTTTCGCTTGCAATAGTTCTGAAACGGTTTAAACTTTCATCTGCACGAATACCAACTAAACAGGCGCATGTTTTGCCCTGTGAATACCATTCGCCAAATTCCGGAACAAATTCTTCAAATTCCATTCCATCACGAAAGAAAGGAAAATAATTAATATCCCAAATTGCTTCTTTTGGTAATTGACGAATCCAATCTTTTTTAACTTCAGTATCCCAACATTTCCAAAATGGTTTAAAAACACTAACTGCATTTCGTAAATGAATTGGTAAACAAACCCAATATAAATCAATGTGGCTTTTGTACATTTCAATGCATTTATGCATGTGATCAATTGTAAGTTTATATTGGCCCTCTAAATCAACAATCATCAAACCAATTTTTACATTTCTTTTAATAGCTTCATCCATAACCATGTGAAGCATAACTGTCGAATCTTTTCCTGCACTAAAAGAAAGATAAATCTTTTCAAAATTATCGAAAGTAAATTTTATTCTTTCGACTGCTGCATCGTAAACGTTTTGATCTAAATAAACTTTAGGCATAATTGATTTATTTTTTCGGTTTCTTCGTATTTTTTAATTAATCTTTCAGCTATTTCACAGGCTTTATCTGCTTTTTGTTTTGAAACAAATCGCCAATTTTCCATCGTGACTGAATAAGGTATTTTAGCATATAAGCAGCATGCCGATTGTCCCAACCATGCAACACGATTCATTGAAATATTGGTTAAATTATGTTCACATGAATAAATCCAATTATCAATTACTTTTTGCATGAAAATTTCGGTTTTATTTGAATCTTCAAAAAGTTCAATGACTTTTTTTGATAATTTCTTTCTTTCTTCACCCGAAACATTTCTAAAAAAACCTTCTTTAAAGCATTCCCAATATTCGTATCGATGGTAAATTCTTTCCATTATTTTACTTTTTAATTATACGTAAATGTACTTTTTATACAAACACAAAATACATTGCAACGTAGTTTAGAATGATTTTAAATTGCTTATAAAAACTAATATGAAAAATAAAACAGTTGATATAAATATCGGCCAAAACAAGAATTCAATAAAACTATCAGGTTCATTCAAAGACTTTGCTAAAATTTTAAAAATATTTTTCATGTTTACTTCAATTTTTGAATTAATTTTTCTTCGTAAGCGTAATAACATTTTGTAAAAAGCTTTTTTACATCGAGTTTATCTTTATGCAAAAATTTTCCATCTTTAATTTTAGTACATTCTCCAAATTCATCAACATAAATTAATCCTGCATATTCCGGAACTTCTTCTTTGCTGATCAATCCCATAGGCACAACGTAAAAAAACTTATTTGGCAGCAACTTGTTGTCATGGGAAACAAATCTAATTTTAGATGAAATTGTTGCCCGTAAATCTAAAACTGTAACTTCTTCGAAAAAAGGATCGTGAGTTAATCTTCGTCTTTGAATGTATTCTTCAGATTCAACTAATTCCGGAAATTCTTTACAAAACTGCCAACTAGGATTAAAAGACAATGAAACACCTTCTTTTCTTAGAAACAAATTCCCTTTTATCTCGTTAGCTTTATGAATGGTGTGTTTCTCTTTTTTAAAATCAGCTTTAAAATCTGAACGGCTGATCTTTATTTCACATTCATAACAGAATCCGGAATCTAAGAAGCTCAGAAAGTCTGATTCATTCCCGAAGTAGTAAACGTTAGTGAATTTGTATTTGTGCGAACTGAATGCACGAAATAGCGCTTTTTGAATTGATTTTTCGGTCATGGCAATTGAATTTTTTCATGAGATAGAAAATCATAATAAAACAATTCTAAATCAAAGATTTTAATATCCTCTATAGATTTTAATCTCAAAATTAAAAAATCTGCTTGTTCTTTAGAAAATAATTCAGGTATGTTTCTCCCGAGTGTTGTGTCTTTTAAAACCTCATAGAAAGGAATTAAATAATAACTAGCATATTCAACTACATAGCATTTATCTAAATAATGAACAATTCTTGTTTTGAATTTCTTTTTCATAATTTTATTTTAAAATGGTTAATAATTATTTAAATTCGAAATCGCCTTTAATATCTAATCTCTTTCTTCTCAAAGCATAAAGAAAAGGAGCTTTACTTTCGTCTTTTTCCCATTCAGCAATTAAATCTTCGAGTTGCTGCCTAGTAAAGCCTTTTGTATTTTCATCAATCAATTCTTTAAGTCGATCGTGTTTTTTTTGTGGCGTATTTTCAGCTTTATTATAAGCATTTTTAACATCTTCAATTGATAATAAATTATTGTTCAATTCAAATTGTTCTTTTGCAACTATTTTTTCTCTCTCAATTGATTTGATTTCTAAATACTTTGGAAACCATTCGCCAAATATCAAATTTGAATCCACACCTCTCATTGTGCTGCCAAAATCACCATTTCTAGCCATTTTAAAAAACAAAATAATATCTTCCAATGTTTCAAATGAAAACTTTTCTAAAGTATCAACGGTTAAAACTTCAATTTGAATATCAGTCATTTTTGTAGCGAATCCAAAAGAATTTATAAAACGATCTACAAGAATCTTAACAACACTAAATCCAATCTGACCATTTTCGCCTTTGAAAGTAGAACGTAAAGAAGAACTATCGAAAGTATTTTTTATTGATACTCCCATTTCAATAAACGCTAAACTTGCAGTTCCTGAAATAATATTTTTACTTAAATCTAAAGTTTTTAGCTGTTTCTGACTGCATTGCGTCGACAAATATTTGTTCGTTTGTTTTTCCTGAGGTGTTAATTCGTTTTTCATAGTTATCTTCTATTATTTTTAAAAAATTAGCCGGTGTAAAAATCCAATCAAATGATGCAATCCAATTGGCTTTATTTTCTCCCTGTAAAAATGGTGAATCCCTAGTTTTGTTAATACAGGTTAAAATCAAATCTTTTCCGTATTGCTTTTCTAAAACCAAAATCCTTTTTTTTCTTGCATCTGACATTTTTTTAACTTCAGGAAGCATTCCACGATTATCATTAAAATACTTTTGAAGTTTCATAAAATCAATTTTTGGAGAGTTGGGAGGAATTTTTAATTCCTCAAATGCTACGTACTCCTTAGTTTCTTCTAATTCAAAAGAATCTTTTACTTTAACTATAGCTTTTACTTTATCATTAACTATAGCTTTATCTTTTACTATATCTATAACAGCGATGTTTGCGATGTGTTGCGATGGCGAAACATCGCGGTGCGATACTTTGCGATTTTGTGCGATTGTTTCAGCTTCTTGTAAATTAAGCTTATCGGCTGCAAAATCATCGTACAAATCTTTGTGCCAGCGCTTTAAATTACCAATCCTACCACTTAAACTTTTATCATGTTTACCTAATATGTATTTTTCTAAATCATCTTTTAAATGGTTTTTTATTGGTTCGAAAACAACATTAAGCAATAATTCATCGCTAACAGGATTAAGATCGTTTACATAAGCAAAAATATGCTTAAACAATCTTCCTGCTACTTCATCCGGAAGTTGATTAATTGTTCCTATGTAATTTGCATACAAAAGAAACCCTTTCTTATTCTCAGCCATAATCAAGTTTTTAACTCCCATTTAGGGCAATTAATACAAATATAATCCGCTTTTTCGTGCGCAGGAATAAACATAGTGTTGAGGTTCATTTCAGGGTTTTTACAGTCATTATATTGCCAAGACTGTTCACCATCATCATCAACTTTAATATTTTTATGAACGCAAGTTAAGCATGTTTTAAATTTTGCATTCTTCCAACATATGCAAATCTTTTCGTGATCTAAACACGCTCTTTTTGTCCAATACGCTTTACCACAATCGGCATAATACCGATATACTTTTTTACTAATCATGATATTATTTTTTTATAACCTTAATTAAAGCTAAAAGTTTTTCAAGTTCATAAATTACCATTTTCCAATAATCTGTTCTTTTTTCATTGTATGGAATGCGTGGAAGATCTGATAATTCATAATGCATTTTTTTAGCAGTAATTAAAGCAAAATTAATCGCTTGTTTTTCGGTTATTCCTATACCTCCGAATTGAGTATGATTGTCTAAAAAATCTTCAATAAGATTTACTGCTTGTTGTTTTGGTGTTATCATAATAAAAGTATTAAAAATGACAAAATCCGTTAACAGCTACCACACTATTAACGGATTTGTCGGTTTAGTTTTTACACTAAAATGTCTTTATCGTAAGTGGTAGATTACATTGACAAAAATACACATTTATTTCAATGTACAAACAATTTAAGGTAATTTATAATGATTTTAAATTACTCTACACCAATAATACATTCCGCAACTTTAATAGCAAAATCAACATCATCAGTATTTAAAAGGATAACTACTCCTTCTTCGTGTTTCGTTTCTTGATCTTCAAAAATATAAACAAAAATTCTTTGTTCCGGGCTTACCTCAATTACTAAATCGACATTTTCATCAATTTGTTTAACATATCTTTGGAATATTCCATTTTCTTCTGATTCAAAATAGAATGCTTTTTCGTGTAAAATTTCAGGTGTTATCATAATTACTTTTCTTTTTCAACTTCTTGGATCATATCAAATAAATCGATCTGATTTTCCGGTTGAGGTTTTAAATTTGAAACTTTAGTTTTTAATTGAACTTTTATTTCATCACACCATATTTTATACGGGTGTCGGGCGCGTTCTCTATAAGGATAGGCAGAATGTAAAGCCTTTTTTATCTCATTTGGTGTTTTTCCTTTATTATCAGCAATTACTTTTGCTATAATTGGCGATGCGTGTTCTCTCCATGTTGGCATGATTTATAATTTAAATTATCCTTCACGTAACATTTGTTCATTTCCTGCGCAAGTTGCTGAGCAAAATTTCATAGGTTCATGCGTTACATATGCTCTACTTTCATAACGTCTTTTCCAATCGTTATAAACTTCTTTTCTCCCACGCCCGATAATAGTACTATTTACTAATTTATCATTAGGCGTTTGTTTTCCGCAATAACCGCATGCAGTATGATTTTCTTTTGGTGCATAAGTCTCAGAAAGCCTTTTTGATTCTGTTTGTAATTCCAATTCATTAAATGCAAAATGAGGTTCTTTTATTAAATCAGAATATTTATAACAGCCTGTACCCCTATCACGATAATCAATATAAACAACCTGTTCAGCGGTTTTTATTGATTCTACGTATTCAATATACGCAACGACTAAATTTTTGCTTGGTCTTTTTTCTTTATCATAATTCGGTCGCCAAATATTTCTATCTTCAAATAGATAACCAATATGATTTCCTGTGATTTCAATTTCTCTAATAGTTCCTAAACGATCTACTGTGAATAATTTTTCAGGCAGTTGGTTTTTACTCCAAAATTCCTGTAAATGAGTTTCTTTAATCCGGGATTCTTCAGAAATTAAATGTTCCAATTGCTCAGTCATGTTTATTTTTTTCATAATATTTATTATTAAAGTTATTTAATTAACGGAACATTTGTTAACTGTTTTCCATTGTTCCATATAGAAAACTGACCTTTTTTCGGTTCCTCGATGATCATTGTTTCAATCTTTCCAAAGAAATTTATATTTCCTCCCAAATCTACAACCCAACCTTCTTTTTTTGTTCCATCAGGGTAGGTAAAAATACGCATTACACGGCCAACAATTTGATAATATAATGATAATGACATTGTTGAGCGGGCAATTAAAACCGCTTCTAATGCAGGATAATCAAAGCCTACTACTAAAACCCCTACATTGATCAAACATTTTATTTCTCCTTTTTTGAACCTGGCTAAAATTCTTTCACGCTCAAGGGTTTTTGTTTCTCCTGTTAAAATTGCAGATCCCGGCATTCTGCGCATTACAATTGTCGCTTCGACTATAGTAGCACAAAATATCAAAACGTTTTTTCGCTTAGAAAGTATCATTTTAGCGTACATTACAATTTTTGAAGGCATGTCTATAGATTTATATAATCGGCTTAAACTCGCTGTTGTAAAGTCGGTTCCTGAACTATTCATTTCTAATTTAGACCTGTCAACTACATCATAAGAGAAATATCTTAGTTTAGCTAAATATCCGGCATCAAATAAAACTGAATTTTGAACGTAATAAAGAACATTATGAAATAATCTTGGTTGGCTGCGCGTAAGAAAAATTAATTGCGCCCCATCTTCCGTTTGGGTCAATCTGTAAGGCGTTGCGGTTAATCCTAAAAATTTAGCTTTCGGAAAAGCTTTAAAAAGTTTTTGATACATTCCTTTTTCCGGACCACACAAATGGCATTCATCTATAAGGAAATAGTCAGTTCCTTTGAACATGTGAAGCTTTTCAATAATAGAACCGATAGTTGCAAAGGTAATTCGATCAATTACTTTTTGTCCGGCCGATGCTGAATAAATAGAAGCTCTACCATATTTTGAAAACTTTTCATAGTTCTGTTCTAAGATTTCTTTTGATGGTTGAAGTATTACCGTTTTCCCTGGCAATGGCTCTAATATTTTTGCAATTACTACCGACTTGCCTGAGCCGGTCGGTAGTATCTGTAATGCATTTTCTTTAGAATCGCCAAGAAGGTAATTTATTCCGTGTGCTATCGCATCTTTTTGGTACTGACGTTCTTGAAAAACCATAAATTAAACTTCAGCAGATTCCATATCACCAATAATTGGTAAATTATCCTCTTGTGCAAAAGTTTGAAGATCTAATTCGGTTTGTTCCAATTTAGGCGCTGATTTACCATTCATGTACGCTTCAACCTCATTCAAAGCAATACGCAGCCTTTCGTTCAATTCTTCAACGTACAAATAAGTACCATCGAGTTTGATTTTAGGCGAAACAATTTTAATTAACCCATTTGTTACAGATTTTTCACCCGTTAGGATAATTGATTTATTTTCATCGAATCCGGTAACTTTGAAACCTGTTACCCAATAACGATTTAAATCTTCATGTTCCTCCAATTTCGATAAAGGCGTTTGATTATTTACGTTTTCATCGTTTTTGAAATAATCATCGATATGCATTAGGAAAATGCTTAACTCTGAAAAACATTCATTCAAATCATCATGAATTAAATGAACTCCTTTTCGCCCCGGAATAAGATCTCCGCGAGTTGGCCCGGTTAAAATTTCATAGCCATAAGTACATTGATGGTCTTTAATTGATGCAGATTTGATTTCAAAATCTTTTTGTACGTCTTGAACTTCTTCGTTCACTTCTTTTTCTTTGATGGCTTTTCCCATGATTTAAATATTTAATTATTATTGATTAAGTTTTAAAAAGTAGAAATTCCCTAAAGGGCTATTGTCGGATAGCTGATCTTTAGGGAATTCTAATATGTCTTACTTTGTGATTAATCCGACAATAAACCACTAGACAAATATAAGAATGTTATTTTAATAATTCGGGGTTATCGTGAATGTTTCCGCAAATTCCCCATTTACTAAAAAAGTTTTCCGGTTCTAAATCACCGGTTAATTCACCGTGATTATCTTCTTCAGCTTGCCAAAACAAAGGAGAACAATTTGCTTTATTTACGCCACCATTAAAAGCGCCATCTGAAAAAGAAACTAAATAGTATTCTTTTGAATTTTCAGGTAAATAAATATCATCCTCGTAAACTTCATTACCATCTTTATCAGCTTCACCTGAAAATTGACCCACTGTATTAATATCAACTTCATGAGCTGAATTTGTTAAATCATTTTCATCGTAAATGGTTGCTTCACCTTCAAAAATTGAAATCCCACCGTAAACCCATTCCTGATTATCTAATCTTTTTCCTCTAAATCTAATTGTTCTCATTTTTTTAGTTTTTAATTTATAAATATTGCTTATTATTTTCAACTGTTATTTTGATTTCATCGATCAAAGAAAGATCGTGCGGGTCAGGAAGATAAATTCCGGCTTCTTTCGATGCGTAATCCCGGAACCGGTCAATACAAAGTGTCATTTCTTTTGTGTTGAGGTTAGCAGTTGATCGCCAACGTTGCAACACAATTAAACCTTTATAAACTTCACCATCGTAAAAAGTATCAGGATTTACAATTTTCTTAAATATTTCCTGTTTTACTTCAGCTGTCGTGTAACCCGTTTCATGTGCAAAAAATTGCAAAATAAGATGCAGGAATGAATTTTGACTTATTGACCTGGTTCTCTTCTTTTCTGTAAGTTCAAAAACTTTTCCATTGGCAATTAAGAACTGCAATCTTTGAATTGCTCGCTGTTGGTCGATGGGCTTGCTGCCGTTATATATTGACATAATTAAAGCTTTAAAGTTTTAAAGTTTTACCATCCATAATTAACATAAACTGCTGAAGTTCGTGAACAAATTCAATTTTGGTTAAATAAGTAAGTGATAAACGATCTACAACATACCAATAATTATATCCTTTTTTAAACATGAATTTGAATCTTTCAGAAACGTAATTTTCTGCTAATTTTTGAAACTTAAATTTATCAAACCATTCATTTGTCAGCGGGCATCCTGTGGCCATTTCAATAACTACGGATTTCGGATCAATTTTTTTAATAGAAATCGGTTCGTTTATTATCCCGTAAAGAATAATATTGTTAGGCATTAAAGTTTTATAATCCATATTAATCAAATTTAAGTTCTTTTTTAAATAAACATGAATGCAAATTTTGAAGTTCGTGAACAAACTCTAAACGTATTCCCGTATTGATATGCGTAAACTTTTCACCTGAAACAAATATTGCAGAATTATCTTCGAATGATCCCAATGAATAGGTTTTATTTATGCATTTCAATTGCTTATAACCTGCTTTTTTTAACCAATCAATTGTTAATGGGATTGGCTTGTATGGGTGTTTGGGATTATCTACAATATTTTCAATAATGTATTTGTCTACAATTAATATGTTTGCTACTCCTTGAATATAATTTCCAATTTTCACATCAGTCGATTTTATCATAATTATTTAATTTAAGCAGATTCCTATTTCTTTAATAATTTTATCAATCAGTTCTTTGTTGGTTTTGCAAAATCTAAAACGATTTTCAGGAATCAACCGCAACATTAAATAACGGTTGTTTTGTTGGAATAATTGGTTAGTTGTCATGATGTGTAAATTTCTTTAAATAAATATTTTAATGATCTTTCGGTTAATTTAAACTTTTCGTCTTTTTTATTTGCATAACGAATAACATCAATTAAAGTTTTAGGTGTCCAGGGTGTTACATTTGAAATAGTTATTCTTGTCCAATGATCTTTAGAATCTGTGTACATTTTACCTTCATTTCTTAGTTCTATATTACCTGTAACTAACTTCATATTTATAGCCTTTTTATAAATCCTATCAGGAACTTGAACAAACATTCCGTATCGGCTATTATCAAACTCAAAATAACCATACTTACCGTTTACTAAATATAATTCGTTTCCAAAATTATCAACCTCCCAAATAAACTTAGTTTGGAATGGTGCGCTTATGAATTTTATATATCTTAATATAAAATCATATCTTAATTCTTTTGAAACTTTTATTTTTTGAATGTTTTTTATAAAAACTTCTAATGGTTCTAAATACAATAATTCTTCTTTCATAATTTTGGTTTTAATTGTTATTTATCTATTGTTTTACTCGCCAAATACCTACTGATTTAGGAGTTTTATTTCTTCTAGCACTTTGCTCATAAACATAATTTATTTGCGCTAAAGTATCTGTATAAGGATGATAACCTATAACACAACATGCGTGATAACTGTAAATATTGCTATGAAGTGTATTTTCTATTCGGTAACGGTTTTGATTTTGCATGGTTTCTATTTTTTATTTGTTTTACATTTACAAGTTTGACATTTATTAAAAAACCTCAAACATATTGAACAAAGTTTTAATGCTTTCATAATTAATCTAGGTTTAAAGTATGTCCATCGTAATAAGCTGCAGCATTTGAATTGCTTTCAACACTTCTAAAAGTTAAAGCGAAATCAACAGTATTAAATTGCTCATACATTTTTTTTGCTTCAAGTTTCTTTTTAGCCGTTGATGGTTTAGAAGGAATTGAATTATAAATAGAAACATAAAACTGTCTTTTAAAATCAGTCCATGCTTTTTTTAATGCCTGAGCAAAAGTAATATTGTACTTTCTAAATAATGTCCAAGCTTGTGAAAAAATTTGTGATCTATTTGCTTTCATGATGATAAATTTTAATTGTTTATTTCTATGATGTAAATGTATAAAATATTTGTATATAAAATACATTACGTTGTAGTTTATACAGATTCTAAATAAGAAAAAGCCGAATCTTTCGAAACGGCTTAATGATTAATCTTTCTTAAAAAGCTCTTTAATTACTTTCCAAATAATCAAGTAAAAAATAATTAAAATTGGTATTCCTACTAAAATATAAAGTGTGAATCTCATAATTACTTTTTTTCGATTATTGGAATACCTGCTTCAGTAGGAATATAAATCCTATTAGCGCCTTTCATGCTCTCTATTAATTGAAATTGCATATACTCCGGATTTTCTTTAATAGCTTTACTAATGGTATTAATTGAGCGTGCTTTTGACTCAGCTTCTATAATACGCGTCTGAGCATTTAACTTTGCACTCTCATAATCGGCTTTAGCTTCTTCAATTTTCGCTTTTTTAGAACTTTCTGCTTTCAGCAAAATTTGTTTACCTACACTTTGGGCATCTTTTTCGGCTTGGTCTCTATTGAAATCATAGCAAGAAGTTAATGATAAAGAAATTAAAATGATTCCTAAAATTGTGATTCTGTTTTTCATAAGTATTTGTATTTATTGATTAATTGTTTTTGCTTTCATGAAGCCGAATAAATTTTGAATCCGGACCGGCATTTTTAAATATAAAGTCTTTTGCTTGTTGTTGGCTTAAATGACTGTTAATAGCTCCTTTTTGATATGCATAACCGCCTTTTGATTCAATTCTTTGAATGCTGTCAAAAACTGTTTCTTCATCGTAATTAAATTCTATTGAAAACAGATCGTAGTTTTTTGCCACGATTCCTATCACATGAGAAGTATCAGTTATATGAATTGTTTTATGGTTTCCTTTAAATATTCTATAACCAAAATTTTTAACATCATGATATAAAATTACAGGTGAAATTTTAAATAATCCATAATCGTAAATAATTCCGGGTTCTAAAACATCAATATTTTTTATTCCATCTAAATACTTTACCATCCACTCACCACAAGCAACACGTAACAAAGGACGTTCTGAACACAGTTTTTTTAATGATGATATATTTAGGTGATCACTTGTATGTTCGTGTGTTAAAAGAACTAATTGTAGTTGTTTTTTGAATGGTTCTATCATTTTATATGAAACACCAATATCAATTAATATGTTTTCATGATATATAACAGCATTGCCGTGGCTCCCGGAAGATACCACGTTTACAATGCTTTTATTTAATTCATAATTCATAATTAAATTTTAACTTTTTCAGGTTCTTTTTCCCCTGGTTCATCCTGAACGATTACAGCTTCTTGAAATTCACCTCCACGGGAACCTGAAGATGGTTTTTCTTCCTCATTGTCATTATCCTCTGAAATAGCTTTTACCATTTCAGTAGACAATACACCATAAGTACCAAGTAATCCTTTTAATACTGTTTTTACAGCCATTTTTGGCCTAGCATCGGCATCGCTCCATTTACTTACTCTTTTTCCATATTGTTTGTCGGCTGCATACATTTTGCTAAATCTAATTGCGTGATCTTCAATTTGCTTTTCAGTCATATATAAAGATGCTTTGAATCCGTTTGTGAGTTCTAAACAAGCCATATAACCAATAATTGGAGAATCCTCATTTTCTCCTAAAAACTTAATTTCTCCTGTAAATTTATTTCTTGAAATTTCACCTTCACGAACTTCACAAGCATTTAAAAACTTATATTGTCCTGAACGTAAAGCAAGCTGAATAAGTCCTTTATAACCAATTTGAAAACTTGGAATACCTTTATAAGGAATGATATAGGCATATCCAAGATTTTTATTTAAAGGTAGGTTTAAAGCAGTTGCATTCATTGCACAAAGCATTAATCTTTGCGGATCGCACGCTGCTAAATTTGCATCACCATCGCATAAGGCTAACAGATTGCTAACGAATTCTTTTTTATTGTCTTGAAGATTATCTGAAAGAAATTTTTGCGTATTTGGAAAGTTTAAGAAGTTTCCAATCGATACGGCTTTTTTTGGTTCTGTGTTTGCTACTTGTGTACTCATTTTATTTGTTTTTAATTATTAAATATTTTTATATTCGATTCCGTTTTCTTTCATGTAAGCCCCTAATCCACGTAATGCAGTCATTGTTGCTTTTACCTCGAATGAGGCGGTTTTAATTTCTTCTTCTACAACTTCTACTTTTGGGGCCGAAATAGGCGCGGTAATAACTGGTTTTACAATTCTTGAATGACCTGTTTCGGGATTTATTCCCTCGGTTTTTGAAACTTCAAAAAGTTCTACTTTTATCTCTATTGTTTCCGGCTGAACAATTTTTTCGGATTCCACTTCTTTTGATGATTTAATTTTAGCTGAAACCTCGGCATGAATCTTAATAAACTCTTCTTTAGATCTGTTGATTACATCACTTAAAGATACGAAAATATCATCGTTATATTCATAAGCATTAGTGATTTCGACGTAATTTAGACCGAGCTTAATTAGTGCATTTTTACGGTTTTGAATAAGTTCAGCTTTAATTTTTGCTTCCTCTGCTGCTTCTGATTCTTTACGCGTTTTAACCGTTGTAATAGCTTTTGAAGCATTCAAAGTAAGTTTGTACTCGGTCATGATTTCGGCTTCAAAATCAGTAGCTTTAATTAGTGCTAAATCATCATTTACTTTTTCAATGAAGGCATAAACCTGTTCTTTGTATTTCTTTTCAGCAGTAGAAAGATTTACCTCTATTTTTAATGATTCGAATTTTACAAAATCAATTCCTTCAGCAACACAAAGTTCATCGAAATATTCTTTGATATTGTTTTCTTTTTCTTTTTTGATTTTGAATTCTACCGTATCTATATTGTTTTTTAGCAAATCAGTTGCTTTTTTATATCGGTCAGTGATTTCTGTTTTGTAAATATTTTCGAACTCTAAATAAGGTTTATTTACTTCGCTTTTGATGTAACCTCTTTGCTCTTCAAAATCTTTTACTTCTTTGTTAAGTTCGGCTCGCAAAACCTTCATTGATTTTACAGTTTCTTCAGTAGCAACTTGTTTATCAAGTTCTAAACTATCAATTCTTTTTTGAACACTTTTTCCGGCATCCTGTAATTTGTGAACTATGATAGGCAATTGCTTTAATACGATTTCGTTGTTTTTCATTATGATTTTAATTTATGATTTAATAATTCGCTAATCTTTCCTTTTGATTCCATTTCTTCAATCCAATCAAAAAATGTTTTTGTTCCTTCTTTAAAAATCCCTTTATCCGATGTATAATAATCATCAAGGTAATCATCCATTGGCGAAGATCTTATTTTAGCTAAATGCCTTAACTGATCTAAGGTATATTGTTGCTTATCCATGACTTTTAGAATTAATTTTTGAATGTGCTTCTTTCATGAATAACATGAAATTAGAAAGCCTTTGTTTGTCGTTCCTGGTCATGTAACGGTATTTTTTACCATCAACAGTCCATTTTCCATTAATGCGAGTAATCATCGTTTAGCCCTTGTGATAAACATTTCTTCAATGGTTTTCTTTTTCAGAAAATCTTTTACAACGCACATAACCGCATATTGGGTTAGCTTATCAGATTTAGCAATTGCCAATGTCCTAACGCTGTTGTTTTGAATGAAAAGAACTTCTGAAATGACCTGTTTTAGATCGTAATTCTTTTTGATTTCCTCGAAAATCTCGTCTTTTAAAATTTTAATTTGTGCCATAAGTTTATTTGTTTTTAATTAATCTTCTGTTTCGTCTTCGTCTACATACTCATATTCGCCATCAATAAGCACGTAATCTTCTTTTCTTTCAGGTCTTAATTCAAATGCCAAATCATAGGCTTCTTTTGAACAGTTTGAAGGTAAATAAGTATTTAAAACTTCACCTCCTTTAAAAGTGAATTTACCAACATTACAGCCCGTGTCTTCATCCGCATAAGTATATTCAAACTCAACTTCAGGGTTTTGTTTGCTTAATTCTGCCATTAAATCAGGAACTCCACTCCATGCAGTTTCAAAAGTATAAGTTCCAAATGTTTCCGTTTCGTATGAATACCCACCCCATTTAGTACCCCAATTGTTACAATTCCATGTATGCCACCAATTAGGAGAATTAGAAACGGCTTGTTGGCTCGGAATATCTTTATATTCATCACAATCAGGCGGTGCAATAATTTTTTCAAAAGAAGGAAATAAATCTTTAGATTGATTAATTTCAAACGAATATTCTTCGGGTAGTCCGATTATATTTTCCTTCCCTCTTTGTGTGAATTCTCCATTTTTTGGATCGAACCAACCAATACTATAATCTTCTCCGGCAGTTTTGCAAATAATAGTTCCATCATGTGCTTTATTTAATTCGGCAGGAATATGAGTATTATATTTTTCAAATACTTCTTGAATTTGTTGAACAGTTCCAACTACTTTTAATTTGTTTTTAATGTGATTAGGCATAATTTTTTATTTTTAAGTGATTACTAATTGAATGACAAATGTAATAAAACATTTGTATAAAAAATACAAACAAAAAATAAATAAACGTAATTTATATTGATTATAAATAGTAGGCGCAAAAAAAACCGCTTAGAATTAACTAAGCGGTTTTTAAAGAATTCTGTTCACTAAATTTAATTGTTCAGTTTAAATGAACGCAAAAAAACAATGAACTTATCTCTTAATATTGAAGATTGATTTGTTATATCCTATCCAAACATTTTTATTTGTATCGTAAGAAGTGCTAATTATATCGCCTTTTCTATTCTGAAACATCACATTTGCTTTAAAATTCAATTTAGGTGTAATTATACTGCTTCCGATTTCTGCGCCCGCTAAAAGCCTAAAAATGCTTTCTTTTTGTTTTACTTCGATTTCAAATTCTTTTCGAGTATATGAAGGTGTGATTTCCTGAACTTCGCCCCGAACAGTTCCATTAATATTTAATACCATGAATTTATCTTCAAACCTGGATGAAAATGTATTTAGTTCAATTGCCTTTTCATAGGTTTTAGATTTTAAAGAATCACTCATTTTTGAGTAATCTAATTTTAGTTGTTCGTTTTCCTGCAGCAACTTTTCATTTAATGGATTCGGAACATAAACAGTCCCATCTTTTTTTATCTCGTTTTTGAGATTTTCTTTAAATTCCAAAGGCTTTGAATCCGGTTTTTTAGGCTCAAATGATCCCGATTTTTCAGGAACAATTACAGTTTGCGTTTTAGATGTAGTCGGTCCGGAACTACAACTTTTTACCCAACTGAATATTAAAATAGATATAATTGCAACTGCAGCATATTTTAATAATTGAATAAACGCGGGTGATCTTGGATTTATTTGTATCATAAGTAAAATGTTTTTGATGAAAAACAAAGGTATAAAAAAAGCCGTTATATAATTTAACAGCTTTTTTGTATATAATTTTTACGATTTATTGTATTATATTTTAGGGTATTTAATACCATTCTCTAAAATAAATTTTCCGGAATCAACCAAGGCTTTTAATTCTTGCCATTTATAAGATGATCCATCAGGCTTTTTTAATTGAAAATGAGGTTGATCTTTAAAGCTTTTCCAATCGCCGCCATGCTCCCAACCTTTAGATTTAAAGTAATCAACAATTTCTTTCCAATCCGCTTTACCATCTTTATCAAAATCACGGATCATTGACCATGAAGCTTCTTCAAATTTTCCATCGCCATCATTATCATAAAGCAATACGATATCGAAAGCCATCGCATAATTGTGAATTGATTGGCCGCCTTTAGCATTGGTTACTTTTGGCTTTTGGTTATATAATTTATCCTGTAAAGCATTTGAACGATAAACATACGCAAATCGTAATCTAGCGCCTTTACCAAGTAAATTGTTTGCTTCAATATATTGCTTCAAAAGTAAATCCCTAAATTTTGGGTGAAATTCTTTTATTCTTGCTATCGACAATTCGTCATAATTTATATTTCCATTCATAATTTCCTGCTGTTTTTCTTTTTCCTACAATACACCTATGTATATTGTTTATTCCTGTTATTTTTGTTGCTAATGTAATGCTTTCAAAAGTATTAACAACATTTTTAGTTTTAAAATCAATCTGTAATACAGCTCTCATTTTCTTAGAAACACATCCTAATTTTGCTTTTCTAATTTTTTCTATTGTTGTTTGTGTGTGCTTTTTACCTGTCATTAAAACAACACTTCCCTTCATTCTGTCGCTATATTTTTTTCTTATTTCATCTGTTATAATAATTTTAGTGCCAATTTTTTTATGAGTATCACTCATTTTCTTTTTTGTTTCTTCGGATAGTTTAGTCCCTAGTCTTAAGATTCTTAAATTATCTTTATTTTCTTCAGTCATTTTTCTTCCTTTATTGGCAACAGATATTTTTTTCCTAATTTCTTCAGTCATAGTTACACCATCGCCTCCTAAAGTGCCATTAACCAATTTTGTTATTAAACTGTAATTATTTATATAATATTTTTCCAATTCGTATATTATACTTTTAGATTCAGAACTATCTAAAATAATATAATCAAATTTATGTCCATTATTTATACATTTTAACATCCATTTTTTCTTATGAGTATTAACCTTTTTACGTTTTAAGTCTTTATGATGTTCTTTTAATCTTTCATATAGATTTGAAGTAAAACCTATATATCTTATGATATTGTTTTCAGAAGAATAAATTCCGTATATATAAAACATTTTTTATTTTTTTTATATACAAATATATAAAAATTCTTTTATTCTTTCTATTGTAATTGCATCCATGATTATTCATTTTTTTTAAAAGGTTGTATAAATTCTTTATTCCATTTTCCGGCAAAATTTTCATTTTGTTTTGCAATTAACTCCTGTTCTAAAATCTTACTTCTAGTTTTTGAATCACGAATATAAGTTCTAAGCCTATAATAAGCAAAAAAAACCCCAATGATGGTTAGTATCAATTGAGCAATATTTGTTGCGTTATCTAAATAGAATTCATGGAATAAGCTCTTTTTTAGAACATCGATAAACGTAAAACTATATAAAATGTAAAAACAATAGTTAATCGCGTTGAAAAGTAATTTTGCTGTTTGCATATGCGTAAGTTATAGCCGTTAACGGCAGTTTACACAAATAATAATTGTTATCCATTAATCCCAAAAACAAAAAGTCGTAAGTGTTAATAATGAATAAAAATAAAATTATTTGTTTGGTGATCACTTCTAATTTGACGAAAATAGCATAAAACAGGATTACGCCAATAACAATTATATTGGAATATTCCTGTAATACATTACATAACAACTTTCTATTATCAGAAAATAAATACCAGGAAACACGCAAATCCGATTCATAAAAGATTGCTTTTATCTCAGATAAAGGAATCAAGCATAAAAGGATTAAGCTTTTCCGGTTTTTATTTATCTCATAAAGAGTTAATAAAAAGAAAGATATTATGTATTTTAAATTACTTTTCATCGGTTTTTACGGGTGGTGTTGATCCTCCTATTGAATCAGAATAAATTGTTTTTGATTCTACAAGTGCCTTGTCTTGTGCTGATTTTCCCTGAGTTGATCCGAAGTAATATCCAAAAACCCCACTAAGCATACTAATAAAAGCGCCTGTTATCATTTCAGCCAAATCTAGAAAAGCCATTGATATTGTGCAGAATACCACAATGTAAACCGCTAAAAATCCTTTAATAGTCCAATTTTTCATTTTATATTTATTTAAATTATTGTGTTATGTCGTATTCACAATTTATAACTCCCTGAGAAGATGCTGTTCCTAAAGCATAAAAATACACTCTTACCGTTGTAGTAGTTGTGCTTTGAGCTAGACATGAAGAATAATTTGCCCCTGTGTTTGGTATAGAGCCCGATCCAATAGTATCAGTTCCCGTGTTTGCCCTAGCAATAGGTAATGTAATATCGAAAGATGTCACAGTATTTATGACCGTTGGCACTATCGAAAAAGCCACTTTAAATGTAACAATGTTTCCTACTTTTGTATAGGCACTTTTACTCGAGTGACTAATGGAGGTAGTATTCGATACTCCTGTAAGCGTTGGCGTATAACCTCCTGATGTTGGTAAAGCCGTTGCATCTGCTTTTAAATCTAATTGACTTTTGACAACCACATCGCTAGCAGCGGTTCCTGCTGTTGCTGTAATCTTTCCGTTAACTGACACTTTATTTCCGTTATCAGTCGGAAAACCAAAACTTACGTTACCTCCTGCAAAGAATTTGGTTTGGTTAGTGGTCATTGCAATAGTAAAATCTCCTGCTGTAGAATAAAGCGTCGAACCTCCACTATTTGCACGGTATAATACGGTTGCCTCTCCTGCCTGATTAGTCAAGGTCATACCTGTTCTAGCGTTAGCGTGGTTAGTGTTGTTTTTTAGGTTTAAAGCAGTAGAGAAATTACTTGTTGCCGAGGTTATTTCAACATCAGGCGCAAAAATATTACCGCCATTGGTAAAAGCTCCTTTATTCGTTAAATTTCCGTTTTTGTCAGTTCTCCAAAGGTCATAACTTACCGCAGTAGTAGGATTATTATAGAATAAATAAAAGTTTTCCTCTCTTGCAGTTCCATTTCCATAATTTCCAACACCTAAAGAAAAATACTGAGTTTCGCTTAAGTCTGTTTTTGTGATTGCGTAAGTAGATTGCGTGTACTGATCTACACCGTTTACATTATTTCTAATAAACAAAGCAGCGGTTCCTGCGCCTATCTTAGAATCTATATTTAAAATACCATCTTTCAAATAAACATTGTTACCGGTATTAGTGAAATACTTAGAAAAAATATTTTGACTTTTAGGTCTAAAAAATCCGGCTAAAGTTAAAGTTTTACGCATTGCCGAAGCAATAATCATTCGACCGTTATTATTTTCGTGAATATTATCACCCGAAGCAACATTATAGTTTTTAGCTATATTTCCGTTACCATCAGATAACGGTAAAACATGATCGTTATTTCTGAAATCTACATTAATAACAGGAGTTGCACCACCTCCCATAATAGCGTTATTTATGTCTACCCATTTTTGTTGTGCTAATGCGCCATCAACCGCCCCGACTAAATCAATAAATCTTTGTTTGCATGGCAACATTGCACTAACAATTATTTTTGCAGTAGATTTCTTAGTAGAATAAATTGTATTTACAAGATTTTGGTATCTAGCAATTACAGTTGCAGCAGTTTCGCTTGTAGGCAAAATATCATTAAGCCCAATCTGTACTATAATCCAATCGTAAGTAGCTTTGTTTGCATCTGCATTATAGATAGTCAATTGTTGATTTATTGTGTTTCCGGGTACTGCCTGATTTAAAATTGTACTTCCTTGAAAAACGTCAGCAGGTTCTAGTAAAAATGTTTCAATTCCGGATCCCCCCGCGTAAGCTGCTATCGTTGAATCACCTATTAACAAGCCTTTAGATGATTTAGCGTAACTTGTAATTACATTTCCGAAAGCATCACTAGCGGTTGCGCCTAAAACAGTTGAAACATTTTCGATATCATCAGTATTATATTCAACACCCGGAACTGCCGGAGTTTCATTAATTGAATCATCAGTAACATTTACAGTTGTAACCAAAACAGTATTTAAAGGTACATTAGGAGCCGGTGATATACCTCCCGTTTCCGGACCATTCACGCGATACATATTATTCAATTCATCAGCAACAATAATATCAGTTCTTGTATTCCCATCTTCAGCATACGGAACATTAATAACAATATTTGAAGGATTCGAATAATTCACATTATTAATCAACCACGTTGCGCCGGCGGGAATAGTCAAATCATTTCCGGCAACTGTAATTGTGCCAATCGATAATAATTGATTTTGGCGAACTGATAAAGCAGCATCAATTATTTGCTGAACAGTAATTTTTTGAGAAATGCTTCCGTTATATGCTTGCAATAAAGATCCCGTGTAAAGCGGTGTTTGCGGTGGCAATTCAGGGATTGATCTAGCTTGTGTAATTAATTGATTGTATGCCGTGGTTAGATTCGCTACCTGTTGAGTTAAAATAGTTAATTGATCAGCCATTTTTATAATATTTAGTTTTACAAATGTAAGTAATTTATTTAGAAACATTCTAAACTACGTATTACCAAATTTTCAATGCTATTTTGTCATAAATTTGCTGTATGATAGTATTATTTATAATCGGTTTAGGATTTTGGCTGTTTGGTTATGTTGGCTACAAAATAGCTATAGGCGTTTTTGATATGTTTTTTCCAAGCGAAAATAAATCAACTTATACTTTTATTGATAACTCAGTTCATCACCATAAGCACGAGCATAAAAATATTCATATCATCGACGAACAAACAAAAGAAAATATTTTAAACAATTTAAATTAATGATTATGGAATTTAAAGGAACAAAAGGAGAGTGGAATAATAAAGCTTTTAACGATTCAGTTTTTGATATTAGAAGCGATGGTGGCGAAAACATAGGGTATATTTACAATACAAAAAACGGTAATGCCAACGCAAAACTAATTGCTTGCGCTCCTGAAATGTTGGAAATGTTAAATAAAGTAAAAGATTTATTTACTAAAAGACAAATGCCAAGCGAACACGAAATAAATATGTTTTCTGTGAATATATCTGAACTAATAGAAAAAGCAACATCATGAATAAAGATGATTTCAGAATAAAAGAATACGATGATAGATTCGTTATTGAAAAACGAGTAAGAGAACCTAAATTAGTAATTCTTTGTTTCATATTAACTGAACGTGAAAAATGGGTTACTTACGATGATAATGTAAAATTTCAAGATAGGCTTGTAAATCCATTTATTAAAGGCGGTTATGATTCCCTTGAATCAGCCAAAGCACGACTTGAAAAAATATTAGAAGAACCTAAATATTATTATTTATAATTATGGAAACAAACGAAATATTCCCGAACGATAGAAAAAGATGGCGTAATCAAAGGCATATTTATGCTGCTTCTCAGAAAAGCTATATTGAATTTGCAGAAATAAAATTTCTAACAGATTCTTTTAATAGTCTACCAATCGAAAAACGAAAAGAACTTTTATCTTTTAGCATGATTGATCCATTTGATAATAAACAACTTGAGTCAGAAAGTGAAGCTGAATATCGTGAAAGATTAAGATATCAGAATTATATTGAATTTAACGCTGAAATAATTATTTAATATGACCTTATTCAGCGACCCAAAAGAAATAAATCCAGGTGATGCTGTTTATTTCGAATACGATAATAAAATTGCAGTTGGAAAATGCATTGGTTTGACCGATGGATTAATCGAAGTTGATTACACAACACAAGGAAGTACTGAAACAAAAATTGATAGATTCCGAAAGGGATTTTGGAAAAAATAAAAGTTATGAGTGTAGAAAATAAATATCCCGAAATAGCAACAGAAGCTGTTTTTCAAGAAGTACTTTTAAGGTATAGACAAAAAGAGAAAAACAAGCCTGAATTAAAAAACTATATTGTTTCTGATGAATCACTAAGAAAACGTTTCATAAAAATGATAAATTTCAAAGGTGATAAAGGGCGTTTTAATTAAAAATACAAAATTATGACACCAAAAGAAAAAGCATTCGAATTATTAAATAAACATAATTTTTCTATAGAAATAGCTTTATTATATATAGACGTGATTTATAATACTTTAATTAAAATAAAACATGACTCGTTAAAGTTAGCTAAAATGCCTTTATTGAATTGCGAAGAATTATTAAATAAGGATATTTTGTTTTATAGAAAAGTTAAACAAGAAATTAAAAAATTATGAAAATAGGAGATATATTTTGGTGTTTCAGAGGTATAAAACATGTTGTAGTATCTGAATTCACAGATTTAGAAGATGAATTTATAGTGTGTCGTTTTTGGTCACCTCGCGGTTATTATACGCATTGTATAGAAATGGTTCGATTTTTAGATGGTGACTTTAAAAATGACAGAAAGTTTAAATCAAAATATCTTTATAACAAATATAAAAACTCATGAAAAAGAATTATTATTCAATCCACAAGAATAAAAAGAAAAGAAAGTCAATCCAAAGATCACAAATTGATACACTTAAATTGCTGCATCACGCAACAAAACTTGTTTATTCATTAATGAATTTGAAATCTGCAATGCTTGGAATAATGCCAATTCCAAAATATAAATTAGGCTCTAATAATGCTGATTTAATGATTGTAAATGATTCTCATAAACAAAACCTTTACGAATCAGAAAAAGTAAATATCATAGTTCCTGAATGGTATGAAGAAGCTAACAAAATTGATCCAAAAGTTTTTAATGAAATAATACTTAAAAACAAAACATTTGAAATGTAAATTATGAAAGTATCTAAAATTGAAATCGACAAAATAAAACAAGGTTGTTCGTGTAGATTCTTAGCACCTTCAGAATGTCGTTCAGGTAAAAAATATCTAATTGAAGAATGTAAAGCTTGTATACATAAAAAAGGTAAGTCTTTTGTTAGAAATAATTCAAAAAACAATCCTTATATACCAATAGAAAAAGGCGTTATCTACGGTCCTGATGGAAAATTTAATTTATTTTAATAAAAAAGCCGCATCATAATCGATACGGCTTTTTTTTGTCACGTTTATAACATAAATATGTGACAATTTATATTTCCAAAAATCCTGAATCTGTCTTAATCAATGCCGGCATATCAATTGGCGTTTCACTATATTCAAAAGGCGCATTCGATTTACTATTGTAAACATTACCTGTTTTAACCATTGTAGCGCTTAAAACATATAAATTTGTTTCAGCCAAAGGTCCATCTGTATTGAAACCTGCATTTTTTACATAGGAAACGCCATTAATAACGACAATTTCATGTGTAAGAGCTATATTTATCTTTCTCCAAATTTCTTTCGTGTTAGGCTCGAAAACGAATTCATCTACTTCATATAAATCAGCACTCAACAATTTTGAGGTTGTATCAGTTTTATAAGTTTCTGATTCTTCATCGTATTTACCATTAATTTTATTGAACGGAACTCTAATTAAATGCTCAATTCCTGTTGAATAAACAATATCGGTATTGGAATTGTTTTTGTATTTCAACTCTAAAAGATCTTCAACATTATCCGAAACATTTATTTCTTCGCTCAGATATTCGATATCCGGGAATAGTTCGTTTTCTGCATTTATTTGAACTCTAAATAAATTGTTTTCAAAATCAACCATGTTATTAATGAATTCGTAAACCTCATAGTTTTCACGATTATAAATGGATCCCACAATTATAGAAGCATCGATTCCGGTATAAATGTTTGAGATAACTAATACATCAGCAGTTTTGGCTTCATCATAAATGATTTGTTCGATTTCAAACCATGCTGCATCAATTTGAATATAATTTCCAATTCGGCCCCATTCAGGCAAACCGCCATTCAAAACATAGCTACCATTTACAACATTTGTATCAAAATCATACGTATTACCGGCATTAAAATAAATTCCGGTCTTGGAGTTACCTAAGTCGTGTTTTATCGCTTGTCGCTTGTCTTTTATGCCAATGTTGTTGCTTTTTTTGTAGATAGTTACATTTAATTCTACTCCGTTGCTATCAATTGTCTTTACGGTATTTGTTGAATAATTAGATTTGAATTGTGTTGTAATAATATCTTCTGTTTTAAAATCCTGAATTTCCTGATATGGTAAAATAACATCACTTTCACAACTCAAAGTATTTTCATCTGTTTTGAAAATAGTGACATCATTCCATGTTTGACGAAGTGCAAAACGAATTGAATTTGACTTTGAAATATAAAAATACGGTTCTGTAACATTGAATTCACTTACAACAAAATCTTTCGTAACTGAGCACCCAAACTTATCACGGATATAAGCGGTGAAACTTCCAACTGATAAACCAGGAAAAACATTTTCTTCCTGCCATGTAGTACCATCCAAACTATATTCTAATTCTAATCCGGTCAATCCGATAGGTGTTATAATTGCCGTTCCTCCGTTAGGACTATTATTTGCAGTTATAGCAAAATTATCAGGTGTTAAAACACTCGGCATTGTAATTGATTGTGAAGCCTGAAATCCATTTGAATCCTCTACAAGCAAATTAAATGTTTGGCCGCGCAACCAATCAAAAGAAAAAGGGTTTGATGAATTTGGGTTTACTACAATTGGGCTTAATATTTTAGTTGCTAATGTGCTCGTTGTGACATTTACTTTTACATTTTGACATTTATTTGTAGTTGCTTCTGATAATGTGATTTCCTCAATAGAAATTACAGGAACGGCCGGTTCATTTTCAATTGTAAAAGTTACATCGCCATCAGCAGAAGCATTGGAAAAAACGGCATTAGGAAAATTAGCCGTTATAATAACTGTTCCTATTCCTGAATTTACAGGACCTCTTATTGATTCGACAGTAAATAAATTAGCAGAATTAAAGTCTAAATTAAAAGCTGTTCTGAAAAAATCAGAAACATATCCTGCATAAATAGGTTCAATAGATGTTTCATCTGAAATATCTAAAGGCATTTCAGCCTGATATTGTCCTAATCTTTTTGTTCTGAATGTTTCTCTAATAAAATTAGGATAACCACCCGATTCTTGATCTATATAGACAGAATGATTAAAAACCGGAACCGTATTGAACTGTATTGTTATTTTTGAATAAGCCATATCTTAATTATTAAATTTTATCACTTTAAATTTTCCTTCTCCTGTAGGTTTTAAATTCAAAAGAAAACCTTTTTCAACTTGGTTGAATTCATTTACAAACTCGATCAATCCATAAATATTTTTAACAGGAACGCCATTAATCATTGTTGTACCGTTAATTTGCTTCATTACATCATAATCGCAAACATGTTCGAACTCAATTTCTTCACAAACAAATCTTGCTTTGTCTAATTCAGCGTTTTGAACAACTCCATTTTCAGCATATTCAGGTTTACCGATTAACTGAGTAGTTAATTTTGAGTTGGCAGTTGAACTCGAATATCTAACAAATTCATCTTGATATTTGTCGAATCCCGCACCAAAAAACCATCCATGACGTAACATTATATTGAACGGCGAAAGCCTTAAATTAAACGCGGTTGTCGGGCTAAAAATTCCTGTTGGCAACTTAGCAAAATCATCCTGCCATTTACGCTGTAAAAATACATTATTTGGCCCCCTTTTTAAATCATTAAACCAAATATCATTATCATAGCTTGTATCTTCAGTATTATTAAGAGTTACAGGCTTTCTTCTTGCGAACTCAAAACCATAACTATCAGCACGAAATTTTGATACTTTACTGAATGTATTTTTCAATCCATTGATAACAGTTGTAAAATTAGATTTTGCATTTGGTTCATCCAATCCCATTGCTTCATCATAATCACCGCCTTTATCATATCCGGTTTCTAATGAAGAAAAATAGCTGTCCGGGGCTTCGTTACGTTTTACTTTTTTTACTTGATTCGGAAGCCTTACGGTAACATTTCTATTATAAAAGAATGATTGTTCCTCGATTCTTAAAACATCTTTATTACCTTCTTTTTCAATTCCAATGCCAACAGCCAAAACAGCGTTTAATGATTCGTAATTTTCTTTGAAAGAAGTTGATAATGGTTTGAAAAGATTTTCAACTTTGGCAGCTTCATCAGTTGGCGAATTTTTATCAAAACCACGAATCCAAAAACCGTGAGTAAACCCCATCAATGACCATTTTCCATCAAAATTATAACCTAAATCGGTACGCCCTAAAAGATTACTTCTAAGTGAATTCTTTTGATTGGTACAGATAGTAAGTAGTCTATCGCATAATTCGTAAATTAAAATACCTTTGGTTGTGCTTTTTTCAACAAAAGAATCTTCTTCAATTGTAAAATCGTTACACACAATATCACGCACTAACATATTTAATCTTGATCCGTGACCATCCCGGCCATCATAATTCTGATCAAAAACCAATGCTAAAGAATCACCTGCTTCGATATTAATAACCTGATCAAATGAAATTGAAAATGTTTTATTGTCCAAATAAGAATAGCTATCACTAGAAAAAAGCATTTTATTTTCTCTAACATTAAAATCATTACTGTCTTTATAATGCGCAAATCTTAACCAAAATCTAAAATTAGTAACGTCATTGAAATCTAAAAAAGCCGGTGTAAATTTAATAGTGAATTTAATATGTAAAGTTCTTTTACGATCAGAAACCGCGAAGAACATATTACTAACTTCCCCGGGTGCGGTTCTATCCCAACTATTATCGCCAACATTCCCGCCAGGCAAAACCGATTGTGCGTTTTCATGCGATTTACTGAATAAATTTAAAGGCACTCCAACTGTTGAGCCTCTAGTGTTTCCTGCTGTTGTACTATTATTTAATTCAACTCGGTTTTCTTCAGGTTTTACTTTATATTCAGATTTCAAAAATATTTCACGTCCATCAACTTCAATGGTAATAGGTTGCAAAGAATCAACAGGATAACCATCAAATGTGGTTATCCTATCTATTTCTACTTTATCGGAATCACGCGCTTTAATTGCTTGTTCCATTCCTCCTGAATTGAATTTTACCGAAATTTTGCCTTCTTGACTTTCCCATGTAGATAAATCCAAAAAACCGAAATATGTTTGTTCCCACACATCAGTTTTAGGATTTCTTTCTTCACGAATCAATTTTATCCGTTCATTAATTCCGTATAATTGGCGAACAGTATTTATGTATGAAGCCCCATCATCAACAAATTTTAAAGAGTTGGAAAATTGCTGAAAAATACCGTGGTACGTTTTACTTCTTTCCAATTCGACTTCATCGCTTTTCCATCCTTCAGGCTCCGTAATAGTTTCATCATCGAAATGAATATTTCTAAGTATATACCTTATTCGATCAAAATATCCTTGATTTACATTTCCCATTTTTACAATTGGTTTTTAAGTTTCCAAAAAGCATGAGACAAATCTACGTTTTTTTGCTCTGATTTTGAAGGTTTGTTTCTGCGGGTTACTTCTATCAATTTATCAATTTTATTTATCAGTTCAGGATCTCTTTTATCTTTTACGATAACTAATCGCTGAAATTCATTTAGTTTTTTCCCTTCTTCCTGAACTCCATTCAATAGTTTTTTACGCTCTTTATCCGTATAATCTCCAACAGATTTATGAACCGTATCGCCTTCCATTAATTGAACTAAACGATTTTTACCTTCGTAAATTTTAGCGGTTCCATCTTTTGATTCTACAACTTCCGGAACATAATTTCCTGATCCAGTAACACCATCATTAATAATCGCTTTTTCTTTTTTACCGCCTTTACGCCCCACTTTATATTTAGGAATAGGTGTAGCGATAACGGCAGCCAATTGAACCGCGGCAATAGCAGCAGTAATGGCAGCAAAAGCAAATGATGCAGGTGGCGCAACGGTTAACGCAGCAGTAACGGCAACACCTAAATTAATAGCAGCCTGAGCGATTGCTAAAGCTTTATTAAATTTGGCTTGTTTCTCCTGTTCTTTACGTTTTTTCTTTTCAAGAATTTCGTTCTTTTTTTCGCGTTCTTTCTCTAAAAGGTCTTTTTGATTTTCATCTTCACCTGCTAATTCAATTTGTTTATCGTAAAACTCATTGTTTTTATCGATTTCAGCTTCAATATTTTGGAGTTTACGTTCTGAAATTGCATCTGCTAAACTTCCCAATGCATTAGCTAAATCATTTGAAATTTCTCTAATATCTTCAGCTAATTTTAATTCAGCATCTAATATTTTTTTATTCTTCTTATCATTTTTTTCTAACTCTTTTTCTGCAATATCTGATTTAGCTTTACTTAGTTTTTCGGCTATTTCCTGACGTTTTTCAGCAGTCAAACGTTCTTTATCAGGTAAAGCATCTGATGCATCTAATTCATTTTGTAAAGTATCAGCCTGAGCACGCAAAGAAGCCAATGCAGCTTTCTTTTTAATCTCAAAAATTCTGTTTTCATGATCTTGCGTAAGCTTTTCACGTTCACTAAATTTTAATGATTCTAAATCGCCTAATTCCTTGAAACGAATATTTTCAAGTTCCAACTCTTTATTCATATTCTCGTTGATACGAGAAATACGTTTTTCCATTGATTTAGTATATGATGCCTCATCGAACAAATGAATTTGATCAATATCTTTTTGCATTTTTTTGTTTACATCAACAATTTTGTTAGCTGCTTCACGCTCAATGAATAACTTTTGATTGGCGTTCATTTTATCTTCATCCAAAACAAATTTATCAGCATCTAATTTGTGCTGTTTAACAAGGTCGATCAAATCTAATTCAGCTTTGTTTACATTTTTAGCAGCGCCTATTCGGATATCATCTTTTAATTTATCATCAGAAACAATTTCTCCGTTTAATTGTGCAATTCTTTCTAGTCTTTGGCGTTCCAATTCAAACAAAGCATCGTTTAATTCTTTTTGGCGTTTTAAAGCATCTTTTAGTTCTTTGTCGGATAAACCTATAGGCGGTTCTTCTTCTTTCTTAGAAACTTCTGATTTTTTACCAATACCTCTTATTTTTTTTTGAGATTCAATTAAAATTTGCTCCTGTTCCGCTATAGCTTTAATCAATCTTTCTTTTTCTAATTTTATATCTTTACCACTTCTTCCCGAAAGATTAATAGCATAAGGATTAAAATCTTTTAACTCATTTTCTGTTTTTTTTAATTCTTCTTTTAGTGTTTTTCTTTGAATCATGGCCGCCCTGCCTATAGATATAGCAATTTTTGTTTCATCACCGGTTCCTAATCTGTCTAAAAGAGAATTTTTTTCCTTTA